>WNGD01003014.1_pt1 | contig 27178 bp, 31 predicted proteins | sample 5400671 | NCBI WGS metagenome assembly WNGD01 (sample SAMN13153369, study PRJNA577476) | soil metagenome | isolation source: 40 cm soil or saprolite under grassland replicate 2 | place: USA:California | collected 2016-06-15
TGCAGCCTTAACGGCTCCGACGCCAGCGGGGAGGACGGTGCAGGCAAGCGTCCTATCGATGGTCACGCCCGCGACGCCACTCGCACTCGCGTCGCGGAGCGCGAATCCCACGACTGCGCTCACGACCAGCGCTGCGGCGATTCCGAGCTGAAGTCCAGTCTTCACCGACCGATCGCCGAAAGAATGCCCGGCAGCGGACGGCGCCGTCAACGGGCGAAATGCCTACTCAGGCCCTCGCGCAGCTGCGTCGTTGCGCCGTACCGTAGGCGCTCCTACACTCGAGGCGTGAGCGAGTCGACCGACGCCGCGATCAAGGTCGCCTCGCGCTTCCTTGCGAACCTCGAGTCGGTCGTGCGCGGTAAGCACGAGGAGATCAAGCTCGTGCTCGCCGCCCTTGCCTGCAAGGGCCACGTTCTCTTCGAGGACGTGCCGGGGACGGCGAAGACCGTCCTCGCACGCGCGATCGCAGGCAGCATCGAGGGCGGCGTCCACTCGCGCATCCAGTGCACGCCCGACCTTCAGCCGAACGACGTTACGGGCCTCTCCGTCTACAACCAGCAGACACGCGAGTTCGAGTTCCGCCCGGGTCCCATCTTCGCGACCACGGTTCTCGTGGACGAGATCAACCGCGCGATGCCGAAGACCCAGTCGGCGATGCTGGAGGCGATGGCCGAGCGGCAGGTGACCGTTGACGGCGTCACGCGTCCACTGCGGGAGCCGTTCCTGCTCCTCGCGACCGAGAACCCGGTGGAGTACGAGGGGACGTTCCCGCTCCCGGAGGCGCAGCTCGACCGCTTCTTCGTCAAGGCCGCGCTCGGCTACCCGAGCCTGGAGGACGAGTTCCAGGTCGTCCTCGACCAGCAGGGCGAGAGCCACCCGATCGAGCTCCTGCAGCCGGTCCTGTCCACGGCCGAGGTCGCGCTCCTGCAGGAGGCCGTGCGCTCGGTGTACGTCGACGAGCTCCTGCGCTGGTGGATCGTCGAGCTCGTTCGCTCGACGAGGGACGTGGAGATGTGCGTCCTCGGCGCGTCGGTGCGCGGGACGCTCGCGCTCGAGCGAGCCGCTCGCGCGTGGGCGCTTCTCGACGAGCGCGAGTACGTCGTGTCCGACGACGTCGAGCAGCTCTTCCTTCCGGTCATCGCGCACCGCGTCGCCTTCCGTCCGGCATTTCGCGCCCAGGCTCGGCGCACCGGTTGGGCCGATGCGCTGGACGAGTTTCGTGACGCCTGCCTGAGGCGAGTTCCGGCGCCCGAGCTGCGACACGGCGAGCCGGCCTAGGAAGCGCCTCTGCCCGACGCGACCTTCGCACTGGTTCCGCGAGGCCGAATCGTCGGGCTCGCATTTGGTGCCATGCACAGCGCTCGGCGCGGACGAGGCTCGGACGTCGCAGGCTCACGGCCGTACGTCCCCGGTGACGACGTGAAAGCCATCGACTGGGGAGCCTCGGCGCGCCTCTCCTCGGCGCGCGGCTCGGATCACTTCATCCTGCGCGAGCGCTACGCGGAAGAGGCCCCTCGCGTCGTCGTCATCGCCGACCGGCGCCCGGACATGCAGCTCTTCCCGCCCGGCCTGCCCTGGCTGGGAAAGGCCGAGGCGCAACGAACGGCGATCGAGCTGATCCGGGCGAGCACCGTCGAGGCGCACGGCTTCCTCGGCTACCTCGACTTCGGGGACGGCGGAGACGTGCCGTTCTGGCTCCCGCCGCAGTCGCAGTCGCTCTGGGAGTACCAGGATCGCGAGGAGGAGGGAGCGCTCTTCCTGGCTCCGGCATCCAACGTGGAAGACGCCTTCGAGTTTCTGATGGCCCACCCACGCTCCGTTCCGGCAGGAACGTTCCTCTTCGTGCTCTCCGATTTCCTCGTTCCGCCGTCTACAGAGACGTGGCTACGCGTGCTCGAGCTGCGCTGGGACGTGATTCCGGTCGTGCTGCAGGACCCACTCTGGGAGCGCAGCTTCCCGCCGGTCGACGGGTTCCGCCTCGAGGTGACGGACACGACGGGCCGCAGGGAGGAGGTGCGGCTTCATCGAGGCGAGGCGGCGGCGCTGCAGCAGAGGCACGAGGAGCGGTGGCAGCAGCTGCTCGAGGACTTCGCCCGCGCGGCGCTCGATCCGGTGCTCGTCGACTCGAGCGACGAGAGCGAGCTTCTCGGCGCCTTCCTCGACTGGGCGGAGACCCGCGAAGCGAGCGTCGACGGGCTGCGGTGAGACAGCTCGCCTTCGGCGCGCTCGCAGCGCTCGCGCTGATGGTCGCGCCCACGTCCGCCGGAGCGGCGAGCGGCATCGTTCGGGCACAGGCGACGCTGCCACCGGGGCCGTACCTCTTCGGCGAGCAGATCACGGCCGACGTGGATGTGCTCGTGAACACGAAGCTCGTCGACCCGCAGACGGTTCGGGTCGAGACCCGGTTCTTCCCGTACCAACCGCTCGCGGCTCCGCGCCGGACGGAGACGGTCGACGGCTCGGTCGCGGACGTCCGCTTCCGCTATGTCCTCGCCTGCGTCTCCCTCGAGTGCCTCACCGGCTCCAAGCTCGAGCGCAAGGTCCAGTTCACGCCGGCCCGCATCCTGTATCGCGATCGACGGCAACACGTCTGGAGACGCACCGTCAACTGGCGGGCCATCCGCGAGATCTCGCGCGTCGGCAACGACCAGATTCGGCCCGCGACCGCCTCGCAGGCGCGGTTCGCGCTGCCGTCGGAGCCGCTCCTGCAGCTTCCCGCCAGCGTCGTCGCACCCTCGCCGAGCTACCGCCTGAGCCCGCTCCTGCTCGCGCTCGTGCTCGCCGGGCTCGCGGCGGGCGTGCTCGTCGCCACGTTCTTCGTCGCTCGACCGGTTCTTGCGCTCGCCCGCAGGGGCCGAGGCTCGGCAGCGCCCGAGCTCTCGCCGCTCGAGCAGGCGATCGCGGCGGTCGAGGAGGCGGCGAGGCGGCAGGCGGGAGGCGCGGAGCATCGAGAGGCGCTCGCCCTGCTCGCGCGCGAGCTACGACGTGCGCACCTACTCGACCTCGTCCACAGCACGCGCAAGCTCGCATGGTCCGAGCAGGCGCCGAGTGCTGCCGCCTCTCGCGGCCTCCTCGCCGAGGTACGCGAGGCGGCGCGGAGCGTCTCGTGATGGCGTCGCGCACCGTCCCGCTCGCGGACGCACCCGCCCTCTGGCGCTACGCAGGGAGAACGCGCCAGATCCGCCTTGCGCTCGCAGCGCTCCTGCTGGCGCTCTTCGCCGCGAGCTTGCTGGCCGCGTTCCGGCTGCATACGCGCCCGACGAGCTACTTCGCGAGCAGCGGGAACGGGATCGTCGCCCTCGATCTCTCCGCGAGCATCGACCCGCTCGCGAACGCCCGGCTGCGGACCCTCCTGCGCACGATCGCCGACAGCGACCAGCGCCTGGGGCTCGTCGTCTTCGAAGAGCACGCGTACGAGATGCTGCCGCCGGGGACGAGGGGCGACGAGCTCCGTCCGATGCTCCGCTTCTTCGGGAACTTCCTCGCCGGCTTCGGCCGGGAGACGCCGTGGTCGCGCGGGTTCCTCGGCGGGACGAGTATCAGCGCCGGCCTTCGCCTCGCTCGCCTGGACGTCGAGCGCGCCGGGACAGGCTCTGTTCTCCTCATCAGCGACCTCGAGGACGCCTCCTCCGACCTCGGTCTGCTGACGGAGGAGATCGGCCGTTACCGGCGAGCCGGCATCCCGCTCCGCGTCCTGCCCCTCGCCCCAGACGATCAGTCTCTCGCGTTCTTCACGAGCCTCGTCGGAGACAAGGCGATCGTCAGCGATTCAGCACTCCGAAAGAACGCCTCGGTCGCCGAGCACCAGACGGTCGTCGCGCCGTTCCCGCTCTTACTCGTCGTGCTCGAGCTGCTCCTACTCCTGGGCCTCGCGGCGAACGAATACGCGGGCCGCAGCCTCGAATGGAACGCGGCATGAGCCGCATCGAGCTCGCCGTGCGCGGCGGCGCCTCAGTTCTGCTCGTCTGCGTGGCGATCGTGCTGGCGCTGGCGGCCCATGACGTCCTCGCCTGGCGCGGTCAGACGGAACGTGCAAACGTCGCCGTGGCGCGCTTCTCCTCGGACCCGAACGTGTGGCAGCCGCGCACGTGGTTGCCGGTCGCCGTCTCCCGCTGGATGCTGGGCACCGGAGACGACGTCCGCTTCGGCCGCGCGCTGCAGCGCCTGCAGGTCCTCCGGGGCCGCACCCCTTCCGGCAGTTTCGATCCACCGCGCGTCGAGCTGGCGAAGCTCGAGCTGAGCTTCGACGCTATCGCGCGGAGCTCGCCGCGCGTGACCGTCCGTTCGCGGGCGCAGGAGCTCCATGCGCTCGTGCTCTTCCAGCAGCTCCTCCTGCAGGGCTCGTCGGACGCGGCCGTCGATGCGCTGGTGCAGACGATCGGGGGGCTGCAGCACGCGGTCCGCACGGACCCGGGTAACGCCGACGCGGCGTACGACCTGGAGGCGCTGCTTAACCTCTATCGCCCGATCGCCGTCGAGGAGGCGAGCCAGCTCCCGTACCAGCGAGGCGAGCATGGTGACACCGGGGCCGCCGGGGGAAGCCCCGGAAGCGGCGCCGTCGGAGCCGGAGGCTTCTAGAGCGATGTCGATCTCCCTCGTCACCCCTCTCGGCGCTCTCGTGGCACTCGGCGGGCTTGTCCCGCTCGCCGTCTTGGTCGTAGGCCGTCAGCGTCTGCAGGCGCTGTGTGCGCTGCTCGGCCTCCGCCCGCCGAGCGAGCGGACGACGGTCCCGACCCACGTAGCCGTGATCGCGCTCGTCGCCCTGCTCGGGCTCGCCGCCGCGCAGCCGGTCGCGGCACGGCGCACGACGACGAACGGCCGCGCCGACGCGGAGGCGTTCTTCGTTTTCGACGTCTCGCGCTCGATGGGCGCCCGCATGCCCGGATCTCCCAGCCGGCTCGACCGCGCGAAGGGGGACGCGAAACGCCTGAGAGCGGCGCTCCCGGGCCTTCCCGTCGGCATCGCATCGCTGACGGATCGCCTGCTGCCGCATCTCTTCCCCTCCGTGAGCCTGAACACGTTCAACGCCACCCTGGACGGCTCGCTCGGCATCGATCGGCCGACCTCGTCATTCCCGTACGGGAACATCAACGCGACGAAGCTCGGCACGCTCGGCGACCTCGTCGTCGGCCGCTACTTCCCCGAAACGGCAAAGCGCCGTGTCATGGTCGTCTTCACCGACGGGGAGACGCGGACGGACGACCTCTCCACCCTGCCCTCGCTCTTCGGGGACGCACACGTCAAGGCCTTCTTCTTCCGTTACTGGCGTCCGCAGGAACGGATCTACGACGCGCGCGGGCAGCTGAACACCGCCTACGCTCCCGACCCAACGACGCAGTCGATCGTCCCCACGCTCGCCCGCGTGCTTTCGACGCGCGTATTCGCTCCAGGGCAGACGGCGGCGGCGGCGGCGGCCATCCGCGCGACCATCGGGAAGGGCCCGACGACGACGCGCGGGCGCGAGCTCGACTCCGTCCTCCTGACGCCATACGTGCTGCTCGCCGCACTCGTCCCGCTCCTCTTCCTGCTCGCGCGCACGGAGGGAGTGCGGGTCGGGCGGCCCGAAGGAAGACCGTGGCGCAGCCGGCGTGCGAGCTGAGCTCGCAGATGCGATCGCGGCAATCCGCGGCGCCAATTATCTCCCCTCCAACGCCGTGAATCCGACACAGATGTGGCTCGACTTCGACGCCACGACGATCGACCGTGAGCTCGGCTTCGCCGAGAGCCTCGGGCTGACGAGCGTCCGCGTCTTCCTCCAGTACGTGGTGTACGAGGCCGACGCCGCCGGCTTCAGCGATCGCTTCTCGGCGTTTCTCGGGCTGGCGGAAAGCCACGGGATCTCGGTTCTGCCTGTGCTGTTCGACGACTGCTGGCTGCCGGAACCATTCCTGGGGGAGCAGGCGCCGGAGCCGCGTCCGGGGCTCCACAACCCGTACTGGCAGCGCTCGCCGGGAGAGCGACGCCTCGATGTCGGCTTTCGGCCGGCGCTCCGAACCTACGTTGAGGATCTGCTGACGACGTTCGGTCGCGATCGAAGGATCGTGGCCTGGGACCTCTACAACGAGCCTCTCGCACGGGACGAGAGCGTCGCGCTCCTGCGAGATGCCTTTACGTGGGCGCGAAACGTCGCGCCACCCCAGCCGCTCACCGCCTGCTGGTACGGGGTGCTGCTCTCCGACTTCACCTCGGTCCACTTCTACGTCAGCCCCACGCGGCAGCCGGACGCAGCGCGCCGTCAGCTCGAGTCGGCACGCTCGTTCGGGCGCCCCGTCGTCGCGACCGAGGCTCTCGGGCGACCGAACCATGGAGAGGTCGACGAGATCCTCCCCCTCTTCCGCGAGGGTCGGGTCGGCTGGTACCTGTGGGAGCTGATGATCGGCGCCGACCAGACGCGCTTCCAGTGGCCCGGCTCGCCTCCGCTCGCCGACGACGTCGTCTTCCAGGGCCTGCTCTACCCGGACGGAACCCCTTACAGCGTGGACGAGGCGGAGCTGATCCGCGCCCAGGCGAGGTAGGTCTCGGCTTCACCGGACCTGGCGAGCAACCTCGGCCGTACTTCGACAGAAGAGATGAAGCGGCTGCCGGACCTGCTTGTCCTGCTCGTCCTCGCCGTCCCGGCATCCGGCGTTGCGAGCGCGCACGCCGGACCGCCTCCCAACATGACGCTCGTCGTCGTCGGCTCCGACGGACGTTCCGTCACGATCGAGCCGGAGCCGGCGGTGCTGGCGGTCCTTTTCTACGCCCCCCACAGCGTGTACGACGTGCAGCCGAGACCCGCGAGCCCGCGTGGCGGCTACGTGCGGATCTACCCGCTCGGCAGCGAAGGGTTTCCGGCGATACCGGGACGCTTCTATCCGGTGTCCGGTGCGCTCTGCTTCGACTGGAACCAGGCGCGCACGCCGAGGTCGTGCGGTCGTCTCGGTAGACCGCAGCGCTTGGTCGGCACGTCGCGACGCGTGGCTCTCTTCCACGGCCTCGCAACCACGCTCGCTGTTCTTTACCCCGGAGGCACAGAGAACCTCTTTGCCGCGCTCGAGCTCGCGTTCGACCGCTACAAGACCGCTCGTCCCGCCCCGCGACCCGCCGGATGCCTTGCCTTCCACGCGACGTGGCACGGACCTCGAGCGGCACAGCGACCGAGACAAATCTGCGTGTCCCATCGAGGTGTCTATGCGCGTGGTCACCTCTATCCCGCCGGTTTGTCGATATGGAGGCTCGCCCACGACAGCCACTGACCGACATTGGAGAAGGTCGAGAACTCCCTGCAAATCCCTCGCGGCGCGGCATCTGCGGGCCGCGCTACATTGGGGAGGCAGGGAGCCGGCCCTACCCGGCTAGGCTCCTTCCCTTAGCGGCTGGAGTCTGGTTCCAAGAGCGTGCTTCCCTTCCCCCGCACGCCCCGGCTCCCTGCGATGCTCGGAAGTCTCTCGCGTCCCGGCCTCGCGGGCAACCCATAGTGAGAGAAGAAATGAATGCCCCCAGCGGGATTCGAACCCGCGCTACGGCCTTGAAAGGGCCGTGACCTGGGCCGCTAGTCGATGGGGGCGCGGCCATGAATGCATCGAGCAATGCAGTGTAGAGGCGGGTTCGCACTCCCTCCTGCGGCGGCCGTTCGCTCTCGGGCACCCTGTTCGAAACAGTCGAGGAGGTGTCATGTACTCGAAGCTACTTGCAGGCGGGGTGATCGCTGCGGCTGCCCTCGTGCTCGCGGGATCGAGCGGCGCTCGTCCCCAGTCGACGGCCGTGACGACCGTGGTTCGCGTCAAGGCGAAGGACTTCGTGTTCGTACTCTCCCGGAAGACGGTCCCTCACGGACGCGTCGAGTTCGTGATCACGAATCCGTCGCCGGTGGCGCACGACCTCGCGATCGCAGGGCACAAGTCGAAGCTCGTCCAACCGGGCAAGTCGAGGACGTTGACCGTGACGCTCAAGCGCGGCCACTACCCGTATCGCTGCACGGTCGACAGCCACGCCAAGCTCGGCATGAAGGGTGTCCTCGTGGTCACGTAAGCGTGACGGCGGCAGCTACGCGCTCAGGCGGAGCACGAAGAGCTGCGCGAGGATGAACGCCATGAGCCCGAGCGAGACGGCGAGGTAGCGCCAGCGGTATCCGCGCCCCCAGGGAGGCCTGCCGCGAAAGCCGCGCCTCTGCCAGTCAGGCGTACGAGCTGGGATCGTCCTTGTCGCCACGGTCGCCCCGATGCTCGGACACCGGGCTTAGACGATCAGGGCATCGAGAGCCGCTCGCAAGACCTCCTCGTCGACCTCGACGCCGATCCGCGGCTTCCCGGGAGCCTCGAGCAACACGAGCTGCGGACGTCCCGCCACGCTCTTCTTGTCCCGAGCGAGCGCGGCCCACGCGGCCGCTCGGTCGACACGAACCGGCTCGGGGCGGAGCAGCTCCTCGACGAGCCGAGCCTCTTCCTCGAGGCCCGACACCCGGCACGCCGCGGTGAGCCCGAGGCCGACGGCCTTGCCGTGCGACAGCGTGTAGCCGGACGCGGCCTCGAGGGCGTGCGCGAACGTGTGCCCGAGGTTGAGCTGCGCGCGCGCTCCGCGCTCGAACGGATCCCGAAGGCACACGGCCGCCTTGAAGGCAGCGCAGCGACGCACCTGCTCGGGAGCCGGAAGCTCCCAGAGCGACTCGCCTGCGAGCAGTCCGGTCTTGACAACCTCGGCGGCGCCGTTCGCCCACTCCTCCTCGGGCAGCGTCTCGAGCAGCGTCGTGTCGATCACCGTCTCGGCCGGCCAATGAAATGCGCCGACGAGGTTCTTGGCCTCAGGCAAGTCGATGCCCGTCTTGCCGCCGATCGCCGCGTCGACCTGACCGACGAGTGTCGAGGGCACGGGGATCCAGGCGACGCCGCGCATGTACGTCGCCGCGACGAAGCCCGCGAGGTCGGTCGTGGAGCCGCCTCCGACCGCGACGAGCGTCGAGCGCCGGTCGAGGAGCAGCGCGCGCCAGAGGCGCTCCGCCTGTGCGACCGACTTCGCCGCCTCACCGGGCGGGACCGTGTGCTTCGCCTCGATCCTGTGCAGCTCCGCGACGCGCTCGTCCGCAACGACGGCGTCGCTCCGGACGTCGCGATGTGAGGCGAAGCGAATGCCCGCCGCGGCGAAAACGACGCCGTCGACATCCTCGGCTCGCGCGGTTGCGACCTGCTCGTAGAGCGGCCGTCGGCTCTCGTAGCGGCGGCGAAAATCAGTCTCGTCCTGCGCGAGCGGCCGTCTACTCCCGTGCACCCGCTCCCACGCGGTGTCGACGTCGACCTCGAGCAGGACGACGAGCGCGTCGAGCTCAGTGAGGAGCTCCCGGGTCTCGACGGCACCTGCCCCGACGGCGACGACGGTCGGCTCCCGACGGTCGCAGGCCTCTCGGAGGAAGCGCGCCTCGATCTCCCGGAAGGCCGACTCGCCCTGCTCGGCGAAGAGCTCCCAGATCGAGCCATGGGTGCGCTCGATCTCGCGGTCGACATCCAGGAACGGCCGGCCGAGACGCTGTGCCACCTCCGCGCCGATCGTCGACTTGCCTGCGCCCATGAAGCCGACGAGGACGAGGTGGCGGTCGAGAGCGTTCAGCGCGGCCAGCCGATCCGGTCCAGGTACGCGCGATAGGCGGCGACGAAGTCCGCGAGCGCGTCCCCGCCGAACTTCTCGCGGGCGGCTCGGGCAAGCTCCCACGCGACCGCAGCCTCGGCCACCACGGCGAGCGCCTCGACCGCCTGCACGTCGCTCCGCTCGACGAGCGCCTGGCCGGGTTCGTCTGTCGCGAGGTCGACCGAGCGCAGCGGGCGCATCAGCGTCGGCAGCGGCTTCATGCCCGCCCTCACGACCACGGGCTCGCCGTTCGAGACACCGCCTTCGATTCCGCCGGCCCGGTTCGTCTCGCGGCGCAGCCCCGGCTCGATCTCGTCGTGCGCCTCCGATCCCCGCAGCCGCGCGAGGGCGAACCCCTCGCCCACCTCGACGCCCTTCACCGCCTGGATTCCCATCAACGCGGCGGCGAGCCGGGTGTCGAGTCTGTCGCGTTTCTCAGCGTAGGAGCCGAGACCGGGCGGAGCGCCGGTCGCGACCACCTCGACGACGCCGCCGAGCGTGTCGCGGTCGGCGCGGGCAGTATCCGTCGCCTCCCGCATGCCTTCGGGCGTCTCCTCGCCCCCGACCTCGCGCGGCGACCCGGCGACGGTGATGCCGATCTGTCGGAGCAGCGACTTGGCGACCGCCCCGGCCGCGACCTGCGCCGCCGTCTGCCGCGCGCTCGCCCGCTCGAGCGCGTTCCGGACGTCCGAGTGCCCGTACTTGAGAGCTCCGGCGAGATCGGCGTGCCCGGGTCGAGGAAGCGTCACGGAAAAGGTGCCCTTGCCCGTAGGCGCGCCTTCGGGCGGCCACGGGCTCATGCCCCAGGTCCAGTTCGCGTGGTCGCGGTTGCGGATGACGAGCGCGACTGGCGTCCCGAGCGTCGTTCCGTGGCGAAGACCGGCGAGAACCTCGACCTCGTCCGCTTCCAGCTTCTGCCTCGGGCTCCGCCCGTAGCCCTCGCGTCGCCGGCGCAGGTCGTCGTCAATCGCCGCCCGGTCGAGCGCGAGGCCGGCGGGGAGTCCCGTCAGGATCGCGACGAGCGCAGGCCCGTGCGACTCCCCCGCGGTGACGAGCTCGAGCTGCACGAGGCTAGCCTAGTGCCGCTTGCGATGAGTCTGGCCAGCCCCATCCCAGCCGACCTGCTCACGCCCCTCGGCGCGTATCTCCGACTGCGCGCACGGGCGGGTGGCAGCTTCCTGCTCGAATCGGTCGAGCGGGGGCGGCTCGGCCGCAACTCCTTCGTCGGCTCGGGCACCCGCCTCGTCGGCTTCGAGGAGGCCGAGACGCTCGACGCCCCTGTCGTCGGTTACGTCGCCTACGACTACGCCGCTAAGCTCGAGCCGAAGGTGCCGCTGCCCGCTGCCGGGCCTCCGTTCCCCGAGAGTCGTTTTGTCGTCGCCGAGACGCTCGTCCGCTTCGACCACGGCGCGGGAATCGCCGAGGTGCTCGCAGGCGAGGCGGACGAGGTCGCCGATTTGCTCGAGCGGCCGGTCTCACCGATCATCGAAGCCGAGCGCAAGCCCTCGGGCAGACTCCGCCGGCTCCCCTCCCAACGTCGCTACGAGGAGATGGTCCGGACATGCAAGGAGCACATCCGGGCAGGCGACGCGTACCAGATCGTCCCCTCGCAGCGCGCCGAGCGGCCGACGTCAGCCTCTGCTCTGGCTCTCTATCGCGCCCTGCGGCGAGTCAATCCGTCTCCCTACCTGTTCCTGCTCGAGCTCGGAGATCTCGCGCTGGTCGGATCCTCACCGGAGCGGCTCGTCGCATGTGAGGACGGGCAGGCGAGCGTCTGCCCGATCGCGGGAACGACGGCGCCGGGACCGGGCGATGCCGAGCGACTTCTCTCCTCGGAGAAGGACCGCGCGGAACACGTCATGCTCGTCGATCTCGGGCGCAACGACCTGTCTCGGGTCTGCCGCGCCGGAACCGTCCGCGTGACGCGCTCGCTGGACGTGGAGCGGTTCTCGCATGTCTCGCATCTGGTGTCGGAAGTCGTCGGCGAGCTGCGCGACGGCGTCACCCCGTTCGAGGTGCTGCGCGCCTGCTTCCCCGCCGGAACGGTTACCGGCGCGCCGAAGGTCCGGGCGATGCAGATCATCTCCGCACTCGAGGGCTACCGCCGCGGGCCCTACGCCGGGGCGGTCGGGTACGTGCTCCCGGGTGGGCGCATGGACACGTGCATCGCGTTGCGCACGATCGTGCTCGCCGACGGGGTCGCACGGATCCAGGCGGGCGCCGGCATCGTGGCAGACTCGGTGCCCGCGGCCGAGCACCGCGAGTGCCTCGCCAAGCTGGCCGCGCTCGAGGCCGCGATCGACCTGGCAGAGAAGGAGTACGTGTGAAACTTCTCATGATCGACAACTACGACTCGTTCACGTGGAACCTCGTCCACCTGTTCGAGGAGCGTGGAGCGGAGGTCGTCGTCCGGCGCAACGACACGATCACAGCCGAGGAGGCAGAGGCGCTCGCACCGGATCGGCTCGTCATCTCTCCCGGGCCGGGGCGGCCGGCGGAGGCAGGCGTCTCGGTCGAGCTGATTCGCCGGCTCGGTCCGCGCGTGCCCACGCTCGGCGTCTGCCTCGGACACCAGGCGATCATCGAGGCGTTTGGCGGAGAGGTAGGTCAGGCGAAGGCACTGCTGCACGGCAAGGCCAGCCGCGTCCGTCACGACGGGGAGGGCGTACTCGCGGGGTTGCCGGAGGAGATCGAGGCCGGTCGCTACCACTCCCTTGCCGCGGTCCGCGTACCCGACGAGCTGGTCGTCACCGCCCGCACCGATGACGGCGAGGTCATGGGTGTACGGCACCGCGTGTATGCGATCGAGGGCGTCCAGTTCCATCCGGAATCGGTGCTCACGCCGGACGGGCCGGCGATCGCGGAGAACTTCCTGCGCAGCTAGCCCCGGCTCACCTCGCGCTTCGTCAGATCGAGCAGCTCGCGGAAGAGCCGGCGCAGGCCCTCGCCAGAGAGCGGGCCACGGTTCGCCGCGACGAGGTCGTCGACCAGCTCCCGCTCCCGATCGGGGTCGACGAACGGAATCCCGAGCGAGGCTTTGTGCTCCCTGAGGCGTGCGACGAGCTGGAGCCTGTCGTTGACGGCATCGACGATCGCGCGATCGACCTCCGAGATCTCATCTCGCAGCCGGCGAACGGTCGGGTCGACGTCGCTCTTCGTCATCTCTTCGCTGCGGAGGGTATGAGAAGCGCCGCGACGTCGTCTCTACACTCACGCCCAAGTGGCCATCACCGAGTCGACCTGGACGCCGTCCTCGTGGCGCGAGCTTCCCGCTCGCCAGCAGCCGGAATGGCCTGATCCCGCCGCCCTCGCAGCGGTGCGCGAGCGGCTGTCCTCACTTCCGCCGCTCGTCTTCGCCGGAGAGGCGCGAGCGCTGCTTGCTGCTCTCGGAGAGGTGAGCGAGGGGCGAGCGTTCCTCCTCCAGGCGGGAGACTGCGTGGAGTCCTTCCGGGACGTCTCCGCCCCGGCGATCCGCGAGAAGCTGAAGGTGCTGTTGCAGATGTCCGCAGTGCTGACGTACGGCGCGATGCTCCCGGTGGTCAAGGTGGGGCGCATCGCAGGCCAGTTCGCGAAGCCGCGCAGCGAGCCGACAGAGATCGTCGACGGAGTCGAGCTTCCCTCGTTTCGCGGCCACGTCGTCCACTCGGACGAGGCGACGCCGGAGGCTCGCGTCCCGGACCCGGAACGGCTCGTACACGGGTACTACCAGGCTGCTTCGACGCTCAACCTGCTGCGCGCGTTCACGAAAGGCGGCTTCGCCGACCTGACGCTCGTACACAGCTGGAACCGCGAGTTCGTCGCCGGCTCCCCGGCCGGCCAGCGTTACGAGGCCCTTGCGGACGAGATCGAGCGTGCGCTCCGCTTCATGCAGGCGATCGGGATCGACCTCGCGCGCGAGCCCACGCTGCACGAGGTGGACGTCTGGACGAGCCACGAGGGGCTCTTGCTCGACTTCGAGGAGCCGCTCACGCGCACGGACTCGCTCACCGGACGTCCGTACGACTGCTCGGCGCACATGCTCTGGATCGGCGAACGGACGCGCGACCTGACGGGCGCACACGTGGAGTTCTTCTCCGGCGTCGACAACCCCATCGGAGTGAAGCTCGGCCCGACGGCGACGCCCCAAGACGTGCTCGGGCTGTGTGAACGGCTGAATCCGAATCGCGTCCCGGGCCGGCTGACGCTGATCGCGCGCATGGGAGCGGAGGGCGTGCGAGACGCGCTTCCGCCGCTCCTGCAAGCCGCACGCGACACGGAGGTTCCGGTCGTCTGGGTGTGTGACCCGATGCACGCGAACCTCATTCGCACTCCCTCCGGCACGAAGACGCGCCGCTTCGACTCGATCATGGCCGAGCTCCAGGGTTTCTTCGCCGCACACCGCGAGGCCGGAACGTGGCCCGGCGGGGTCCACATCGAGTTCACGGGTGAGGACGTGACGGAGTGCGTCGGCGGCTCGGAGGCCGTGCTCGAGGAGCAGCTCGACCGCCGCTACGAGTCGCTGTGCGACCCGCGGCTCAACGGCCGGCAGTCGCTCGACCTCGCGTTCCGCGTCGCCGAGCTGATGCGCGGGATTTGACGCCGGTCAGGTCATGCGCCTAGCCGTCGTCGGGACCGGCCTCATCGGCGCGTCCGCAGGTCTCGCCGCGAGACGAGCCGGTATCTCCCAGGTCTTGGGCTGGGACGAAGACCCTTCCGCGCTCGGCGTCGCAGCCGAGCGGGGCGCCGTCGAGCCCGCGACCTCGCTCGCCGAGGCGCTGCAAGAAGCCGATGTGGCCTTCGTGGCGGTCCCGGTCGCAGTGCTGCCGAAGGTCGTCCGGGAGGTCCTCGAGGCGTCGCCGACGGAGTGCGCCGTGACCGATGCGGGATCGACGAAGGCGTCCGTCTGCGCTGCGGCGGGCCGCGACCCGCGCTTCGTGGGCGGCCATCCGATCTGCGGCGCGGAGGCGCGCGGACCCGGCCGGGCGACCGCGGAGCTGTTCCAAGGCGCGACGTGGTTCCTCACGCCGCTTGCGGCGACCGAGCCCGAGCGTTATCGCTCTGCACACGCGCTGGCGACCATGCTCGGCGCGCGGCCCGTTGCCATCGACCCGACCTCGCACGACCGGTTGGTGGCTGTCACGAGCCACCTCCCGCATGCGCTCGCGAACGTGCTCGTGAATCACGCGGGCGCATCACGCGTCGACGGGCACGATCCGCTCGCGACCGCCGGCGGAGCGCTGCGGGACATGACCCGCATCGCGGGCGCCAACCCGCGCATCTGGATCGACATCTTCCTCGAGAACCGTTCAGCGCTGGCGGCGGCGCTGGCCGAGCATCGCCGTCGCGTCGAGCAGCTCGAGTCCGCTCTCGCCGAAGGCGATGCCGGCTTTGTGGCGCGCTGGATCGGGGAGGCGAGCGGCAACCGGCTCAAGATGCTCGAGTCCGCGTACGAGGACCCGGGCGCGCTGCACCGCGTTCGTGTCCACATCCCGGACCGTCCGGGCATCCTCGCCGGGATCTTCCAGGCGCTCGGCGCGCAGCGGATCAACGTCGCCGACTTCGACCTCGAGCACCTCTCGCCCGAGCGGGGCGGCACGCTGACCATCCTGGTCACGGGAGAGGCGGACGCCGCGGGCGCGGCCCGGCTGCTCGAGGCGCAGGGCTACGGGGTCGTCGTCGCTCCCGTGTTGCAAGAGTGACGCCGACTCCGGTCCCGACTGAGCTCAGCGCTAAGCGGCTGCCGCAGCCTCCTCGAGCGCGGCGATCTCGATCTTCTTCATCTGCAGCATCGCCGCCATGACGCGCTGCGCTTTCCCGCGATCCGAGTCGCCGAGGAGCTCGGGCAGCACGGTCGGGATGACCTGCCACGACACGCCGTACCTGTCCTTCAGCCACCCGCACACGCCTTCTTCCCCACCTTCCGAGAGCCTTCTCCAGTACCCGTCCACCTCTTGCTGGTCCTTGCAGCTCACCTCGAACGAGATGGCCTCGTTGGGTTTGAATTCGGGCCCGCCGTTCAAGGCGACGAACGGCTGCCCGTCGAGCTCGAAGCTCACGGTCAGCACCATCCCCTCCCGCCGAGGCCCGGCTGAGCCGTAGTGGGCGACCTCCACGATTCTCGAGTTGGGAAACACCGATGTGTAGAACTTCGCCGCCTCCTCGCTTTCGGTGTCGAACCAGAGCCAGGGGGTGATCTTGGGCATGTCATCCACTTTCGGTCGACAACTGCAGCTTTGGGTCGGTCGTTCCCACGGGAGCAGCGGTGGAAACCGCCATCAGCTCTGCGCGAGGACGTGAGCGAGGGTGCCGTCGAGGTGCGCGTACCTGAAGGTGAATCCGGTGTCGAGCAGCCGAGGCGGAAGCGCTCGCTGGCCGCCGAGCAGAGCTTCCTCGGCCATCTGCCCGAATGCGAGCTTGGCGGCGAAAGCCGGAAACGGGACGACGGTCGGCCGACCGAGCGCCCTGCCTAGCGCCCTTGTGAACTGCGCGTTCGTGACCGGATTGGGAGACGTCAGGTTGATCGGGCCGGCGAGATCGCCTTCGAGCACGAGGAGATAGCCGGCGACGAGATCGTCGATCGCGATCCAGGGCCACCACTGGCGGCCGTCTCCGACCCTTCCCCCGACCCCGAGCTTGAAGGGCGTCAGCAGCTGCCCGAGAACGCCGCCCGCGCCAGACAGGACGAGACCCTGACGGAAGTTGACGACACGAATGGCCGCCTCTCTCGCCGGCGCAGCCGCCGCTTCCCACTCCTGGCCGACCTCGGCCAGGAAGCCGGAGCCGATGGGCGATTCCTCGGTCAGGATCTCGTCGCCGCGGTCGTAGCCGTAGATACCGATTCCGCCCGCGCAGACGAACACGGACGGGCCCGGGTCGAGCGAGGCGAGTGTCGTTGCGAGCAGCCGAGTGCTCTCGACTCGCGAAGCGACGATCTCCTTCTTCCGCTGCTCCGTCCAGCGCCTGCCGATGGTCGTTCCGTTGAGGTTGACCACTGCCTCGGTGCCCGCCAACCGCTCGCGGTCGATCTCGCCTCTGGCCGGGTCCCAGTGAAGCTCGTCGGGTGCAGTCGGTTCCCTGCGCACTAGGTGGAGCACGTCGTGGCCGGCAGCTTCGAGCGCCGGGACGAGGGCGGATCCGATCAGGCCGGAGGCTCCAGAGACGACGACGCGCATCCCTCGATTCTGCACGTGCCTCGCCGGTCTGGCGCGGCACGTGTGTCGCGCTAGCCGACCTGGAGGCGAGCGAGGAGCTCGGCCTCGCGCTCGGGCGTGAGCCCGACCTCGAGCGTAGGCAACGTGTCGTCGTCGAGCCCGGCACGGATCGTTTCGGCGAGCGGACTGAAGGTCAGCCCGGCCGCAAGAGCCCGCTCGATCGGAACCTCGTTGGCCGCCTCCCATCCGGGGGCGGCGATCCAGAGCGGCACGCCCATCCAGGGATCGAGACCCGCCGCGAGCAGACGCGCGCTCGAGATCCAGACGAGCTCGGCGTCTCCTCCGGTCACGCGTTGACAGGCGTCGAGAAACGCGCCGAAGGAGATGATCCGTCCGGTCGCGTTGAAGGTTCCGGGCCGGTCGTCCTCGAGCAGGCGCAGGAGAAAGTCGGCGAGGTCGCGCACGTCGACGAACTGCAGTGGATCGTGCGGATCTCCTGGAGCCAGGACGCGGCCGCCCCGCACCAGGCGCTTGGGCCAGTACGAGAACCGGTCGGTCGGGTCGTGCGGACCGACGATCAGCCCAGGGCGGACGATCGTGGCTCTCGCCGCGAACCCCGCCTCGACGATCGCCTCGCACGAGGCCTTGCGCGCACCACGGAGACGCTCGAGACAAATGCGTAGCGCTCGACCGACTCACGAAGCGCATCGACGGACAGCCGCGCGACCCGCGGTGAGTACGCGGCGACGTCCACGACGGCATCCCACTCCTGGCCGGCGAGTGAGGACAGATCATGCGTGCGGTCGCCGTGGATCTTCGCGACGTTCGGGAAGAGGTCGGGATTCGTTACCCCACGGTTGAAGAGGGTCACCTCGTGACCGCGCTCGAGCGCCGTCTCGACGAGGGCTCGCCCGACGAACCTCGTCCCTCCGAGGACGAGGAGGCGTAGAGAGCGCGGTCGAGACACTCCCGACGCTACGTGCCTCGACCCAGCTCGAGCTGCAGCTCGAGCTCGTCCCGAATGGGGATGCCGAATTCGCCGACGTCCGAGATCTGCGGCTTGAGCCTTCGCCGCGCATCGTCGACGGCTCCGGCACGGAGAGCCGAGAGGACGAATCCTCGACGCTGGTAGAAGCGGAGGGCCTCGAGGTTGTCGTTCGTCGTCACGAGCCAGATCTGCGAGCAGTCCGAAACTTCCCGTCGCAGTGCAGCGAGCAACGCGGTCCCGATGCCGCGCCGCCGCTCGAGCGCGATGACGAACGCGAGCTCGCAATCGCCGCTTTCACGGCGAAAGGTCAGAAGCCCGGCCGGCCGCCCGTCCTCTTCAGCGACGAACCCTGGAAGCGAGAGCACGTCGAGGAGCCCGCCGCGGCGAGCCTGCAGCGGGCCGCCGTACTCCTGTGCGAGCAGCGGCTCCGCCCATGCCCGATCGGACTCTTCGTACGCGCGGATCACCATGTCGCGGCCAACCTTGCCACCGCCTTCACCTCTGAGGGGCGGCCCCACCATCCCGCGCCTGTTCCTCGGTTTGGGACGCAAGGACGGCGTTGGAGACGACGACCGTTGTCGTCGAGCTGCCTCTGTTGCCCCTCAGATCCCACGCGCTTACGGTGACGTCGTAGACACCGTTCGGCACCTTTCTCGTGTCCCAGAATTCCTGACGGAATCTGGAGAAGGGACGAAACCAGTACATCCCGGAGCAGGACGTGCCGGACGGGGCCGCCAGGCACTCCGGGATCGTCTTGTTTTCCACCGTCCCTGGCGCGTAGTGAACCAGGTAGGGGGTGCGCGGCAGCTGGGCGCTCTCGAAAGAGACCCGTCTGAGCACGACGGCACGTGTTTCTTGCGATCTGATCACGACGGCAACGCGGTACGGGTGAAAGAGCGTCTTCCAGCGGGGATGACGCGTGATGAAGCCCCAGTACGACTGCGGGTCGCCTATCTCGGCACGGAGCTCGACCAGGCCGTGCAGTCGAGTGGGGATGAACGGCGTGGAGTTGTCGGGCGCGGCGAGATCGGATTGCGGTCTCCAGGCGCCCGTAGCGGGGCTGAAGAAGCGCAGCCTTCTCACAACCGGTGCTGCCGTGTCCGTGTAGGGCGCGATCTTTCCGCCGGCGTGGAGTGGGTTCACCCAGATGCGCTGGCCTCCCAGGCTCGCCCACTCGGCGAGATGCATGTGCCACTCGCCGAGACAGGTCCAGCCGATGACGGCACCCGCCTCTACGTGCTGCCCCGGCGTCACGATGGGAGATACGTGCCAATAGTCGAAGTGGCCGACCGACACGCGACGCGCGCTGCAGACGTGGTGACGAGGGGCTCCAAGCACGTCGCTCGCTTCGCCACCCTCCACCGCGTAGACCTCGTGGCTGAACCCTCTCGGTGCCTGTGGCTCAGGCCGGTTGTCGTCGACGCTGATGTCGATGCCGAAGTGGTAGCCGCCGCCGCCTGCCCGATAAGGGCCGCGAGGGTCGAGGAAAGAAGCGCGGATCGGATGCTGCCTGTGCAGCGGCCATAACGGCCAGCCGCGAGACGCGTCGCGGTAGTTGAAAGGGAAATTCGAGGGAAGGGCGCCCGGAACCCCGGCCGTGCCACCGACCTCGCCGCGCTCGGCCCGAGAGCCGCAGCCAGCCCCGAAGGCGAGGAGCGCGAGCAGATTGATCACTCCCAGCAGCTGCAGCGCTCGTGCAGAAAGGGTCTGCACCGCGAAGGACTGTAGCCGCCTCGGTGCGCGATGGTCCATGAAGTCGGGCGGGTTGCCGCGATGGAGCGACACCACGACCGCTCGCAACTGCGCGGGGCGCCAGCTCACCTTTGACGCCTCACCGTGAGCTACGGCTGAGGAGCCGCTTGCTGGTTGTCCTCCCCGTCGTCGATGAGCTCGACAGTGACCACTTCTGATGCCCGGACGAATCTCCGGCCAGTTCCCTCCTCGGGCACGACTTCGACCCAGTCCCCCAATAGCGAGGTGCCTCTGACCCCGAAGCTCCTCACCCACTCATCGGCGTCGCTGATACCGAGTAGATCGTGCGTCTTTCCGTTCGCGAGCGTGACGGCAATCTTCACAGGCAGCGAAGGCTACGGTCCCCAGGTAGACGGTGTCCAGCAGCTCGGCAGCCTCGCAGCGGAAGAATACGTCGACTGCGCTGCCAAGCCGACTGGTAAGCGCTAGCGCGCGGCGGACCTTCCCGCTGACAAGGAGACGATCGCTCCGGCGACCCCCGGAGATCGCGACGACGCGCGAAGAGCATGAAGACGGCGAAGGATGCCGGAATGCCTGGCAAGGCGCTGACGCTCATCACTCAACTTCCTGAGTTCCGCCATCTCTGTTTCGCTCAACGCCGGCCAGCAGCGGAAGAGGATGGACATGCGCTCGTCGCGACGGTCACGCGCATTCTCGAGTTGCGCGCGGTCGAGTGCCGACAGTTTCGCGGGCAGGTTCTCAATCATGGGGGCAAGGCTTCCGGGCATTACGATGCGCCGGCGCCGGGGCCGAACTCGACACCGACCCGCTTGTCGTTGAGCCCCAACCGATTGCGGATCTTCGCGCGGAAGCCGTGCATGACTCCATCAGCACCTCGCTTCTGCCGCCCTGGCGCAATGGCCAGGGAGGTCAAGGCGAAGAGAGGCTAGGAGAGACCTCATCGTAGCTGCACTCCGCCCACGCCCAGGCCCCGTTGCTTCGGGCGCTCCCTCACTCGTCCAGGTGATTCGAGTCCGGCCCGGTTTGACGACCACCGGCATCGGGGAGGACCGGTCCCAACGAGAGCGACGTCGGAGGCGAAAACGGTCCTGCCCGTATCGGTGCCTTCGGCGTCGCTTTCGACGCCGCAGGTGATTGAAGAACGTTGAGACCGACTCGCAGATGGGCGTGTCACAAACGCGGTGGCTGCGGTTTGCGCCGCAGCCGTCGCTTCACGAGCCCCACGTCGTCGTAAAGCCGATCACGCCGAGAGCTTCTCGGCTAACGAGCCGTCAGGTAGTTGTGGACGTCGTAGAAGCGGATCGTCGGCTCCCGTTCGATACCGACTTCCTTGGCGTAGGAGCCGATCTTCTCTTTCGCAAAACGGTCGTACTCCGCCCGTGTCTCCCAGACGTCGACGACGCGCGTACCGTCGTCGGTCTTCGCGACCCAGTGGGAAATCGCGCCTTTGGGTACCGCGCCGGCCCGCCGACAGGCCCATCTTCTCCAGGATCTGGTCGTACTGACCGATGGTCGCCCCACCGAAGTTCATCTCAACGGCAACCGGCGTGCGAAGCTCCGTAGTGGCCATCTCATTGGCCTCCTTCGTGTAATGCTCCTGGCTGAGCCGCCCTACAACCGAACATCGAGCTACTGCGCTCGTCTGGCGGTCGAGGAATCTGAGCCAGAAGACTGAGGTGACCCGACCACCATAAGAACGGGGCCGCCGAGCCCTCCCAAACGGATTACGGCCTCATACCCAACAGGGCTGCAAGCGATTCTTGCCGCACTGGCCGCCCGTTGCTCGTGCCGCGTGCCGACTGATCGAGCAAAGAACGCTAGACTTAGGGCCTACGAGCTAGCTCTTACCTTTCGCCTTGCCCGCTTTTCGACCCGGCCTCGCGCCTGGTGAGGCGGAAAGAGAGATGCTGTGCCCTCTCAGATGGTCATCGTCAGATACCCGACCGGGGAATCCGAGTTCCGGATCCTGGCCGAGGCGCCGACCGTGGGTGACAAGCTCAAGCGGGGGAACGATGAGTGGCGAGTCATCGACGTTGGCAGAGACGAAAACGACACCTTTCTCGTCGCGCTCGGGCCGCGAGAGGGAAGCTCGCCGGGGTTGGGAGCGAGTGCCGCGGGGATTCCTGGGCATCCAAGTGCATGAGAACGACGCACGGAACGAGGTCGGGCTTGAGGGTCGCTCGATTGGCCGCCGTGATTGGGACGTCGTGACACTGGGGCCCGATGCCGTGACCTGCTGGCCGGGCGCCGTCCTCAAGGCGGTGCGCCCTTGCGACCGACACGTGGGCAAGTAGACGCCAGGTGGGCAAGACGCCTCGAGAGAGAGCGGCCGAGCAGCGCCAGGCGAAGCTCGACCACATGCGCGAGCAGATTGCCTCGGGTGCTCTGGTGCTCCGTGAGATGACGCACACCGAGCGGGCGAAATGGGCCAAGCAGCGTTCCGCGCTCGAGGCCAAGTTGACCCCGGCAGAGCGCACTCGACGCGATGCAATCCTCAGGGAACGGCGTAGACGCACCGATCACACGCTCGCTCGTGGGTTTGAGCGCACGACATAGTCCGACGTCAGCCGCCAGGCGCTCAGCCCATCTCGACCGCGATCGGTACGCCCAGCCGCCCCATCGTGCGCAGGTGCCGGAAGTGCGAGCGGAGGGCTCCCCACAACGATCGCTGTGCCACGTAGCGGACACCATGTAGCTCGGCGTTGCGCTGAACGATCTTGGCGATCTGCGCGTAGTGGGTGTGCGGCACCCGAGGGAACAGATGGTGCTCGATCTGGTAGTTGAGGCCTCCGACCATCCAGCTGACTATCGGGTTGCGCGGGCAGAAGTCGACCGTCGTCTCGACCTCGTGCACCGCCCAGAGCCGCGGCTCGATGGCGAGCTGCTCGGCCGAGGCGAAGTCGGCCTCCTCGACGCAATGTGCGAGCTGGAAGGTGACAGCCACGATCAGGCTCACGACCATCGAGTAGGCCAGATAGACACCGAGAACGGCCCACCACGGGTAGACGAACATCGGCACGACTATTGCCCAGCCGACAAAGATCACCTTCCCGCCGATGAGACCGGCGAGGTCCCAGCGTCGGGGTAGACGCAGCGCGCTCGTCCCGATGCGTCCCCGCACGAACGCGGCGACATCGCCGACCGTCTGCCAGCGGAGCGCCATCACGCAGTAGAGCGCCCAGATGTAGTAGTGCTGCAGCCGGTACCACGGGCGAGGTGCCTGGACGGGCATCAGCCGCGCGAACGGCACTTGAGTGATGTCGGCGTCGTAGCCGTCGACGTTGGTGTACGTGTGATGCGCGACATTGTGCTTCACGCGCCAGGCGTAGCTCGAGAGCCCGAGCAACGCATCGGCCGTCCAGCCCATCAGATGGTTGAGGCGGCGCGTCCGAAAGTAGGCGCCGTGATTGGCATCGTGCATCACGCAGAACGCCGTCAGCGGCGTCCCGACGATCAGCCCGCCCAAGCTGAGCAGACCAAGCCACAAGCCGGGGTCTCCGAGCACGAGCGTCAGCCACGAGGCCAGTAGCAGGCCGAAGGCGACGATCCCTTTGGCGTACAGCTCGACTCGACCGCGCACCCGGGTGCGGCGAGTCGACAGGTACTCCTCGACCTCGCGGCGCGTCTGTCGGATGAACTCGCCGCCGTTGTCGAACGAGAGCTTCGGCGGTGGCGTGCTCTTCAGCTTCTCAATGCCGGCGATGACACCGCTCCCTTCGCTTGACTCAGGTGAGATGAGCGGAGCCCGTGATCGCGGGAGCGACGACGGGCTCCACTACTCGCCTCTAGGCGATCGCAGCGACGTTCGTCGCCTCCGGACCCTTCGCGCCCTCGCGCTGCTCGAACTGCACGCGGGCACCCTCGGACAGCGACTTGAAGCCATCGCCGGCGATGTTGCTGTGATGGACGAAGAGATCCTTCGAACCCTCGTCGGGGGTGATGAAGCCGTACCCCTTGTCATCGTTGAACCACTTGACGATTCCGTTAGCCATAAAAAACACCTCCCTTGCTACTTCACGAACGCGTAAGGAAGGCGCATGGCGCAAACCGGACTCGCTCTGAATTTCAGCAGTCACAGTAGCAGCGACCGAGCTCGGGCAGCCTGCACCGCCGAGTTCGCCTACGATGCGGCGATGGCGAAGCGTTCCGAGAAGCCGAAGAAATCACAAAAGCAACAGCCACAGAAGACCCTCAAAGAGCGCCGCGCCGAAAAACGGGCGGCGAAGAAGTTCGGGTCAGCGGACCGAGGCTAGGCGACCGTGCGGCTACCCGCACGTCTCCGGCGAATGTATGCGGATGCGGCTAGCCGCACCAATGACGATGAGCGGAATCAAGCGGTGACGACTACGAGGTACTCGCCCAGGAGTTGACCGGGCTCGGAGACAAGATCCGCGGCCTCGATGAACGATTGGCGGCTGTCGAGAGAGTGAACGCCCGGCTCGAGGACGCTGCGCTGACTCGAAGCCAGAAAATCAGTGCCCGGCTATAACCTCTAAGACCCGAGCGACCGAAGCCTCGTGGCGGACAGCCACGTTCGCTCCGACTCAAACGCTACGAGCGATGCACGCGACTCGGTCCCGTTGCGACTGTCCGCCGGAGCCACGAGTAGATCCGCGCTCGGACCGGCTCCCGCCGCCACCGTCGCAGCCCGACGAAGTGCTCGTGCAGGTATGGGGCAAGACGGATCGCACCACCGAGTACGGCGACGACGATCGCGCTAACCACCCCGATGACCTTCAGAATTCCCACCGCCCCACCGTAGCCGGAGCGAGGGGTGGTGGCGAGGCCAGGACCAGGTTGGGCGGTGATGAGGCGCGGTAGACCCGCAGCGAACGGCTCGGCGTTTTTGGCAGAAGCACACCACCTGGCCGGTCACCTACAAGATGCCACCTCTCGCGCGCCGCCTCTCAAATGATGATTCGCGCGCTCCGCTGGGAGAGGAGCCATTCCTCCGGTAAGCCTCGCTGGGTCTTCGGACGCGTCCGTGATAAGCGGACTGTTGGTCCGAATAAGACGTACAGGGTGTTCGGAGACAGGCGAGCGGCTTCAATCTACGACCACCGCCTCACGGTTTATCTATAGGAGCGCATTCCCGCACACTCGCGCACGCGGACGGTATGTCTCCGGACGTCGGCTCAGGACATGGGCAACAGCTGTCTGCGTCGTGGTCGTTGTCAGCGCGACACGGTTCCCCTGAGGGTGCTGACGGTGTAACTCGCGTTCTCCGTCTCGGTGCCCTTGCCGTGCAGACCCTTGTATGCCTTCGTGCCGGATGCAATCGTCCACCGCGATGTGCCGGCGTTCGTGTCGATCTTGACGACGTATGTGATCGTGCCCTTCTTGCCCTTGGCGACGAAGCGAAGTGTGATCAACGTCCCATCCGCACGCACGGTCCGGTAGGCGAGGGCTGTCCCTGCGTCCGTGATAGCCCCACTGGCTTTGAAGGTGCCAGTGCCCGCGAGGCTTCCGTCCCTGACGTCGTACTCGTCGTTGGTACCAGCGATGACGACCTTTACCATGCCGCCTAAGAAGCTCGACCGTGCCGTACGCGCAGGCGAAGAACTCTGCGACTCGGCCGTGCGCTCGAAGACCGCGAAAACAGTGACTCCCACGAGCACCACACAGGCTGCGACAGCCGTCCTGATGCGCCGCCGCCGTCGCGCGCGCTGCCTTGCCTCTTCGATTAGTGCCTCGACGAGAGCCTCAACCTGTTGGCGGTCAACGGGATCGCTTGGGCGAGGTGGAGCGGTAATAGTCACGGCTGCCTCCTTAGCTCTATTGCGCTAGTATCACTAGCACTATGCTGAATGTCAAGGTAGACAAGAGCGACCCCACTGACCTGTACGAGCAGGTCGCTGGCGAAATCCGCCGGGCAATCGCCGACGGAGAGGCGAAGCCAGGAGAGCGCCTTCCGCCGGCCAGGGATCTCGCCGCCGTCCTCGGGGTCAACACAAACACTGTGCTGCGTTCGCTGCGAGTGTTGCGCGACGAAGGACTACTCGAGTTCCGACGCGGGCGTGGCATCTCGGTGGCAGGGACGCCCGAACGTGGTGTCGTCGTCCAGCGAGCGAAGGAGCTCGTCGAGTTCGCCCGGCACCACGGCTACCGCCTGGACGAGCTCGTCGAGATCATCGAAGACGTGGGCTGACTTAGCGCGCCGCTCAAGCGACATTCCCGCACGCTCGCGCAGGCTGGGTAGCCCTCCTCTGACCCCCTAACCGCTGCGGCCTCCCTTGAGCGGCGTGTACAGGTACTACTGGATTTCTTAAGCCGTCCGCCGAGACGCCGGTACGCCCGTGCGCTCGAGGAAGAGGACGCTGGCCCAGGCAGGCGGCACCGGCCGCGCCGCTATCGCTCACTCGTAACGAAGCGCTCCTGTGTGCATCGTCATCTTCCACCCATCCGCGACGAGCGCGTACACCTTGCACGTCCTCCCGAACCAGTGATTGCTCTCATCTCCTGTGGCTCGTTCTCGCCACAGAGTGTCGATGTCAACCACGGCCATCGCGCCGTCGCCCTCCGCTGAGACTTGAATCTTCGCGATCGATCGACGATTGTGAACTAGCTCGTACCGCGTGAAGAGGTCTTCGTAGACGCTGCCCCAACGCGCAGCGTTGAAGCGGCCCATCTTGACGACCCAGTCGAGGGGGTCGATGGACGTATAGGTGCTCGGCCACACCCAGACCATGTCTGGATGGAAGACAGAGAGGAGGAGCTCGACGTCCTGGGTGTCCCAGGCACGGGTCTCGCGATCGACGATCGCTCGGATCTCATCCTCGGGTCGCACGACGGCACTCTTACCGTCGGCGCTTCAACCTGCAATGTGGACGGGGTCCCATCGGCGGCTCAAGCGACATTCCCGCACGCTCGGACAGGCCAGCATGATGTCCTACGAAGACACAACGGAGACGGGAGAAACCATGCGCCGCCTGAACTTCCTGCGCGACGATCCCTGGGATGAAGTCAACGACGACCTCGGCATCCGTGTCCGCTGGTTCGGGCACCCGTTCGGCGCCGACATGCTCGGCGCATCGCTACTCGAGCTTCTGCCCCGGGCACCGGACGGTTCGCTGCACATGCACTACGGGGTCGAGGAGATGTTCTTCGTGCTCAGCGGCACGCCTACTGTCCGCACGCCCGACGGGGAGGAGCAGCTCTCGCCTGGAGATGTCATCTACTTCCCCGAGGGCCGCGACGGGCTGCACACGTTCTCCAATCCGAGCGATGAGCCGGTGCGGATGCTCGGCATCTCCACCAAGCGGTTTCCCGATGTCCTCGCCTACCCGGAGAAGGGCATAGCGTGGGTCGCAACGCGTCATCCGGAACGCGGAGTGCCCGAGGGCAGAGACGAAGGAATCATCGCTCGCTTCGAGTTGCCACCCGGCGAGTAAGGCTCGCTGCGGCGGACCCAAGGGACATTCCCGCACGCTCGCACAGGCGAGCGACGCGGGGGTCAGGCGTCGATGCGAATACGTCGCCCCGAATCCGAAAATTGATGTAGGCAGCCAACGGGTTTGCGCCCGCGAACGACGCCCGCCCCCTCCCGGTAGCAGTCGAGTTTCCGTCCGCTTCGCGGGAGAGGGTCTATTGCCCCGTCTGTTGCCCCGGATGGCGTCGCGCCTAGTCCGTCAGACGAAACGAGGTGAATTTGCAGGACTTTTTCGGAAAAAAGGGCCGGGCAGGGATCGAACCTGCGACCTTGGGATTAAAAGTCCCAGGTCAATTGAGGCCCGGACTTGGCTTAAACACT
>WNGD01004656.1_pt1 | contig 27175 bp, 25 predicted proteins | sample 5400671 | NCBI WGS metagenome assembly WNGD01 (sample SAMN13153369, study PRJNA577476) | soil metagenome | isolation source: 40 cm soil or saprolite under grassland replicate 2 | place: USA:California | collected 2016-06-15
TAGCCCGCGTGCAGCGACGGGATGGCCGCGTAGGGGTTCGCGTGCACCATGCTGTAGACGCCGTTGCCCGCCGAAGCGGTGGTCGCCCCGCCGCCGATCCGCGTCACCTGCAGCAGTCCGTCGTCGGCCGCGGCCCAGGGCGGCGCCGCGGGGAAGATCAGGAAGGTCACGGCAGCCGCGAACGAGAGCAGAAGGAGCGTCGCCGCGAAGCGGTAGAAGAGCGCCCGCCGGCGCAGCCAGAGCACGAACGCGAGCGTGAGCGGGACGAGCAGGTGAACGTCCTTCACGATCAGCACGAGGTGGTCGTACCACCGCACGCCGCCGTCCCAGAACCAGTGCTGGAGCACGGCCGCCGGCACGTCGCCGCCGAAGAGGAAGCGGTCCGCCTTTAGCTGTGGCAGGAAGTACGGATCGGGCCGGAGGACGTTCGCGAACCCCCGCAGCAAGGCGTAGGCGGCGAGCAGCGCTCCGAACGGGACCCAGTCGAGCAGGTAGCGCCGCGCGCAGCCGAGCACGATCGCCGGGGCGAGCAAGATCAGCATCACCCGCTCGGGCGCGAGCCCGAGCCCGAGCAGCTGGTCGACCGCAACCGCCGCCGCGAACACCACCGCCGCGCGCACGAGCTCCGTCCTCGTGGGTTCCGGTCGAGGCGCCGCCCAGCGTGGGGCGGCGACCGCAGTGGTCTCGACGGCGGCGGACAAGGGGTCGAGAATATCGTCATGGCCACCATCGAGGACCAGCCGGACGCGGCGCCGAACCAGCCGCCGCCGCTGGCCGGCCACAACCTGTTCCTCGAGAACCGGCCTCTCGTGGAGGCGCTCGAGCGCGAGGGCGCCGGCTGGGCGCTCGAGCGCGCGACCGCCTTCGGCGCGCTGCTGACCGCCGAGCCGCTCGAGTGGGGACGGCTCGCGAACGAGCATCCTCCGCGCCTGCGGACGCACGACCGCTTCGGCAACCGCATCGACGAGGTCGAATTCCATCCGGCCTGGCACGAGCTGATGCGGACGAGCGTCGAGCACGGGCTGCACGCGCTCTCGTGGCGCGAGCCACGGCCGGGCGCTCAGGTCGCCCGGGCGGCGCTCTTCCTCCTGATGGCGCAGGTCGAGGCCGGCCACGGCTGCCCGCTCTCGATGACCCACGCGGCCGTCCCCGCCCTCCGCGCCGAGCCCGGCCTCGCGGCGGAGTGGGAGTCGCGGCTCACCGCGCCGGTCTACGACCCAGGCCTCCGCCCCGTGGCGGACAAGGCGGGAGCGCTCTGCGGGATGGCGATGACCGAGCGCCAGGGGGGCTCGGACGTGCGCGCCAACACGACCCGCGCGGTCGCGATCGGCGGGGGCGAGTTCGAGCTGACCGGCCACAAGTGGTTCTGCTCGGCGCCGATGTGCGACGCCTTCCTCGTCCTGGCCCAGGCCGAAGGCGGGCTCTCGTGCTTCCTGCTCCCGCGGGTCCTTCCGGACGGGACGCGGAACGCCTTCCGGATCGAGCGGCTCAAAGACAAGCTCGGCGACCGCTCGAACGCCTCGAGCGAGATCGAGCTCGAGCGCGCCTGGGCGCGCCTCGTCGGGGAGGAGGGGCGAGGCGTCAGGACGATCATGACGATGGTCGATCACACGCGGCTCGACTGCGTCCTCGGCAGCGCCGCGGCGATGCGCCAGGCCGTCGAGCACGCCACCCACCACGCGACGTACCGCTCCGCGTTCGGTCGTCCGCTCGTCGAGCAGCCCCTGATGCTGAACGTGCTCGCCGACCTCTGCGTCGAGTCGGAGGCCGCGACGCTCACCGCCCTCCGGCTCGCGGGGGCGTTCGACCGCGGCGAGGCGGCCTTCGCCCGGCTCGCCACGGCGGTGGCCAAGTACTGGATCTGCAAGCGCGGACCCGGGCACGCGGCCGAGGCGCTCGAGTGCCTGGGCGGCAACGGCTACACCGAGGAGTGGCCTCTCGCGCGCGTCTACAGACAGCAGCCGCTCCAGTCCATCTGGGAAGGGTCCGGAAACGTTGTCTGCCTGGACGTGCTGCGGGCGCTGCGCAGCGAGCCGGAGACGCTCGAGGCCTTGCTCGCCGAGGTGCGCGCCGCCGGCGATCCGCGGATCGACGCGTTCGTCGCGCCGGCGCAGGCGGAGGTGGAGGAGGGCCGGGCGCGGCGGCTCGCCGAGCGGCTCGCACTCGCTCTGGGCGCTTCGCTGCTCGTGCGCCACGGCGACGAGGCGGTCACGTCTTAGCGACCAGTACGGGGCGTCTCCTGGGGAGACGTCGGGGGATAAGCACGCGCCACCGTCGAATCACCCCCCGGCGCAGACGTAACGGAGGGAATCGATGCATCGACGTCATCTGTGGCTCCTCGCGGCGAGCCTCATCGTCGCGCTGGGCCTGGTGACCGCAGCATCCGCCCGCGTCTCGCACAGCAGTGCCCCGAAGGTGAAGGTGGGCGGAACGCTGTTGTTCGGCGCGGAGCAGGAGGTCGACTGTCTGAACCTGCTCTTGAACCCGTGCAACCAGTTCTGGGGGCAGGTCTTCCAGTCACCGGTCATCCGGCCTGCGTACGTCATCCAGCCGGACTTCAGCTACAAGCCCGACCTCGTTAGCAAGGTGGCCTTGAAGCTGCGCCCGATGCGGCTGACGTACTACATCAGGAAGCAGGCGAAGTGGAACGACGGCGTCCCGGTCACTGCGAAGGACTTCACGTTCACCCTGCAGACGATCATGAACCAGAAGTACGACATCGTCTCGCGGAACGGCTACGACCTGATCAGCGGAACGAAGGTTTCGGGCGGCGGCAAGGTCGTCACGTTTACGTTCAAGAAGCCGTACGCCGACTGGAAGGACCTCTTCAGCCCGTACGTCCTGCCGCAGCACGCGCTGGCCGGGGCCGACTTCAGCACGGTGTGGAACGACGGGATCGTCAACCCGAAGAGCGGTAAGCCGATCTCCGACGGCCCGTTCGTGCTGACCCAGTGGCAGAAGGGCTCCCAGATCACCGAGGTGCGGAACCCGAGCTGGTGGGGCCCGCACAAGCCGTATCTGAACTCGATCATCTTCCGCTTCCTCACCAACACGAACACCGAGATCCAGCAGGTGCGCGGCGGTGAGGTCGACGCGATCTACCCGCAGCCGCAGCTCGCGCTGGCCGAGCTCCGCTCGGCGTCGGGTCTCGTCGTGCGCTCGAGCCTGGGCTCGACGTGGGAGCACGTCGACATCCAGCAGGGCCCGAAGGGCAACCCGCTCGCGAAGAACCTGTGGGTGCGCCAGGCCTTGATCCTCTCGCTCGACCGCAACGCGGTCCTGAAGGCGCTGTTCGGCTCGCTCAACCCGGGTCTGCAGGTGCTCCAGAACGTCCTGTACTTCAACAACTTCCCGCAGTACAAGGCCCACTGGACGAAGTGGAACTACAACCCCACGCGGGCCAATCAGATCCTCACCTCGCACGGCTGCAAGAAGGGCGGCGACGGGATCTACTCCTGCAACGGGACGCGGCTGACCTTCCAGTTCGAGTCCACGCGCGGGAACAAGCTGCGCGAGTTCGCCTTCACGATCATGCAGGACATCTGGAAGAAGAACGGGATCGAGGTGACGGACAACTTCAAGCCGGCCTCGATCGCCTTCGGCCAGGATCTCGTGCAGGGCAACTACGATCTGTTCATGTTCGCGTGGGTCGGCACGCCCGATCCGTCCGGGAACACTCCGATCTGGAGCTGCCCGAACGCCGGCGGCACCCAGAACTACATGAGCTACTGCAATACGAAGGTCACCCGGCTCCTGAAGCAGGGTGACGTCACCCTGAAGGCGAAGACGCGTGCCGCGGTCGTCAACTCGGCGGACGCCGCGATGGCGAACGACATCCCGACCATCCCGCTGTACCAGAAGCCGACGTTCCTCGTGTTCCACAACTACGTGAAGGGCATGAGGGACAACCCGACGAACCAGGGCCCCACCTACAACGCCGAGGACTGGTGGCTGAACAAGTAGGGCCGAATTAGAAAAGACCGTTCGCGGGTAAGCTTCCGCGAACTCGGATTACCCGGGTCCCGCCTCCGCCCCGGGGCGGAGGCGGGACTCGCCACGAAAGAAGGGCGACGAGTTGATCACCTACATCATCCGGCGGTTGCTCTACGGGATCCCGGTCCTCGTCGCAACGAGCTTCATCGTCTACGTCTTCGTCACGTCCGCGTCGGACCCGCTCGGCCAGATCCGGATGCAGCCGAAGATCACGCCGCAGCAGGTCGCGCGCATCGCGCACGAGAACTACCTCGACCGGCCGATCGTCGTGCGCTACGGCCTCTGGGCGCGGGACGCGGTCGAGCACAAGTTCGGAAACACGCTGCTCAGCCACGAGCCGATCTGGCCCGACCTCAAGCGCGTCATGGGGCACACAATCCAGCTGCTGCTGAGCGTGATCATCCTCTCGGTGCTGATCGCGGTTGCGATCGGCGTCTACTCGGCGGTGCGGCAGTACTCGGTCTTCGACTACGGGATGACGACGTTCAGCTTCCTAGGCTTTGCCACGCCCGTGTTCTGGCTCGCGCTGATCCTGCAGGTGATCTTCACCGACATCTACCTGAACTGGCACGTGCGGATCTTCTACACGGCGCAGCTCTCGCAGCCGAACGCGCACAACTTCCTGCTCGACCGCGTCCAGCATCTCGCCCTGCCGGTGCTCACGCTGACCGCGCTTTCGGTCGCGCAGTACAGCCGCTACATGCGTGCCTCGATGCTCGAGGTGATCAACTCCGACTACGTTCGGACGGCGCGCGCCAAGGGCCTCTCCGAGGGGCGCGTGATCATGCGCCATGCCTTCCGCAACGCCCTGATCCCCCTCGTGACTGTGGTCGCCATCGACTTCGGGGCTCTGTTCGCGGGCGCGATCGTCACCGAGACGGTCTTCACGCTCGACGGGATGGGCTACTACTTCGTCCAGGCGCTCTTCAAGGGCGACCCGAATCCGGTCATGGCCTGGCTCATCGTCACGGCGACGATGGTGATCGTCTTCAACCTGATTGCCGACCTCGTGTACGGCATCCTCGACCCGAGGATTCGCTATGACTGATCCACGCACGATCGACCAGGACGCTCCGGGCGGCGCGGGGTTGACCGACGGAGGGCCGACGTTCTCGTCCGGCGCCGCCCTGCCGGCGCAGCCGACCGAGCTCGTCTACGAATCCGGCCTCGAGCTGAAGGCGCGCAGCCAGTGGTGGTACGCGCAGCACCGCTTCTTCCGCCACCGGCTCGCAATGTTGGCCCTGGTCGTGCTCGTGCTCGTCTTCGGCGCCGGCCTGTTTGCGAACCACATCGCGCCGTACAGCTACTCCGACATCAACATCGAGGCGCTGAGCCAGAAGCCCACGCTCCACCACTGGCACCTGTTCGGCACCGACCAGGTGGGCCGGGACTACTTCAGCCGTGTCCTGTACGGGATCCGGACGACGGAGCGCGTCGCGCTCCTGGTCGGCTTCTTCTCGACGCTGATCGGCACCACGGTCGGCGCCTTTGCCGGCTACTACGGAGGCTGGATCGACAACCTGCTGATGCGCTTGACCGACCTCTTCCTGACGATACCCCTGCTCGCGGTGCTGCTGACGGCGGCGAAGCTGCTCGGCAGCGCGACCCCGTTCAAGGTCGCCGTGCTGCTGTCGGTCCTGATCTGGACGTCGATCGCGCGCATCGTCCGAGGGAGCTTCCTGTCGCTGCGCGAGAAGGAGTACATCGAGGCTGCCAAGGCGTCCGGCTCCGGCGACTTCCGGATCATGATCCGGCACATGCTCCCGAACACGATCGGCCCCATCCTCGTCGCGGCGACGCTGATCACCGGGACGGCGATCCTGCTCGAGTCGACGCTCTCGTACCTCGGCTTCGGCATCGCTCCGCCGACGCCCGCCCTCGGCTCGCTGATCGCAGAGGGACAGGACCAGGGCCTCGACAAGTGGTGGCTCGTTACCTTCCCGGGCCTGACGATCGTGCTGATCGTGCTCTGCATCAACTTCATCGGCGACGGTCTGCGGGACGCGCTCGATCCGACCCAGAGGCGTGTCCGTGCCTGACGGCAACGGCCGCGCGAGCGGCGAGCCGGTTCTGTCGGTCCGCGACCTCGCGGTCGAGTTCACGACCGACGACGGGATCGTCCGCGCGGTCGACGGCGTCACGTACGACATCTATCCCGGCGAGGTGCTCGGCGTGGTCGGCGAGTCGGGCTCCGGCAAGAGCGTCAGCACCCTGACGATGCTCGGCCTCATCCCTCAGCCGCCCGGCCGGATCGTCCGCGGCGAAGCGATCTTCCAGGGGCGCGACCTGATCAAGATGAGGAAGAAGGAGCTGCGCCGGGTCCGCGGCAACGAGATGGCGATGATCTTCCAGGACCCGATGACCTCGCTCAATCCCGTGATCAAGGTCGGCCACCAGCTCGGTGAGGCGATCAGGACGCATCACCCGAAGTTGAAGGAGGACGAGATCAAGAAGCGCGTCGTCGACCTGATGCGGCTCGTCGGGATCCCGAACCCGGACGCGCGTTACGACAACTATCCGCACGAGTTCTCAGGCGGTATGCGCCAGCGCGCGATGATCGCGATGGCGATCTCGAACTCGCCCTCGCTGCTGATCGCGGACGAGCCGACGACGGCGCTCGACGTGACGATCCAGGCGCAGATCCTCGAGGTGCTGAAGGAGGCCCAGGCCGAGACGCACGCCGCGACGATCATGATCACGCACGACCTCGGCCTGATCGCGGAGATGGCCGACCGCGTGATCGTCATGTACGCGGGCAAGGTCGTCGAGCTCGGCGACGTGCAGACGATCTTCGCCGCGCCGCGGCACCCGTACACGATTGGGCTGATGGACAGCCTTCCGAGCGTGAGCGCCGACGACGAGTGGCTGCGGCCGATCCCGGGCCAGCCGCCGTCGTTGATCAACCGGCCGCCCGGCTGCCCGTTCCATCCGCGCTGCTTCCTCTCACAGGGACGCCTCCGCTGCCGCGAGGAGGAGCCGCCGCTGCGCCCCACCGACGAGAGCGCTCACCTGTCGGCGTGCCACTTCGCCGAGGAGCTGCGCGGGCGCACCTCGAAGACGGCGGAGACCGCCGCGGCCGGGGGCGGCTCGTGACCGCACAGGCGTCCGAGACGGCGAGCGTCCAGGCGCCGGTCCGCGAGGGCGCCGAGATCCTGCGCACCGAGGGGCTCGTCAAGTACTTCCCGATCAAGGCCGGCCTGCTCAAGCGCACCGTCGGCCACATCCACGCGGTGGACGGCGTCGACCTGACGCTGAACGTCGGCGAGACGCTCGGCCTCGTGGGCGAGTCGGGGTGCGGCAAGACGACGCTGTCGCGGACGATCATCAAGCTCGTCGAGCCGACCGCCGGGAAGGTCCTCTTCAACGGCCGGGACATCAGCGGCTACACGCGGCGTCAGATGCGCGACGTGCGCCGCGAGCTGCAAATCGTCTTCCAGGATCCCTACGCGTCACTGAACCCGCGGATGACCGTTCGCGACATCGTCAGCGAGCCGCTGCGGATCCACGGTCGCTACAAGGGCGAGCAGGGAAAGCAGCGCGTCAACGAGCTGCTGCGCACCGTCGGGCTCAGCCCCGAGCACGCGAACCGGTTCCCCCACGAGTTCTCGGGCGGCCAGCGGCAGCGCATCGGCATCGCCCGCTCGCTCGCCCTGAACCCGCAGCTCGTGATCCTCGACGAGCCGGTCTCCGCGCTCGACGTCTCGATCCGCGCGCAGGTGATCAACCTGCTGGAGTCGCTGCAGCGGGACTTCGGGCTCACGTACATCTTCGTGGCCCACGACCTCTCGGTCGTCCGCCACGTCTCCGACCGCGTCGCGGTGATGTACCTCGGCAAGATCGTCGAGACCGGGACGAAGCAGGACATCTACGAGCGGCCGACCCATCCGTACACGCAGGCGCTCCTCTCCGCCGTGCCGATCGAGGACCCGAGCCTGCGCGGGAAGCGCAAGCGGATCGTCCTCGAAGGCGACGTCCCCAGCCCGGCGAACCCGCCCTCCGGCTGCCGTTTTCGCACCCGCTGCTGGAAGGCCCAGCCGATCTGCGCGGAGGAGGAGCCGGCCCTGATCGACCGCGGCCACGGGCATCCGAGCGCCTGTCACTTCGCCGAGGTCGTCAAGCCGCTCGACGACAAGGCCGCCTGAACCCTCCAAGTAACACTGTGTTACTTGGGTCACCAGGAGTCCTTCCGCAGCGAGCGGGAGAACTTCCGGATCTCCTTCCGCCGCTCGGCGCGGGCTCTGGCGTCGCCCCGGCGGGCGGCGTTGCGCCGTAGCTCCCGCTGCAGCTTGCGGTAGCTCCGCAGCCGGTCGAGGGGGAGGACTCCCTCGTCGACCGCGGCGAGCACGGCGCAGCCGGGCTCGCGGGTGTGGCTGCAGTCCGAGAAGCGGCAGCCCGGCGCGAGCTCCTCGACGTCGGCGAACGTCTCCTCGAAGCCGCCGTCGCCGCCGTCCCAGAGCTGGAGCTCACGGAGCCCGGGCGTGTCGATCAGCATCCCGCCGCCCGGGAGCAGGACGAGCTCGCGGTGGGTCGTCGTGTGCCGGCCCGCGCCGTCGTCCTCGCGGACCGGGCGCGTGCGCAGGAGCTCGACGCCGGCGAGCCGGTTCACGAGTGTCGACTTGCCGACGCCCGAAGAGCCGAGCAGGACCGCCGTCACGCCATGCCGCAGGTAGGAGGCGATCTCCTCGCAACCTTCGCCGGTGACGGCGCTGACGACATGCACGGGAACGCCGAAGGCGATCGCCTCGACCTCCGCCGCCTCGGCTGCGGGATCCGCAACGAGGTCGGCCTTGGTCAGCACGATCGCCGGAGCGGCGCCGCTCTCCCAGGCCGACGTCAGGTAGCGCTCGAGGCGCCGCGGCTCGAGGTCGGGGCCGAACGACGTGACGAGGAACGCGACGTCGACGTTTGCCGCGAGCACCTGGGCCTCGGTGCTGCGGCCGGCGGCGTTGCGGACGAAAGCGCTGCGGCGCGGCAGCACCGCCACGATCGTCTCGCCGTCGAGCGCCACCCAGTCGCCGACGGCCGGTTGCACGCCTGCGTGCAACAGCCGTCCGGGCAGCCGGACGCGGAGCTCGCCGAGCTCCGTGTAGGCGACGTATGCGCCTCGGTGCTGGACCGCGATCCGTCCGGCGACTGTCTTGGCCTCGAGCGAGGAGGCGAGCTCGGCTGTCCACCCGAGCCCGCTCAGGTCGAATGCAGGCAACGCGGGTCTCCTTTGACGAGAGAGAGCAATCGGCAACGGGCCGCCGCGGCGGCCTGCTCTCACGTGTCGAGGAGAGCGCCGCTACGCAGCGACGACGAAGAAGGCGGCGACTCGATCAGTTCTCATCTGGCTCGACCTCCTTCGTTCGGGAACGCGGCGGACCCTAGTAGCTACAGCACCAGCCCGCAAGGGCCGGGAAGTCGCCCGGGCCAGAAGGATCGAATGCGGCGCCGATGTTCGACACGGCCTCGAGTCGGCGGACGCTCGCCGAGCGAAGGAAGAGCCACTGGTCGGCCGTGCGCCAGCCGAGCAGCAGCCAGCGGCCGTCCGGCGACCAGGCCGCGCCGCTGATCTCACCCGCTCCGGCGAAGAGCCGCCGGCCGCCGGGCTCGAGCAGGACGAGCGACCGGCCGGCCGCCGGGCGGCGCACGACGAGCGCGAACGAGTGGGAGCGGGGGGCGAACGCGGCGGCGACGGCGAGCTGTGGGAAGGGAAGTCGGCCGCGCGCGAGCACGCGTCCCGTCGCAGAGAACAGAGCGTAACGGCGGCGCCCGAGCGCGAGCAGGCGCGTCCCGTCGGACGACCAGGCGAGCTGCTGCGGCGCCTCGAGCTGGTTCGTGCGCCAGAGCAGGCGCCCGGTGTCGGCGTCTCGGACGAAGAGCTGCCCGCCGCGCGCGCGATAGGCGAGCACGTGCTGCGGGCCGGCGGGGCGCCAGGCGGCGCGCGCGGGCCCGGCGATCCGCTCGAGCAGCCGGTCGTGCGTGCCGTCGCCCCGGACGACGTGGAGATCGCGGCCGGAGAAGTACGCGATCCGGAAGCCGTCCGGCGCGTTCCAGCTCGGTGCCGACACGCTGCCGCGCCGTGTCAGCGACCAGCGGACGTTTCCCTCCGGGTCGACCGCGACGAGGTCGTGTCCGTGCGCCGCCGCGACGTAGAGCCCGTGCGGCGACCACGTCGCGTCGCGGTACGGGCCGAGCCGCCGCTTCGAGCCGTCGGCGCGAACGATCCAGGCGCCGGTGGGCGCGTTGACGAGCAGCCTCCCGGCCGCCGGCAGCGAGGAGAGAGCGGCGCGCGTGTGCGCCGTCGTGCCCGGCGTGAGCGCGTCGCGGAGCGAGCCGAGGACCGCCAGGCCGGGCGGGCTCAGGGCGGCTGCGGCCACGACGACCGCGGTCACGAGCGCGAGCGTGAGCCTGCGGCGCGGCCGCGGGGCGCGCGTGCGAGGACGCTCTGCATGCGCGGCGCGCACGATCGTCCAGGCGCGCTCCTCGGCCGCCGCCGCATCCGGCGGCGCGACCCTTCGCAACTCCCGCGCGAGGCTCACCGCAGCCGCTCCTGCAGCCGGTCGAGCCCGCGCCGCAGCCGGGAGTTGACGGTCCCGCGCGGCAGCTCGAGCAGCTCCGCGATCTCGCCCGGGGTGTAGTCGAGCAGGTAGCGGAGCACGATCACCGCCCGGTGCTCCGGGTCGAGCGCGGCGAGCCCGGCAGCGAGCTCGTCGGCCCGTCCGCTCTCGCGCACGGGCGCGGCCGGCTCGGGCGCGGCGGCCGGATCGAGCTCGCGCCGCAGCGCCCGGGCGCGCGCGAAATCGATCGCGCGGTTGACGACGATCCGGTGCAGCCACGGACCGAACGGGCGCTTCCGGTCGAAGCGATCGAGGGCACGGACGGCGGCGAGGAAGGCCTCCTGGGCGATGTCCTCCGCAGCCGCGGCGTCGTGGACGACGAGGTAGGCGGCACGGTGCGCGGCCGGCCAGTGAGCTCGGAAGAGCTGCTCGAGCGCGGCGGCGGAGCCTCGCTGCGCCTCGCGGATCCAGCGCCGTTCGTCGTCGCGCGAGCAGGCGGTGGCGGAGCGAGCGATCGCATCTCCTTCTCTACGGCCGCGGGCACGTTCGAGGTCCATCTAGATTTCGGGCCGTGCGCACGTTGCCCCTCGTCGCCGCCGCGCTCGCGCTCCTCGCCGCCGGCTGCGGCGCCGCGACGAGCGAGGTGTCGGCCCCGCCGCGTGAGGCGCTGCCGCTGATCCCGGCCGGCGTGATCCGTCCGCCCGACGCGAAGACGGACATGGACACGAACCCCGCGAACCTCGCGAGCGCCGTCGTCACCTACAACTTCGGCCAGTTGCCCCGCTACATCGACGGCGGCGCCTTTCGCCTGCTGCCGTTCGACGTCAACCGCTCGGCCGAGCCCGGCCAGACCGTGCACAAGGTCTACGAGCTGACCGTGCCGCGAACCGGGCTCGTCCTCGATACCGTCGTCACCTCAGCCCTGACCGAGGCCCAGGCGCGGGAGGACGCTCGCCAGTTCGGAGTCGACGTCAGCTACGACGGCCGCCGCCTCGGTGCGCCGCATCGCTACTGGGTCTTCTATCGCAACAACGGCGCGCAGATCTGCCGCATCTACTTCCCGGGCGACCTCGGAGCGCTGAACATGGGCGTGCACTCGCTCGTCTTCCACGCGCTCCCCGCGGGGCGGCACGTCGTGCGCGTGGTCGTGCGCCAGCAAATGGCGAGCGGGCCTGCGGCGCGCCTCGTCTCGGAATATCGGCTGCGCGTCCTGGCGCGCACGCCGAACGGGCGCGAGCGCGCGATCGCGCCGGAGGCGGAGGAGGGCGATCGCGCCGCGGTGAACCGCACCCCGCTCCTCTTCCGCTCGATCGCGCGGAAGTAAGGTCCTGCCCCGTCCCACCCGCAACGAAGGAGGAAGCGAATGGCGACACTGGACGAGCAGCAGCGGAAGTTCCTGGCCGAGAACCCGTTCGTCGGCACGGTCACGACGCTTCGCAACGACGGCTCGCCGCACTCGACCGTCGTCTGGGTCGACGTGCTCGACGACGGCACGCCCTCGTTCAACACTGCCCGCGGCCGCGCGAAGGAACGACATCTGAACAGCGATCCGCGTGTCTCGCTGATGGTGATCGACCCCGGGAACATGTACCGCTGGGTCGCAGTCAACGGCCGCGCCGAGCTCACTGAGGACGGCGCCGACCCGCAGATCGACAAGCTGGCCAAGAAGTACCTCGGCAAGGACGAGTATCCCTTCCGCAATCCGGCCGAGCAGCGCGTCCAGGTGCGTATCCACCCCGAGCGCGTCGAGGCGACCGGGCTCGGCGAGGGCTAGGAGCGCGGGTCTGTATTCGCGCGTGTCGACCGGTCAGTTCAGACGGACTCGCGGCAGAGCCGCGCGTCCTGAGGGCGGCGGCGGCAAGCGGCGCCTCGGGCCGGCTACTTCAGGTCGGCCAGGATCTCGCTCGCCGCGTCCTGGCCGGTCTGCACGCCGCCGTTCAGGTAGCCCTGGAAGTCCTGCGAGCAGTGCTCGCCGGCGAAGTGGCAGTTGCCCTGTCGCACCTTCTCCATGCCCGAGAACTTCGTGTACTGCCCGACCTTCCAGTAGGAGTACGAGCCGAGCGTCCACGGGTATGCCGTCCAGTAGTCGATCGTCGCCTGCCCGTTCCAGTACTTCGAGATGCCGGGTAGCACCGGCTCGATCTGCGTCAGGAACTGCTGCGCCCGTGACGCGGGGGTGCCGCTGCCGAAGCTCGCGCCGATCGTCCCGCCGGTGTAGTCGACGAGGATCCCGCTCGTGCCCGGCTGGGCGCGCGTGACCTCCCAGGTGTTCTGGTAACCGGTGTCCGCGTAGGTGTTGCCGTTGTTGCCGAGGCCGTTCCAGTAGCGACGGCTGAACTGGACGTGGAGCTTCGAGTTCGTGCCCATCCCGAGCTCCTGGATCGCGGTCACCTTGAGCGGCTCGAAGCCCGCCTTCTTGTAGTCGACCGACGAGCGCAGGATCGAGAACGGGAGCGCGAGCACGACGTGATCGGCGGGCACCGTCGTCGTGCCCGAGCCCTGAGCGAACGTGAGTGCGAACGCGCCGGTCGAGGTCTTCCGGATCGCGACGAGCGCGGCGCCGGTCGTGATCTGACCCGCGAGGAGGGCGGCGAGCCGCTGCGGAATCTGGTCGTTGCCGCCGCGGACGTGGTACTTCTCGTTCGAGGGGCCGAAGACGTGGAACTGGCCCTGACCCGAGTAGCCGAGCAGGTAGAGCAGGTTGAGCGAGCTCTGCACGCTCGACTCGGCGCCGTACTCGATGTTGTACGCGATGTCGAGCACCTGTCCCAGCTTCGAGCTCGCGCCGCCGTTCGGGCACGTCTCGTTCAGCCAGTCGATGATCGACATGTGGTCGAGCTCCCAGCCGCGCTGGGTGTAGCTGTTCCACAGCGTCGGGTAGCTCGCCGCCGAGACGTCCTTGTGCATCTTCTGGTAGATGCCGTTCAGGTCGACGGTCAGCTGGGAGTAGGGGTACGGCGCGCCGTCGAGGTAGAAGAAGTCCTCGGTGCCGTTCTGCTGCGCCGCGAGCAGGTTGTCGAGGTCGAGCCCGAGCGCCTGGGCGAGGTGGCGCACCTCGGTGTGGCCCTGGTCGATCAGCTCGCCGCCGTGCTCGGCGACCTGGCCGCCGAACTCGGTGCGGTACGACCAGCAGCGGCCGCCGATCCGGGTCGACGCCTCGTAGACCCGAGCGACGAGCCCGGCCTGCTTGAGCCGGTACGCGCAGGTGAGCCCGGCGAGGCCCGCTCCGACGACGACGATGCGCGGCTGACCCGCGCCGTAGGCCGGCCGCGCAAAGCGCCCGAGCGCGCTCGCCCCGGCGACGGCGAGGCCCGCGGCGCCCGCGCGCTGGAGCAGGGCGCGGCGGGAGAGACGCCGTTCCTCGACGACCTCGTCGACGGACACGCCCCGGCGGGGCCGGTCAGCCCGGCGCGCAAGATCGACAATCTCGACCGGCGGATCATCGAGTCGCTGCAGGCGAACGGCCGCGAGTCGTTCCGCAGCATCGCCGCGCGGCTCGAGGTCTCGGAGGCGACCGTCCGTGCGCGCTACGCGCGCCTCTGCGCGGACGACATCCTCCAGGTTGTCGGCGTCACCAATCCCCTCGGCCTCGGCTTCGACCAGGCGATGGTCGGGGTGAAGACGTCAGGCCCGCCCGAGGCGGTGGCCGACGAGATCGCGATGTGGCCGGAGGCGGACTACGTCGTCGTGACTGCCGGCCAGTTCGACGTGTTGGTCGAGTTGGTCTGTACAGACCGGTCAGACCTCCTCGACCTGACCAACCGGATGCGGGCGCTGGAGGGAGTCGTCTCGACGGAGACCTTCCTGTACCTCGAGATGTGCAAGCAGCTCTACGACTGGGGGACGCGATGACACAGGCTGAGCTCGTCGGTCTCGACCTGCAGCAGGCGGCGCGCGACCACCTCTGGCTGCACTTCACGCGCATGGGCGGCTACCGGGACGCGGACGTCCCGGTGATTGTCCGCGGCGAGGGCTGCTACCTGGAGGACTCGAAAGGAAACCGCTACCTGGACGCGCTCGCCGGGCTCTTCGCCGTCCAGATCGGCTACTCGTACGGCGAGGAGATGGGCCAGGCGGCGCTCGACCAGATGCGCGAGCTGCCGTTCTACACGAACTGGTCCTACGCGCACCCGCGCGCGATCGAGCTCGCCCACGAGGTCGCCTCGCTCGCGCCCGGCGACCTGAACCGCGTCTTCTTCGTCTCCGGCGGCTCGGAGGCCGTCGAGTCGGCGTGGAAGCTCGCGCGCCAGTACCACATGGCGCGCGGCGAACGGCGCTGGAAGGCCGTCTCCCGGCGCACCGCGTACCACGGGACGACCCTCGGCGCGCTCTCGATCAACGGCATCCCGGAGTTGCGCGCGCCGTTCGAGCCGCTCGTCCCGGACGTCATCCACGTCCGCAACACGAACCGCTACCACCGGCCGCTCGACGAGACGGAGGAGGAGTTCACCGCGTTCCTGCTCGAGGACCTGGAGTCGTCGATCGAGCAGACCGGGCCCGAGACGGTCGCGATGGTGATGATGGAGCCGGTGCAGAACGCGGGCGGGTCGTTCACTGCGCCGGCGGGCTACTGGCAGGGCGTGCGGGCGATCTGTGACCGCTACGGGATCCTGCTCTGCGCCGACGAGGTGATCACCGGCTTCGGCCGCCTCGGCGAGTGGTTCGGCTCGGCCAAGTACGACATCCGCCCCGACCTCGTCACCTCCGCAAAGGGCCTCTCGTCGGCCTACGCGGCGATCGGGGCCGTGATCGCGGCCGACCACGTGAGCGAGCCGTTCATGGACGAGAAGGCCATGTACGCCCACGGGATCACCTTCGGCGGCCATCCCGTCCAGGCCGCGGTCGCGCTGAAGAACATCGAGATCATGAAGCGCGAGCGGATCGTCGAGCGCGTGCGCGAGAACGAGGAGACCTTCCGGGCCACGCTCGCGCAGCTGCTCGAGCTCGAGATCGTCGGCGACCTGCGCGGCACCGGCTATTTCTGGGCGCTCGAGCTCGTCAAGGACAAGGAGACGCGCGAGACGTTCACCGGCGACGAGTCGGAGACCCTGCTGCGCGGCTTCCTCTCGGGACGGCTGTTCGAGCGCGGGCTGATCTGCCGCGCCGACGATCGCGGCGACCCGGTGATCCAGATCTCGCCGCCGCTCGTGGCCGGCCCCGAGGAGTTCGACGAGATCGTCGGCATCCTCGGCGACGTGCTCGCCGACGCCTGGCAGAAAATCACAACAGGAGGAGTCCTGTGAGCACGCACACCGTTGCGGTCGAGCAGACGACCGCGCTCGCGCTCATCGAGAAGAGCAAGCTGATCAAGTCGCTGCGGCGCTTCGACATGGTGTTCTTCACCGTCTGCGCGTTCGTCGGGCTCGACACGCTCGGGACGGTCGCGTCGAACGGGCCGCAGGGTTTCCTCTGGCTCGTCATCCTCGCGGTGCTCTTCGTCCTGCCCTACGCGCTGCTGATGGCGGAGGTCGGCAGCGCCTTCACCCAGGAGGGCGGCCCCTACGAGTGGGTGAAGCTCGCGTTCGGCCGCTTCCAGGCCGGGATCGGCGCGATCCTCTACTGGGTCACCAACCCGCTCTGGGTGGGAGGCTCGCTCGCCTTCATCTCGACCGATGCGTGGCGCGCGAACATCTCCGGGATCGGGCACGGCACGTGGGGCGACTACGTCTTCAAGATCGCCTTCATCTGGATCTCGATCGGCGTCGCGATCGTTTCGCTCCGCTACGGGAAGTGGATCCCGAACCTCGGCGCGCTGCTGCGCTTCTTTACGCTCGGCTTCTTCTCGATCACCGTCGTCGTCTACGGGATCGAGCACGGCTTCCACGGCTTCTCCGGCGGCGACATCTCGCCGTCGCGCGCCGTCTTCCTCGGACTCGTCCCGGTGCTGCTCTTCAACTACGTCGGCTTCGAGCTCCAGAACGGCGCGGCGGAGGAGATGGACGACCCGCAGCACGACGTGCCGGTCTCGGTCTTCCGCAGCGCCGTCCTCGGTGTGATCAGCTACGTGATCCCGATCCTCGGGATCATCCTCGTGCTGCCGCTGAAGGAGGTCACCGGCATCGGCGGCTTCATCGACGCGGTCACGAAGGTCTTCAGCGTCTACGGCGGCGCCGCTCACGGGCTGCTGATCGTGATGACCCTCGCCTTCGTCGGCAGCCTCGTCACCTCGGGAGCGGTCTGGATGATCGGCTCCGACCGGATCCAGGCCGTGGCCGCCTACGACGGCGCCTTCTGGAGCTTCTTCGGCGTCTTCAACCGCCGCTTCGGGACGCCCGTTCGGGTGAACGTGCTGTCGGGCATCGTCGCGACGGCGTTCTGCGTCACGGCGATCAGCGTCTTCAACAGCGGCTCGGACGCGACCTTCCAGGTCGTGCTCGACATCGCGATCTCGACGACGCTGATCTCGTACCTCTGGATCTTCACGGCGGCGCTCAAGCTCCGGTACGCCTATCCCGAGGTGCGCCGGCCGTACGTCTTCCCGTTCGGGAAGCTCGGCATCTGGGTGGGCACGGGGATGGTGACGCTCTGGATCCTGCTCGGCTCCTGGGTCGCGGTCTTCCCCGGGACGCTCGAGCCGTTGTTCGGCGTCGACTACGGCTCCTTCAAGGACGCCTGGGGGGTGACGCGCGGCAAGTTCGAGGCGCTGACGCTCGGCACGCTCGGGGTGATCCTGGTCGTTGCGATCCTCGGCTACATCGCCGGCGCGCCGACCCGGCGCCAGACGGCGACCGTGGCGCTCGGGGGAGAGGAGGCGCCGGGCCCGCCGACGCCGCAGCCGGCGTAAAAGAGAGGCCGTCGTTCAGCCGGCCGGGTAGACCTCGCGGGCGCCGTGGCCCGCCGCGACGGCGCGCGATGTCGAGTGTCGAGATGACGCCCACCGGCCGCTCCGCGCGCGGTGCGAGCACCTCTTGTGGTGTGGGATCGTGGTGGCCATGCGACGATCGTGGCGCCGCCCGGCGCCGGGGCCATCGGTTCGTTCGCGGAACCGCCGTGCGGCGAACGACTGAGCCGCGCCCGCGCGGCTGAGGCGGGCGAGGCCGGCCGATGCGACGGCGGGCGCCACGGCGCGGTTGACCCCATCCAGGGATTGTGACGAGAATCACATAACCGATCGGAAGGAGCCCTCCATGAAGCGCAGGCTCGCGCTCATCGCTGCGGCGCTGGCCACCGCCGCCGCGCTCGTCGCCGTCCCGCTCACGTCGGCGTCGTCGTTGGACACGAAGCTGCAGATCGGCTTCAGCCTCCATTTCACCGGGCCGACCTCCGCCGCCGGCACGTTCATCGCCTCCGGCGCGGTCCGAGACTCCGGGACCGCCACGGTGCCCGACGTCACCGCGCCGCAGCTCGGCAACCAGGACGACGGCCGCTTGAGCGGGACCGAGATCTACACGGGTGCGCTCGGCACCATCACGACGACGTTCAGCGGCATCGCCGGGCCCGCGACGAACCCGCATCAGGCGGGCAAGGGAACGTTCCGGATCGTCTCCGGCACCGGCGCCTACGCCGGGATGACAGGCCAGGGAACGTTCCTCGTCGTCGTCGACTTCTCGACGAACCAGATCATCGGCACCGAGGACGGGCAGGCGAGCTGACGCGCACCGGAGCGGCTGGCCGGGGGCGCCGGCCGCTCCGGCTACGCTCCGTCGCGTGCGGGTGACGATCTGCGACGTGGGGCCGCGCGACGGGCTCCAGAACGAGCCCGAGACGCTGCCGCCGGCGACGCGGGCAGAGCTCGTCAACCGGCTCGCCGCGGCGGGCGTGCCGCGCGTCGAGGCGGTCAGCTTCGTCCGCGACGACCGTGTCCCGCAGATGGCCGGGGCCGAGGAGGTCGCCGCCGCGATCGAGCGCCGCGACGGCACCGAATACTCGGGACTCGTCCTCAACGAGCGCGGCTGGGAGCGCTTCCGCGCCACGGGTCTCGACCGCGTCAACTGCACGCTTGCGGCGACGGAGACGTTCAACCGGCGGAACGGGAATGCCTCGCTCGAGGAGGCGGCCGCGCGCGTCGACGCGATCCTCGCGGCGGCCGACCGGCCCGCCACGGTGACGATCAGCGTCGCATTCGGCTGCCCGTTCGAGGGGCGCGTCGACCCGGGTGTCGTCGCGGACCTCGCGGCGCGGTTCGACAGCGCGGAGATCGTCCTCGCCGACACGATCGGCGTGGCGACGCCGTCGGCCGTGCGCTCGCTCGTCGAGCGGACCGGGGCGGACGGCTTTCACGGCCACAACACGCGCAACACCGGCTACGCGAACGCGCTCGCCGCACTCGACGCGGGTGCGAAGGTCCTCGACGCGTCGGTCGGCGGACTCGGCGGCTGCCCGTATGCACCGCGGGCAACGGGGAACGTCGCGACCGAGGATCTCGTCTACCTGCTCGAGGGCGAGGGCATCGAGACGGGCGTCGACCTCGACGCACTGATCGGGATCTCCGAGTGGCTCGAGGGCGTGCTCGGCCGGCGACTCGAGGGCTACGTCTACCGCGCCGGCCCGGTCTTGCAGTGAACATGCCGCGCGAGATCAAGCTGGTGTGGGCGCTGCTCGGAGCCGCCGCCGTCGCCGTCCTCGTCACTTACTCGCGGCTGCCGGCGTACGAGCTCTACCACGTCAGCCGCAGCGGGATCGCCGGCGGGCTCAGCCGCGCGCTCGTCGACCTGAACTTCCCGGACGCCCTTGCGGCGCTCGCGATCCTCGGGATCGTGGGGCCGAGGCTGCCGCCGCGCGGGGTGCCGCTCGCGGTCCTCGCGGCAGCGCTCTGCCTCGTCGTCGTCTTCCCGGGCGTCGTCTCGCAGGACGACCTCGACGCGAAGTGGATCAACGCGGTCCCGGCGGCCGGCGTCGCGCTCGCCTTCGTCCTCTCGCTCGCCGCCGACGGGCCGCGCTCGCCGCGCCGCGCCCGCGGCGACCCGCTCCGGCTCGCGCTCGCCGCGGTGCTCGTGCTGCTCGCCGCTCCCTGGATCGCGGCCGAGCTCGGCTTCTACCTCGACGGCGTCCCCGTCCTCGGGTGGCTGTTCCAGACCGGCAAGCTCGCCTCGTTCCACGATCCGCTCCACCACGCGGTCCATCACGGCGTCCACCACGGCCTGCAGGGAATGCTGCTCGCGCTGACGGCGCTCGTCCTCTCGCGCCTACCGGCGCCGCGTGCCGCCGGCGTCTACCTCGCGCTGATGCTCGCCTACGGGATCGGGAACATGGCGAACGACGGCTGGCTCGAGCAGGTCGTCGAGCGCGGCTGGTCGAGCCACTCGATCCCGAGCGTGCTCGAGCCGAAGGCGAACTGGGGGTGGCTCGCGATCCTCGCCGTGACCCCGCTCATCTGGTGGCTCTGGTTCCGTCAGCCGAGCCGGACGACGCCCGCGGCCGCGAGGCCGGCGATCTCCGCCTCGGAGTAGCCCGCCTCGGCCAGCACATCTGCCGTGTGCTCGCCGAGCGCGGGCGCGGCGAAGCGGTGCCGCAGGCGCTCACCGTCGGCCGAGACGGGGAGTGCGGGCGTCGTGTACGCGCCGAGATCCTGCATCAGCCCGAGCGCGGCGGTCTGCTCGGCCTCGGCCACCTGGCCGACGTCCTGGACCGGCGAGACGGGGATGCCCGCGGCGCGCAGCCGCTCGAGCCAGGTCGCCGAGTCCTCGGTCGCGAGGCGCGCCGAGATCGCCTCGACCAGCGCCTCGCGGTTGCGCACCCGGCCGGGGTTCGTGCGGAAGCGCTCGTCGTCGGGCAGGCCGAGCACGTCGCGGAGCCGCTCGTACAGCCGGTCGTTCGCGGCGAGGATCATCAGCTCGCCGTCCCGGGTCGGGAACACCTGGTACGGCGCGATCAGCGGGAACGCCGTCCCGTGGCGCCCGGGCACCTCGCCCGTCGCCAGGTACCCGGTCAGCGGGGTGCCGAGGAGAGCGGCCGCGGTCTCGTAGAGCGAGAGGTCGAGCGTCCGCCCGCCGCCCGCGTGGAGGGCCGCGACGACGGCGAGCGCAGCCCACAGGCCGGTGCCGAGGTCGACGAGCGAGACCCCGACGCGGACGCCCGGCCGGTCGGGCTCGCCGGTGACGCTGATGATCCCCGCGGATGCCTGCATCAGCGGGTCGTAGCCCGCCTCGCCGGCGAGCGGGCCGACGCGTCCGAAGGCGCCGATCGAGCAGTAGACGAGCTCCGGATTTCGCGCCCGCAGCTCGTCGGGGCCGAGCCCGCGCGCCTCGGCGAGACCGGGGCGGAGGCTCTGGACGAAGACGGCGGCGCCGTCGACGACGCGCAGCAGGGCCTCGCGTCCGCGCTCGTCGCCGAGCGCGAGCGCGAGCGACCGCTTCGACGCGTTCGCCGCCAGGAACATCACGCCCTCGTCGTTCCAGAACGGCGGACCCCAGGCGCGCGCGTGGTCGCCGCCGTCCGGCGGCTCGACCTTGACGACGTCGGCGCCGAGCGCGCCGAGGATCTCCGTGCAGTACGGGCCGGCGAGCGAGGTCGTGACGTCGACGACGCGGACGCCTGCGAGGGGCACGAAGCTCATCGCTCGACAGCGTAGAGACGGGCTGTCTGGCCGCCGGCGGTGAGGACGTCGCGCTCGTAGCGCTCACCGAGCTTCTCGGCGACGCGGACGGAGCGCTCGTTTCCGGGCTGCGGGCGCCGTAGCACGAGCCGCTCCGTCTCGATCACAGCGCGTGACGGTCGAGCAGCCGGCGCGCGATCACGAGCCGCTGGATCTCGTTCGTGCCCTCGCCGATGATCAGCAGCGGCGCGTCGCGGTACAGGCGCTCGATCGGGTACTCCTCGGAATAGCCGTAACCGCCGTGGATCCGCATCGCGTCGAAGACGATCTCCTCGGCCGCCTCGGTCGCGAAGAGCTTCGCCATCCCCGCCTCGAGGTCGGCGCGGCGGCCCTCGTCTTTCGCCCGCGCCGCGTCGAGCGTCAGCAGCTGGGCGGCGCGGAGCTTCGTCGCCATGTCGGCGAGCTTGAGCTGGATCGCCTGGTGCTGGGCGATCGGCTTGCCCATCGACTCCCGCTCCTGCGCGTAGCGGATCGCGTGCTCGAACGCCGCTGTCGCGATCCCGACTCCGCGCGCGGCGATGTTGACGCGCCCGAGCTCGATCCCGCTCATGAACTGCTGGAACCCGGCGTTCTCCGCTCCGCCGAGAACGCTAGACGACGGCACTCGGAAGCCCTCGAACGCCAACTCGACAGTCTCGACTCCTCTGTAGCCGAGCTTCTTGAGAGGGCGCGATATTTCGAGGCCGCGCTGCGAAGGGCGGCCCGGTTCCTTCTCGACGATGAATCCGGTCATGCCCCGGTGGGGCGGGTCGGCGGCCGGGTCGGTCTTCGCGAGCAGCATCACCATCCCGGCGCGGAGGCCGTTCGTGACCCACATCTTCTGGCCGTCGATCGCGTAACCGTCGCCGTCGCGGCGCGCGGTCGTGCGGATCGCCTGGACGTCGGAGCCCGCGTGCGGCTCGCTCATCGAGAACGCCGAGCGGAGCTCGCCGGTCGCCATGCGTGCTAGGTAGCGCTCCTTCTGATCCTCGGTGCCGAACGCGTCGATCATCCACGCCGCGATGAAGTGCGTGTTCGTCACGCCGGAGAGCGACATCCAGCCGCGCGAGAGCTCGACCTGGATCAGCGCGTAGGTGGTCAGGTCGAGCCCGAGGCCGCCGTAGCGCTCCGGGATCGTGACGCCGAAGAGGCCGAGCCCCTTCATGTCGTCGACGAGCTGCTCGGGAAACTCGTCGGCATGCTCGAGGGCGGGCGCGGTGGGTACGACCTCGCGGTCGACCCATTCGCGGACGAGTCCGACGATCTCCCGCTGCTCGGCGGTCAGACCGTCCACTCGGCGTCCGTTGCGGGGAACCGGTCGGCGACCTCCGGCGCGTCGCGCTTGTAGATCATGAACGTGCGCGTGAACTCGATCACGACCTCGCGCCGCTGGTTCACGCCGCGCGTCCGCACCGAGACGATGCCGACGCTCGGGCGCGACTGCGACTCGCGCTTCGCCGTCACCTCGCTCTCGGCCCAGAGGGTGTCGCCGGCGAACACCGGCTTCGGCAGCTTGATGTCGCCCCAGCCGAGGTTGGCCGCCGCGTTCTCGGACGTGTCAGTGACGGACAGGCCCATGACGAGCGCGAGCGTGAAGGTCGAGTCGACGAGCGGCTTGCCGAACTCGGTCCGGCGGGCGAACTCGTCGTTGAAGTGGATCTGGTTCGTGTTCATCGTCAGGTTCGTGAACCAGACGTTGTCGACGTCGAGCACGGTGCGCCCCAGCCGGCTGCGGAAGACGTCGCCGATGTCGAAGTCCTCGTAGAAGCGCCCGCGCCACTCCTTCGGAGCCGTCACGGGGCGGAACCTACCGCCTCACGACGACCGTGGCGTCGGCACTCGGCTCGTAGGACGAGCCCGGGTCGAGCTCCCAGAAGAGGCCGTTCGCGCCGAGCGGCGTGCGCGGCGAGAGGTGGAGCTCCATCGTGAAGACGGCCGCGTCGCCCGGCGGAAGCGAGCCGATCGGACGGCAATTGAGCACGTACACCTGCGCGCGGTTGGCAGGAGCGAGCTCCTCCACCAGGAGCGGGCAGCGGCCGAAGCGCAGCGTCCGCGACGAGACGTTCCGGAGCCGGACGCGGTACTGGAGGAGGCTGCCGCGTCGGGCGTACAGCGTTCCGCCGAGGATGTCCGCCTGCAGGCGCAGGTGCGTCCACGGCGACGGCTTCGGCAGGACGAGGACGAACGGCTCGACCCCGACGGCGGACGGGCTCTGCGGATCGTCGCAGCGCGGCGCGCCGCCGATCGGCATGCGGACGCGGCCGCCGCCGTGCGGCAGGGAGATCACGACCGCGGTCGGGGGCGTGAACGGACCACTCGCCGGGGGCGAGCCGGGGCCGCACCAGTTCCGCCACCAGACGGCGACCGAGGCCTCTCGTCGGGGAGCGAGCGCGCGCAACCAGGCGCGCGGTGGCAGCGGGGGTTCGCCGCCCGCCGCTGCGATCGGCCGCTCCGTCTGACGCACCTTCGCGGCGCCGCCGCCGACGAACCGGACATGCGGGTGACCGAGCAGCGAGCAGGGACGCGCCGAGACGTTCCGGAAGATCGCGACTCCGGTGAGGCTCCCGCCCGCGCCGTTCTGGATGAAGCCGGGCCCGCCGTCGCCGGGCACGAGCCGCACCATCTCCGCCCGGCACGGGGCCGCGACCGGCGGCGCGGGCGGGGACGGCGGCCGCAGCGGAAGCCACGGCACGACCGCCGCGGCCGCAGCCGCAAGGACGGCCGCGATCACGGGCGGAGCGATCGGGTCGGCGTCACGTGCTCAAGTCTGACACCGCTCCCGTGGCGGTAACGTCCTCGTCATGAACCGCCTCGCGGAGGAGACGAGCCCGTACCTGCTCCAGCACGCCGACAACCCCGTGGAGTGGTACACGTGGGGCGAGGAAGCGTTCGAGCGGGCGCGGGCCGACGACAAGCCCGTCCTGCTCTCGATCGGCTACGCGGCCTGCCACTGGTGTCACGTGATGGCGCACGAGTCCTTCGAGGACGACGCGACGGCGCAGCTGATGAACGAGCGGTTCGTCAGCGTCAAGGTCGACCGCGAGGAGCGTCCGGACGTCGACGCGGTGTACATGGACGCCGTCGTCGCGATGACCGGCCAGGGTGGGTGGCCGATGACCGTCTTCCTCACTCCCGCGGGCGAGCCGTTCTTCGGCGGGACGTACTTCCCGCCCGAGCCGCGCCACGGCCTGCCGAGCTTCGCGCAGCTGCTCGTCGCCGTCTCGGATGCCTACCGCGAGAAGCGGGACGACGTCGCGCGCCAGGCGGCGGCGCTCGTCGACGCGCTCCAGCGCAGCGCGCGCCTGGAGCCCTCGCGCGAGCCGCTGACGGAGTCGCTGCTCTCCGAGGCCGTGCGCGGGCTCCTCTCACAGCTCGATCCGCGCTGGGGCGGCTTCGGCCGCGCGCCGAAGTTCCCGCCGGCCTCCGTGCTCGAGTTCCTGATCCGCCGCGGCGCTGTGGGCCGACGGGCATCGCAAGACGATGCCCTCGCGGCCGTCACGCTGACCCTCGACGCGATGGCCGCGGGCGGCATGTACGACGTCGTCGGCGGCGGCTTCCACCGCTACTCGGTCGACGAGCGCTGGCTCGTCCCGCACTTCGAGAAGATGCTCTACGACAACGCGCTGCTCGCGCCCGTGTACCTGCACGCGTGGGTCGTGACCGGCCGCGAGCGCTATCGCGAGATCGCGGAGGAGACGCTCGACTACATGCTCCGCGAGCTGCGTCTGCCGGAGGGAGGCTTCGCCTCGGCGCAGGACGCGGACACCGACGGCGTCGAGGGCCTGACCTACACGTGGACGGAGGAGGAGGGCGTCCCGCCGGAGCTGCTGCAGCCGTTCGAGCACGGCCGCTCGGTGATCCGGGGCGAGCTGGAGCCGGAGATGCGCGCGCGGCTCTTCGAGATCCGCGAGCGGCGGCCGAAGCCGCAGCGCGACGACAAGGCGATCGCCGCGTGGAACGGCCTCGCCCTGGCGGCGCTGGCCGAGGCGGGCCGGCGGCTCGACAGGCACGACTACCTCGACGCGGCGCGCGCGCTCGCGGGGTTCCTGCTCGGCCCGCTCTCGGACGGCGAGGGGCGGCTGCATCGCACCTTCCGGGCCGGGGACGCCAAGGGAACGGGATATCTCGAGGACTACGCGGACGTCGCGAACGGGCTCTACGAGCTCCACGTCGCGACCGGCGAGCTGCGCTGGCTCGAGGAAGCGCGACGGCTCGCGCTGCTCGTGGTCGAGCTCTTCGCGGACGACGAGCGCGGCGGCTTCTTCCTCACGCCCGCGCACGGCGAGCGGCTCGTCGCGCGGCAGAAGGATCTCGACGACCACCCGACGCCGTCGGGCAACTCGATGACGGCTTTCGTACTGCTGCGGCTGGCTCGGATCTACGGCGACGACGAGCTCGAGCGCCATGCGGTCGGCGTCTTCCGGCTGATCAGCGACACGGTCGCACGCGCGCCCTCGGCGTTCGGGCACGCGCTGTGCGCGCTCGACCTGCACTTTTCGCCGCGGCGCGAGCTCGCGATCGTCGGCCCGCCGACGAGCGAGGTCGCGCGGGCCGCGCTGGCGCCGCTCGACCCGAACGCCGTCGTCGCCTTCGGCCCCGCCGAGGGCGTACCGCTGCTCGACGGCAAGGGCCTCGTCGACGGGAAGCCCGCGGTCTACGTCTGCGAGCGCTTCGCCTGCCGGGCGCCGGTGACCGAGCCGGCCGCGCTCGCGACTTGAGTCGACGCGCCCCGCTGCCGATGAGGAGGGCGTGCGGCTCCGCCTCGTCTTCGCCGTCCTCGCACTCTCGGCCGTCTCCGCCGGAATCGCGCACGCCACCGTGCGGCCGGTGCGGCCCGGCGACGGCCCGCTGCTGGCGCGGGCGCCGACCTCAGAGGAGAAGGTCGCCGAGGCCGTCGCGGCCCGGCTGACGCGGAAGAGGGTGAACGTCCGCTGCGGCCCGCTCGGCGTCCCGGGCGGCGGCTTCCCGACGGGCGTCTCCGGCATAACGCTCTTCTCGAACAACCGCCCCGCGGGCTACGCGATCCTGTTGCCGCAGGTCTGCGCCCAGCTCGTCGCCTTCCGCTCCGATCCGCGGGCCTACGACCCGGACACCTGCACCGACACGACCTGCTACGTCGAGGCACAGAAGACGGCGTTCGCGCTCGCCACGGTCACGCACGAGTCGTACCACCTGCTCGGGTACCGGAACGAGGCGCAGGTCGAGTGCTACGGGCTGCAGTCGATCTGGTACGCGGCGACGAAGCTCGGCGCCCCGGTCGCCCTCGGCGAGGCGATCGCCCGCTTCTACGCGACGGAGATGTATCCGCGCCGCCGCGTCGACACTCCTGCGTACTGGTCGGCCGAGTGCCGCGACGGCGGCAAGCTCGACCTGCGCCCGCAGTCGCACGCCTGGCCGTCGTAGCCGGGCGCGGGCTGGCCGGGGGAGGGTGCGGCCCCCCTCCCCCGGCATCCCGGTCCCTACAGACCGAGAATCTGGTTCAGCAGGGTCGCAAGGCCGCTGGTCCCGTTCGAGTCCAGCAGGTGCGCAATGCCGCGGAGAAGGTTGCGGGTGCTGCGATGACAGGCGCGACGAGGGCCGCCGTCAGTGCGGAGACCACAGAAACGTGGAGTCGCATGGACCTCCTCCTCCTCCTCCGGTCCACGACGGAACCGGATCGACTGTCTGCCTGCTAGGGCAAGGGAGGGCTACCCGCTCGATACAGGTTGAAACCGGGAAAACGAAGAGGGGGCGTTTGCCACGAACGTGCCGGTCCCTAGCAGGCCGACAACCGCGGAGGACGCCCCCTCTCTCCATATGACATCAATCAGCGCGGAAACCCTGCAGGAATCTTGCCCGCCTAAGAGCGCTTGTCGGTATTCGCGCGGGTCGACCGGCACATCGCGGCGCCGGCAAGCGGCGCCTACGAGCGCGGGTCTGTATTCGCGCGTGTCGACGGGTCATTGCAGACGGACGCGCGGCAGGGCCGCGCGTCCTGACGGCGGCGCCGGCAAGCGGCGCCTACGAGCGCGGGTCTGTATTCGCGCGTGTCGACGGGTCATTGCAGACGGACGCGCGGCAGGGCCGCGCGGCCTGAGGGCGGCGCCGGCAAGCGGCGCCTACGAGCGCGGGTCTGTATTCGCGCGTG
>WNGD01002420.1_pt1 | contig 27148 bp, 23 predicted proteins | sample 5400671 | NCBI WGS metagenome assembly WNGD01 (sample SAMN13153369, study PRJNA577476) | soil metagenome | isolation source: 40 cm soil or saprolite under grassland replicate 2 | place: USA:California | collected 2016-06-15
GATCAGCATCCTCGGCCGTGGCGGTCCCGGCTCGCGCCGTGCCGGGCCGAACCAAAAGGCTCATTGCGGGTTAGCGTGGCGACCCGACCAGGTTTGGCGCCATGTCGAAGATCGGCGCTCGCGATGGAGCCTTGGCGTTCCTGATCGCCGCAGCGTTGCTCGGCGCGATCGAGTTCGCGCTCTCGACCGCGCACGCCGGAACTGCGGCGGCGCATCACGGCGGGGCGGCGCCGCGCGTTGCCGCTCATTCCCAGTCGCGCACCGGCGCGCCGCGCATGGCCGCGACCGGCGCGCATTCGTCGACGGCCTCGATCCGGCGATCTGCGGGGCCAAAACCGGGAGCCGCGGCGGCGCGCCGCTCGTCCGACAGTTTGGCCGGCCGTTCATCCGCGGGACCGTCCCGCGGTCACGGCCCGAAGACGGCCGGAACCGTCCACGCCCGCAAGTCCGGCGCGCCCGCAAAACATCTGCGTGAGCGTGAGAATGCGCCGGAGTTGCGCGGCCGCACCGCCGGTCCCGGCTACATCCGGCCTCGGTACCGCGGCGGATTCACCGGATGGTCCGGGCCGCTGTTCTGGCCTCGCGCCTACGACGATATCTTCGGCTACACGTTCTGGCCCTACGACTTCGACCAGACCTTCTGGGCCTATGCGTACGCCGACGTTTACAACAGCATCGTCTGGCCCTATGGCGACTCGGTCGGCAGCATCGGCGTGTCGGGCGGTCCACCGCGGCTGACCCGCAGCCGAAACGGCCCGCGCACAGGCCAGCCGCGAGATCTTGCGCAGCTCTGCGGCGACCGCACGCCCGGCCTCACCGACTGGCCGATCGAGCGGATCGAGCAGACGGTGGCGCCGACGCAAGCGCAGCAAGCGGCGCTCCTCGAGCTCAAGAGCGCCGCCGCCAAGGCGCTCGAGGTGCTGCACGCAGCCTGCCCGATGGACGAAGTTGCGACGCCGCTTGCGCGCCTCGATGCGATGGAAAAGCGCCTCGATGCCATGCTGCGGGCGGTCGATCTCGTGCGCCCGGCACTTGAGAGTTTCTACAATTCATTGCGTGACGAGCAGAAGGCGGGCTTTGGCGCCATCGGATACGCAAGCAAACCGTCGCAGCGGGAAACCAGCCGCGGGCGCGCCGACGAACGCCGAACTCGCGCGACCCATTTCTGCAGCGGCGACCACGCGGAAGTGCTGTCGCAGCGGTCGATCGGGCGGATCGAACTGCAAGTGCATCCGGCCGAGTCCCAGCGTGCCGCGCTGGATGATCTCAAGCAGGCCTCCGCTACGGCGATCGAGACGCTGCGGTCCGCTTGTCCGACGGGCATACCCGCCAATCCCCTGGCTCGGCTCGATGTCTTGGGCAGGCGGCTCGATGCGATGGCAACGGCGGTCAAGACGATTCGCCCGGTGATGCAGCATTTCTACGATTTGCTCGGCGAGGAGCAGAAGGCGGCTTTCAACGCCATCGGCTTGCGAGAAAACCCGATCGGATCCCGCGAGACGACCTCCGGCGAAAACCGTTAGATTCGCACCGCTCGGAATTCTCGCGGTCGGCCGGTGCAGCGCGGCACGAGCCGCGCCGTCGGCGTTCCCGGATTGCGATTGCGGCGGGGCAAGTCCTGTGCTTTTAAACCAGCGGGCATTGCCGCCTCGGGGGCGGGGAGTTCCGCATGACGGAAATTGTGAACCAGCATCATCGCCGCGATTGGAGTTGGTGGTACCTGCTGCTGCTGATTCCGTTCATCGCCGTGCTTTGGGTGCCGTTCTACAATTCCGCCGAACCGTATTTGGATTTCGGTCGGCTGCGACCGCCGGCGAATTACCCGCGGCTCACCAGCTTCACGGTGGACAATGAGACCGGACCGTTCCAGGTCGGCCTTCCGCTGTTCAAGCCGGGCACGAACTACCGCAAATGGGTCGAGGTCTGGGTGGACGGCAAGGCCCTGCGGCCGGTCCGGGATTGGACCCTGAGCTCGCCCAGCGGTCCGCTCGGCACGATTCCGCGCCCGATCCGGGACGCGGAAATCACCTTCACGAGTCCGCGCAGCGGCGAAGTTCAGATCGTGGCCGACCGCCCCGGCATTCCGTTCTTCTACTGGTACCAGCTGTTGTGGGTGCTGATCGGGGCGGCGCTCACCGCGTTGGTTTACGTCATGACCGAACGGCGCTGATCATCGGCACAGAAACCTTGGGCTGGGGGAAGTCGTGCGCGAAGTGAACTGGGTGGCGCTGATCGTCTTCGTGCTGCTGTTCGGCTTCGTCACCTGGCTGGGATTCGCGGCCGGCCGATGGCGCAGAGGCGATCTCGGCCTGCTGCACGAATGGGGACTCGGCGGCCGGCGGTTCGGTACGCTGATCACCTGGTTCCTGGTAGGCGGGGATCTCTACACCGCATACACGTTCGTGGCGGTTCCGGCGCTTGCGTTCGGGGCCGGCGCGATCGCGTTCTTCGCGGTTCCCTACACCATCCTCGTCTATCCGATCCTGTTCGTGGTGTTCCCGCGGCTGTGGCACGTGTCGCATAAGCACGGCTACATCACGCTCGCCGACTTCGTGCGCGGACGCTTCGGCAATCGTTGGCTGGCGCTGGCGGTCACGGTCACCGGCATCGTGGCGACGATGCCTTACATCGCGCTGCAGCTCGTCGGCCTTCAGGTGGTGATCGGCGCGCTCGGCATCGGCGGCAAAGGCATGATGGGGGACGTACCGCTCATCGTCGCTTTCCTGATCCTGGCCGCCTTCACCTATACGAGCGGGCTGCGGGCTCCGGCGGCGATCGCCATCGTCAAGGATACGCTGATCTTCCTCACCGTATTCGCGGCCATCATCATCATCCCGATCGAGCTCGGCGGGTACAGCCAGATCTTCGCGGCGGTGCCGGCGCAGAAGCTGCTGCTCGCAGCCCCGCAGGGCTATACCACCGGCATGTACAGCAGCTATGCGACGCTAGCACTCGGGTCGGCGCTGGCGTTGTTTCTCTATCCGCACTCCGCGACCGCGATTCTCAGCGCGAGCAGCGGGCATGCGATCCGCCGCAATGCGGCGCTGCTTCCGGCCTATTCGCTGCTGCTGGGGCTGATCGCGCTGTTGGGGTTCATGGCGATCGCCGCCGGCGTCGACAAGCTGCCGGAGTACGGCGCCGGCTTCAAACAATTCAAGGCGAATTTCGCGGTCCCCGCGCTGCTGCTGTACGTGTTTCCGTCGTGGTTCGCGGGCGTGGCCCTGGCGGCGATCGGGATCGGCGCGCTGGTTCCCGCCGCGATCATGTCGATCGCGGCCGCCAATCTCTTCACGCGCAACGTCTATCGTGAGTTCTGGCGGCGCGGCTGCACCGACCAGGAGGAATCGCAAATGGCCAAATGGGTGTCGCTGGTCGTCAAAGCCGGCGCACTCGTGTTCATCCTGGGAGTGCCGCAGCAATTTGCGATTCAGCTGCAGCTCCTGGGCGGCATCTGGATCATCCAGACGCTGCCGGCGGTGATCCTCGGCCTCTACACGCGCTGGCTCAACCCGTGGGCTCTGCTGATCGGATGGGCCGTGGGCATCGGTCAAGGCAGCTTCGTGGCCATCAAATACAGCTTTACGTCGATCTGGCCGATCACGATCGCCGGCTACAGCTTTCCGGGATATACGGCGCTTTACACATTGGTGTTCAATATTCTGATCGCCGTGGCGCTCACGCCGCTGTTCAATGCGATGCGGGACCACGCCAAAGACGAGACCGTTCCGGCCGATTACCGCGCATCATGACGTCTGCCCTGGCCCATGACGACAATCTGACGACCGAGCGGCCGACGTTCGTCACACACCTCGAATGCGCGGCGACCGGCGAGCACTACCCGGCCGATCGGATCCACAACCTGTCGCGGGCCGGCAAGCCGCTGCTGGTGCGCTACGATCTTGCCGGCGTGCGCAACGCGCTGACGAAGGACGCGCTTGGTTCGCGCCCCATGGATCTGTGGCGCTATCGCGAGCTCTTGCCGGTGCGAAAACTCGACGACATCGTCAGCCTCGGCGAGGCGGCGACGCCGATCGTCGCGCTCGACAAGCTCGCGGCGAGGCTCGGCGCCGGCGAGCTGCTGGTGAAGGACGAGGGCCGGCTGCCGACCGGCTCGTTCAAGGCGCGCGGCCTCGTCATGGCGGTCTCCATGGGCAAGGCGCTCGGCATTTCGCACATGGCCATGCCGACCAACGGCAACGCCGGGGCGGCGCTCGCGGCCTATGCCAGCCGCGCCGGCATCAGGACCACCGTGTTCTGTCCGGAGGACACCCCCGAAGTGAACGTCAGCGAGATCGCGCTGCAGGGCGCGAAGGTCTACCGGGTCAACGGCCTGATCGACGATTGCGGCAAGATCGTCGCCGCGGGCCGCGAGAAGGCCGGCTGGTTCGACGTTTCCACCCTGAAGGAGCCCTACCGGATCGAGGGCAAGAAGACCATGGGCCTGGAATTGGCCGAGCAGCTCGGCTGGGAATTGCCCGATGTCATTCTCTATCCGACCGGCGGCGGCACCGGGCTGATCGGTATGTGGAAGGCATTCGCCGAGCTCGAGGCGATCGGCTTTCTGGGCTCGAAACGCCCGCGCATGGTGGCCGTGCAGGCGGCCGGCTGCGCCCCGATGGTGCGCGCGTTCGAGGCGGGCGCCGAGCACGCGTCGCGCTGGGAGAACGCGCACACCATCGCGTCCGGAATTCGCGTGCCGCAGGCGATCGGGGATTTCCTGATCCTGCGCGCGGTGCGCGAGAGCGGCGGGTTCGCCATCGCGGTCGACGATGCGGCGATCACGGCGGCGCTCGAGGAGGCGGCGCGCGAGGAGGGCTTCTTGCTCTGCCCGGAAGGCGCCGCGACCTATGCGGCCTACAAGGCGGCGCTCGCCGACGGCCGCATCCGCCGCGACGAGCGCGCATTGCTGTTCAATTGCGCGACCGGGCTCAAGTATCCGCTGCCGCCGGTGCACCGCACGCTCGACCGCACCAAGCCGATCGATTTCGCCGCGCTGTGATGGCTGATCCCTCCCCTGAAAGGGGACGGTCGGCGCGAAGCGCCGGGGCGGGGTGAACGGTACGCCATACTTAGATCCCCACCCGTCTCGCCCCGGATTAGATCCGGTGCTCGCCACCCTCCCCTTCGGGGAGGGATTACCCGATCCGCACCAGCGCGCCGCCGTCGACCGGCAGCGCGACCCCGGTGATGAAATTGGCTTCGTCGGAAGCCAGGAACAGCGCCGCGTTGGCGACGTCCCAGGCGGTGCCCATGCGGTGGCGCAGCGGCACCCGCGCGTCGCGCTGCGCGGCGACCTCGGCGCGGCTCTTGCCGCTGACGCGCGCGCGGGTGTCGACCGCCATCGGTGTGTCCATCAGGCCCGGCAGGATGACGTTGGCGCGAATGCCGAACTCGGCGTTCTGGATGGCGACTTGCTGGGTGAAGGCGATCATCGCCGCCTTGCTCGCCTTGTAGGCCACATAGGGATAATGCTCCCAGGCCGCGACCGAGGAGATGTTGAGGATCACGCCGGAGTGCTGCTCGCGCATGACCGGCACGACGTGCTTGGCAGCCATCACCGCGCCGCGCAGGTTGATGGCGCAAATCCGGTCGAACACTGCCTCGGAGATTTCCGCGAGCGGCGCATCGCCGCCGCCAATGCTCACCCCGACGTTATAGTGCAGAATGTCGACCCGCCCCCAGCGCCGCCGCGTCTCGGCGATGGCCGCGGCGAGCGTGCGTTCCTTGGTGACGTCCGCCTCAAACGCCGCGCAGGCGCCGCCGTCCTTGGCCGCCAATCCCGCGGTTTCTTCCGCCGAGGCGAGGTCGCGGTCGACCGCGAGCACCTTCGCGCCCTCCTGACAGAACCGCAGCACGGTCGCGCGGCCGTTGCCCAAGCCCTCGCCGGGGCTCTGGCCGGCCCCGACCACGATCGCAATTTTTCCCGCAAGACGCATGGCGAGCTCCTCGTCCGCCTCGCGATAGCGCAGTCCGATTTCGATTGCCACCGGCTCGGCTTGACTTACGGCCGTGCCCCGGCTTCCACTCGCGGGAACCGGCACTTGCGAAGCCGAGGCGTGCACGGGAGGATTTCATGGCCGCGATAGCGTTGCGTTCGGACGACGGCCGGCGGACGACCGAGGACAGCGGACAGATCGGGCGCGCCGGCATCATCCGTCGTTGGGTCCGCGTCGTCTGTCATCTGGCCGTCGCGGCGCTGATTGGCCTTTGCTGCGCGGCCCCGGCGGCCATGGCCGCCAAGAAGGACAACGCGCTGCGCGTCGCCGACGACCAGGTTCTCGACAACGTCGATCCCTATTTCAACAACGTGCGCATCGGCGTGATTGTGTCGCATCATGTGTGGGATACGCTGATCTATCGCGATCCCAAGACCAACGAGTACCAGGGTCAGCTCGCGACTTCCTGGAAATGGATCGACCAGAAAACCCTCGAGCTCGAGCTGCGCAAGGGCGTCAAATTCCACAACGGCGCCGAGTTCGACGCCGACGACGTGGTCTACACGCTCAATTTCGTCTCCAAGCCGGAGAACAAGGCCACCACCCAGAGCAACGTCGATTGGATCGATCACGTCGAGAAGCTCGATACGCATCGCGTGCGCATCGTCACCCGGCGGCCGTTTCCGGCCGCGATCGAATATCTGGCCGGTCCCATCGCGATCCATCCGCATGCATATTATGCCCAGGTCGGGCCGCAGGGCATGAACCAGAAGCCGATCGGCTCGGGGCCCTATCGCGTGGTCGAGCACGCGATGGGCAAATACATCCGGCTCGTGCGCAACCCGGATTATTTCAAGGACAGCCCGAAACCACAGCCGCAGATCGAGAACGTCGAGCTGCGCTTCATTCCGGACCGGCAGACCCAGGTCGCCGAGATGCTCTCGGGCGGCCTCGACCTCATCAAGAACGTGCCGCTCGATCAGGCGCAACAATTGCGCGGAGCTCCGAACCTTCAAGTCGTTTCCGCGGAAATCATGCGCTATGCGTTCCTGCAGATGGATTCGACCGAGCGCACGCTTGCGCCGCAGCTGCGCGACCCGCGCGTGCGCAAGGCGATCATGCATGCGATCGATCGTGCGGCCATGGTCAAGTCGATCGTGGGCGAGACCTCGCGCGTGCTCAACGTGCCGTGCTTCCCCTCGCAATTCGGCTGCAGCGACGAGGCCGCGCCGCGCTACGCCTATGACCCGGCGAAAGCCAAGCAGCTGCTCGCGGAAGCCGGCTATCCGAGCGGCTTCGATGTCGATCTTTACGGCTACCGCGATCGCGATCAGCTCGAGGCGATGATCGGCTATCTGCACGCGGTCGGGATCCGGGCCAATCTGCGGTTCGTGCAATACGCCGCGCATCGCGACGCCGTGCGCGCCGGCAAGGCGCCGATCGCAGTTTGGACCTGGGGCTCGTTCTCCATCAACGACGTGTCGGCCGGCGTGTCGGTGTTCCACAAGTGGCAGGCCGACGACACCGGCCGCGATCCCGAGGTGCGCGAGCTCCTCGATCGCGGCGATTCGGTCGTCGATCCGCAGGAACGCAAGGCGGCCTACGCCAAGGCGCTGGGGCTGATCGCCGAGCGCGCCCATGTGCTGCCGCTGTATTCGATTCCCGTCTTCTACGTTGCCGCCAAGGATCTGGTCTTCGTCGCCTACCCGGACGAAGTCCCCCGCTTCTGGGAGATGCGCTGGAAATGATCGCGCAGCGATCATCCTGGCCAAGCGCCCGCGCGCGTTCTGCGAGGTCGCGCGAGCCGGGATCCCGAGACGTGACATCCCGAGCTTGAGGAATCCCTCATGTTCGGCTTCGCTCTAAAGCGCCTCGGCCTCGCCGTCCTCGTCGCAGTCGCGGTGTCCGCGATCGCGTTCCTGCTGTTGCGGGCCTCGGGCGATGTCGCGACCGCGCTTGCCGGCGAAGGCGCGCGCGCCGAGGACATCGAGAACATTCGCCGCATCTACGGTCTCGATCGGCCGCTGGTCGTGCAATATTTTGACTGGATGGGCAAGATGGCGCACGGCGATTTCGGCCAGTCGCTCTATTTCAAGACCGACGTGCTCGCCCTCGTTCGCGACAAGCTGCCGACTACGGCGCTGCTCGCCATGTTCTCGCTGCTGTTCGCGCTGGCGCTTTCGATCCCGCTCGGCATCGTCGCCGCGATTTTTCCCAACAGCTGGATCGACCGGGCCTGCCTCGCGCTCGCCGTGGTCGGCCAGGCGCTGCCGAATTTCTTCTTTGCCCTGATTCTGATCCTCTTGTTCGCGGTGATGCTCCCGCTCCTGCCGGTGTCGGGGAGCGAGACCTGGGCCAATTTCGTCCTGCCCTCGGTCGCGCTCGGCTATTACGTGGCGCCGCCGTTCATGCGGCTGGCACGCGCCGGCATGATCGAGGTACTCGCCTCCGATTACATCCGCACGGCGCGCGCCAAGGGGCTTTCCGGCCCGAGCATCGTGCTCAAGCACGCGCTCGTGAACGCGCTCGTGCCGATCGTCGCGCTCGCCGCCGTTCAGCTCGGGTTCCTGCTGGGCGGCTCCGTCGTGATCGAGACGGTGTTCGCGCTCGATGGTCTCGGCTATCTGGCGTATCAATCGATCACGCATTTGGATCTGCCGGTCACGCAGGCGATCGTCACGTTGCTGTCGTTCATCTACGTGGGGCTGACGCTGGGCGCCGACCTCGTCAACGCCTGGCTCGACCCGCGCATCAGGGTGGGATGAATGACGGAAATTTCCGCGCTGCCCCTGCTGGAGCTGGTCGGGCCCACGCCGCGCGCGCTGCTGCAGCGGCGCCTGTTGGGTCACAAAGGGCTGGTGATCAGCGTGACGCTGCTTGGGCTGATCATGCTGGTCGCGCTGCTGGCGCCGGTGGTGGCGCCGTACGATCCCTATGCGCAGGATCTCGGCCGCCGTCTCATCCCGCCGCTCTGGTATCAGAAGGGCAACTGGGCCCACCTGCTCGGGACCGACAACCTCGGGCGCGACTATCTCTCGCGCGTGCTTTACGGCGCCCGCATTTCGCTGCTGATCGGCGCGTCGGTCATGACGATCTCGGGCCTGATCGGGACCACGCTCGGGCTCGCGGCGGGCTATTTCGGCGGCCGCGTCGATACATTGGTGATGTTCACGACCACGGTGCGGCTTGCCATGCCGCTGATCCTGGTCGCGCTCGCGGTGGTGGCGACCGTGGGCGGCTCGCTGTGGGTAGTCGTCCTCGTGCTGGGCCTGCTCAAATGGGACCGCTTCGCGGTGGTGATGCGCGCCGCGACCCAGCAGGTCCGCGGGCTCGATTACGTCGCGGCCGCGGAATGCGTCGGCGCTTCCACGCGGCGCATCATTCTCGGCGAGATTCTCCCCAACGTGCTGCCGCACCTGATCGTGGTGGCGACCATCGAGGCGGCGAGCGCGATCCTGCTGGAGGCGGCGCTGTCGTTCCTGGGGCTGGGCGTGCAGCCGCCGCTGCCGTCCTGGGGGCTGATGATCGCCGAAGCCAAGGTCTACATGTTCTTCTCGTTCTGGCTGATCGCGATCCCCGGCACGGCGCTGGCGATCCTGGTGCTCGCCATCAACATGCTGGGCGACGGCATCCGCGACGTCACCGCGCCCGGCGGCGGGAGGGCCTGAAGTGCCTCTGCTCGAGCTCGACGGGCTCGTGGTCGACATCGCGACGCCGCGCGGTGTCCTGCATGCGGTGCGCGATGTGTCGTTCCGGATCGAGCGCGGCGAGACGCTGTGCCTGGTCGGCGAATCCGGCTGCGGCAAATCGATGACTGCGTTCGCCCTGATGGGCCTGCTGCCGCAAGCGGCGAGCCGTACGGCGCGGCGCTTCCGGTTCGAGGGTGAGGATCTCGACCGCGCTTCGACCGGCCGGCTCGGCGAGCTGCGCGGCGACCGCATGGCGATGATCTTCCAGGAGCCGATGACCGCGCTCAATCCGGCCTACACCATCGGCGATCAGCTTGCCGAGGTGCATCGGCGCCACAAGGGCTCCGGCCGGCAGGCGGCGCGCGATCGCGCGGTCGAGCTGATGGAGAAGGTAGGCATCACGGCCGCGGAAAAAAGGCTCGGCCAGTTTCCGCATCAGCTCTCCGGCGGGCTGCGCCAGCGCATCATGATCTCGATGGCGCTGATGTGCGGGCCGGCGCTGCTCATCGCCGATGAGCCGACCACCGCGCTCGACGTCACCATTCAGGCGCAGATCCTTCGCCTCCTCGTCGAACTGCAGCGCGATCTCGGCATCGCCATCCTGCTGATCACCCATGATCTCGGCGTCGTCGCTCGCACTGCGCACCGCGTCGCGGTGATGTATGCGGGAGAGATCGTCGAGTCCGGGACGGCGGCGGCCGTGTTCGGCATGCCGCGCCATCCCTACACGCGCGGCCTGATGGCCTCGATCCCGGTTCCGGGCAAGACGCCGCCCGGCGCGCGGCTCGGCGCCATTCCGGGCGTGGTGCCCTCCCTGATCGGCGAGGTGCGCGGCTGCGCATTTCGGGATCGTTGCGCCCACGCCAGTGCGATTTGCGCCGCGCCGGTCGCGGTGCGCTCGGAACGCGATCACGATTGGCGCTGCGTGCTCGAGGCGCGCCCGGTGGCGGCATGAACGCGCTGATCGAAGCCCGCGGCGTCTCGCGCCAGTTCGTGGTCGGGCAGCGGCTGTTCGTGGCAAAGCCGGTGATCCGCGCGGTGATCGATGTCGATCTCACCGTCGGGAGCGGCGAGGTGCTCGGCATCGTCGGCGAATCCGGATCGGGCAAATCGACGCTCGGCAAGATGCTGCTCGGCCTGCTGAAGCCCGACCGCGGAACGATCCGCATGGCCGGCGAGGATCTGACTGCGATCGAGCGGCGGAAATTGGCCCGGCTGATCCAGCCGGTGTTCCAGGATCCGTATTCCTCGCTCAATCCGCGCAAGAGCGTGGCCGCGATCGTGGCGCTGCCGCTGGCGGTGCTTGGCCTCGGCACCGCCCGGGAACGGCGCGCGCGGGCGACCGCCATGCTCGAGCGCGTCGGCTTGCCGGCCCGCTATGCCGACGTGTATCCGAGCGAGCTCTCCGGCGGCCAGCGCCAGCGCGTCGCCATCGCGCGCGCGCTGGTCGTCGGGCCCAAGATCGTGCTGCTCGACGAGCCGACCTCCGCGCTCGATGTCTCGGTCCAATCGCAGATCCTCAACCTGCTGCTCGACCTGCGCAAGGATCTTGGCCTCACCTACGTGTTCATCAGCCACAACCTCGCGGTCGTCGAGCATGTGGCGACCCGCGTCGCGGTGATGTACCTCGGCCGCATCGTCGAGGCCGCCGACCGCGAGGCGATCTTCGCCGATCCGCGGCATCCCTATACGCGGGCGCTGCTCGATTCCGTGCTCACGCCGGAGCCCGGCCTCGGCATTCCCGACACCGGCCTCGGGCTCACGTTCCCCAATCCGCTCGATCCGCCGCCGGGCTGCGCCTTTCATCCGCGCTGTCCCGAGCACGGCCCGCGTTGCCGTATCGAGGTGCCGCGCGAGGTGCGCGCGGCCGGGCTGGTCGCCTGCCATCTGTACGATGGAGGAACCGCAGCCGCATGAGCAGGGACGCCGCCATCAGGCTCGCCGAAACCTATTTCGACTCGGGCGGCTTCAAGGCCGACCTCGCGCGGCGGGTCGCGATCCCGACCGCGAGCCAAAATCCCGATCGCGCCGACGAGCTCAAGCGTTATCTCGATGCCGAGATGGTGCCGGCGCTCGAGGCGCTGGGCTTCCGCTGCCGGCTGCTCACGCATGCGAAAGCGCGCGGGCCGTTCCTCGTCGCGGAGCGCATCGAGGCCGCGCATCTGCCGACCGTGCTTTGCTACGGTCACGGCGACGTCATCCGCGGGCTCGAGGCGGGCTGGGCGAAGGGGCTCTCGCCCTTCGTGCTCACGGAAAAGGACGGCCGCTACTACGGTCGCGGCGTCGCCGACAACAAGGGCCAGCACACCATCGGCATCGCCGCCATGGGCGCGGTGATTGCCGCGCGCGGTCGGCTCGGCTTCAACGCCAAATGGCTGATCGAGATGGGCGAGGAGACCGGCTCGGCGGGACTGCGCGAGGTCTGCGCCGAGCATCGCGCGCTGTTTGCTGCCGACGCGCTGATCGGCTCCGACGGCCCGCGGCTGTCGATCGAGCAGCCGACGATCTACCTCGGCAATCGCGGCGCCTATCCGGTCGATCTATGGATCGAGGCGCGCGAAGGCGGCCACCATTCCGGCAATTGGGGCGGGCTGCTCTCCAATCCGGCGATCGAGCTCGCCCATGCGATCGCGGCGATCGTCGGCCCGCAAGGCCAGATCCGCGTTCCGCAATGGGTGCCGGACGGCATTCCGGATTCGGTCAAGCGCGCGCTTGCGGATTGCGAGGTGCATTCCGGACAGGGCAGTCCGGCGATCGATCCCGGCTGGGGCGAGCCGGGGCTCACCTCGGCAGAGAAGCTTTATGCCTGGTCGACGTTCGAGATCCTGGCGATGAGCGCCGGCAATCCGGAGGCGCCGGTCAACGCGGTGCCGCCGCACGGCCTGGGCGCGCGGCCAGCTGCGCTTCGTGGTGGGGGTCGATCCGGAAAAAATCCTGCCGGCGCTGCGGCGCCACCTCGATCGCCACGGCTTTACGATGGTGCGGATCGCCAAGGCGCGGGACGAGATTTTTCACGCCACCCGCCTCGACCCGGATCATCCGTGGGCGCAATGGGCGGCGGCCTCGATCGCGCGCACGGCGGGCCAAAGGCCTGCGATCCTGCCGAGCACCGGCGGAGCTCTGCCCAACGACGTGTTCGCGGAGCTGCTCGACCTGCCGACGATCTGGGTGCCGCATTCCTATCCGGGCTGCTCGCAGCACGCGCCCAACGAGCACCTGCCGCTCGTGCTCGCGCGCGAGGGCTTGCGGCTCATGGCCGGGCTTTATTGGGATCTCGGCGAGGGCGGCACGCCGGCGCGGCGAACATAATCTCGTAGCCCGGATGGAGCGGCGCGCAGCGCCGTGAAATCCGGGATGGTGAGGGAGGGGATTTCATGTTCACCGACGGCTTGTTTCGGCAAAAGCGCATCCTGGTCACCGGCGGCGGCACCGGGCTCGGCAAGGGCATGGCCGAAAAATTTCTCGCGCTCGGCGCCGAAGTCATCATTTGCGGCCGGCGCAAGTCGGTGTGCGAGGAGACCGCGGCGGAGCTGATGGCAAAGCACGGCGGCAAGGTCGAGAGCTACGGCATCGATATCCGCGACGCCACCGCGGTCGACGCGATGGTCGACGATATTTTTTTGCACGGGCCGCTCACCGACCTCGTCAACAATGCGGCCGGCAATTTCATCTCGCGTACCGAGGATCTTTCATCGCGAGGCTTCGATGCCATCGCCAACATCGTCATGCACGGCACGTTCTACGTGACCCACGCGGTCGGCCGGCGCTGGATTGCGGCGCAAAAGCCCGGCAACGTGCTCTCGATCGTGGTGACCTGGATCCACAACGGCAGCCCGTTCGTGGTGCCTTCGGCGATGAGCAAGGCCGCGATCCACGTCATGACGATGTCGCTCGCCGCCGAATGGGGCCGCTACGGCATCCGGCTCAACGCGATCGCGCCCGGCGAAATTCCCACTGAAGGCGCGGGCAAGCGCCTGCGCCCGATCGAGATGCCGGCGAGCCGCACCGCGCGGGCGAACCCGATGGACCGCCGCGGCCGCATGGAGGAGCTGCAGAATCTCGCGACCTTCCTGCTCTCCGACGGCTGCGACTGGCTCACCGGCCAGACCATCGCGATGGACGGCGCCAATGCGCTGGCGACCGGCGGCAATTTCTACGATCTGCGCGAATGGGGCGATGCGGAATGGAAGGCCGCCCGCGAGGCGATCCAGCAGGTCAACGCGCGCGACAAGGCGGCGCGCAGCGCATGAGAAGGAGTAGACCATGATCGACCAGCCATTCGTGGACAGGATGGCGAAATACAATCGCTGGCAAAACCAGAATCTCTACGGCTGCGCCGATCGGCTGTCCGACGAGGATCGCAAGCGCGAGCGCGGTGCCTTCTTCGGCTCGATCCACGGAACGCTCAATCACCTGTTGTGGGGCGACCGCATTTGGATGCACCGGTTCGCCGGCACGGACAAGCCGGCGGGCGGTATCAAGGAATCCACTGGCCATTATCCGGATTGGCAGGACCTCAGGCGCGAGCGCGAAAGCTTCGACGGGGTGATCGTGCGCTGGGCGCAAGCGCTCGACCCGCGTTGGCTCGAGGGCGAGCTGACCTGGTTTTCGGGCGCGGCGCAAAAGGAGATCACGCGGCCGAAATGGATCCTGGTAACGCATTTCTTCAATCACCAGACCCACCACCGCGGTCAGGTGCACTGCATGATCACCCAATGCGGCATCCGGCCGAGCGACACCGACCTGACGATCCTGCCGGCGAGCGCTTGACATTTTATTTGCTGGAAGCGAGCTTCGGCGCGGAGGCACGCTCGGAAACCCTCTCCCGCAAGGAGGGGGAAAGCGTTTGCGGCTGCGCTCCTGCGTGATGATCCCGCCCTGGGCCGCGAGCGCCTCAGCGCCGACCCATTTCGTAATCCTCGTGGGAATAGCCGAACTGCGAGAGCGCCTCCTCCAGGTGGTCGCCCAGCAGGGGCATGCCGAGCAGGTAGGCCGCGGTGCGCTTATTGTGGGCACGTGAGGCCTCTGTGCGCAGCTCGTCCCAATCCTCCACCCCGTTGTCCTCCCGCCCGAACCAGGTAAGCGCCACGAGGTCGATCTGCTCGTCCTCGTCGAGCGCGTTGATGAAGCCGGTGAGCTCGTCGAATACGGGATCGTCGTTGTGATCCTCGAGCACGGACAGCATGGCGTCGTCCGCGGCGTTGGAGGATGAATCCGGATCGGTGACCACGTCCTTGACGTCGAACTCGCGGGCCTTGGCGATGATGTAGAACACCTTTTCGGGCGAGACCGACAGCGCCGGCGCCCCGGCGACCCGGTCGGTGCTCTCGAATTCGGTCGTGCGCATGCCACATCCCTCCTGGAACGAGGATGAGCGGCGCCGCGGCGCCGGCATTGAGAAATATCAATGGCGGGGTTCGCCGGCCATTCGCGGTTTGTTTACGAAATCGGAATAATTCTCGGCTTGAGCGGCACAATGCGTCCGCAGCGCGGGGTCGGGCATGCTCGAACCCGGAGAGGATATCCCATGCGCGGGCTGTTATTCTTGACCATGGCGATCGCTCTGGCGTTCGGGCTGGCTGCGGCACATGCCGAGGATGCGCCGCTCGAGATCCAGGGCGCGCGCACCGTGAATGCCGATGGCGTCATCGACCTCGTCCGGAAGACGGATCAGGTCGTCATCGTCGACAATCGCACGGTCGCCGACTACGAGGCCGGTCACATCGAAGGCGCAATCAACCTGATCGACACCGACATCGCCAACGAGGCGACCCTGGCTCGCCACGTCAAATCCAGGGACACGCCGGTTCTTTTCTATTGCAACGGCGTGAAGTGCGGCCGTGCGGCCAAGGCAAGCGCAAGAGCCGTCGAGTGGGGCTACACCAAAGTCTATTATTACGCGCTCGGGCTCCAGGAATGGCGGGACCGACATTTGCCGCTGGTTCGCTAATCGCATCGGACGTCGGGAACATCCTCCGCAATGGCTCGTCGCCACAGGTTTCTCGGAGTTCTCATTGCGTTGGCGATGTTCGCGTGCATGTCCGCCTTGGCGGCGGTGTATTTCGCCATGGTGCGTTACGAACGGGCGACGCAGGAGTCGCAGCTCGGCCATGTCGGCTACATCGTCAACCGATACGTCGCCGACTTGGTATGGCAGCAGTTTGCCGACGCCGTGTGCGACCTGGCATCCGATATTGCCCAGGAGGCTCCGCTTCGCAAAGCCGTCGCAGCCGGGGCGGCCGATGAGCTTAGACGGCTGATCCCGGATTCCTCGCGTCGCAACGTGGTTACGTCGGGCCGGATCTCGCTTCTCGGCATTACCGTCTATCACGTCGACGGCACCTTGATGGCCGAGCACGCGGGCGGCGGCGTGAGCGGTCCCGTCGAATTATCCCGTCTCTTGGCGGCTCGGCAGGGCAACGACCGGTTTGCCCAGCTGCGTCACGTCTGGATCGATGCGGATCAACCGCGATTGTCCATCGTCGTACCCGTCGGCGGTCTCAAGCTCCTCGGCTATCTGGCGCTTCACGTCGATCCGCTGCACGCCCTGCGCAACCTCGATGACCGGCTCGGCATGCAGGTCGCTTTTGACAGCGCGGACGGGACGCGCCGGCTGAGCGAGCTCGATCATTACCGCCTCCCGGACCCGAGCAAAAGCCTGGGCGGCAGCGTCGTGGTGAAAGCGCCGAGCGGTACGCCGCTTTTTCGCGCGAGCCTCACCTGGGACAACACCGATTCGGCACGCATCATGGCTGGGGCCCGCTCTTCCTCGCTCGCGATATTGCTGACGGCGTTGGTGCTCATCGCGGCGGCAATGCTGATGTTCGTGCTGATTTCCCGCAAGATGGCGCGCGATGAGCTGGGCGCGGCCAAGGCCGCGCTGGAGGCGGAGCGCGCCGGAGAGGAGGCGCTGCTGCGCGAACGGGAGCAGGCGGCGGCAACCGCGGCGACCGAGCGCCAGGAAGCCTTGCGTGACCTGGCAACTCAACTCGAGCGCTCGGTGAAGGCTGTTGCGCACGAGGTGGCAAGGACCGCGGCGGGCATCGCCGGCAATGCCGGCCTCATGGCGGATCTGGCCAAGCGCACGACGCGGCAGGCGGATTCCGCGCGCATCGCCGTGTCCGACGCAACCACCAACGTCAAGACGATATCAGCCGCGACCGAGGAACTCACGGCGTCGATTTCCGAGATCGAGGTTCAGGTCTCGCAAGCCTCGCGGGTCGCGCGCCAGGCGGTGGCCGAGACCACGCGGATCGAAGAAAAAATCGAGGCATTGCGAGACGCGACGGGCAAGATCGGCGAGGTGCTGGGCCTCATCAGCGCGGTCGCCGCGCAGACCAACTTGTTGGCGCTCAATGCCACCATCGAAGCCGCCAGGGCCGGCGATGCCGGTAGAGGTTTCTCGGTGGTGGCGCAGGAGGTCAAGCTGCTTGCCGCGCAGACGGCGAGGGCGACCGAGGAGATCTCGACGCAGATCAACATGGTGCAGAGCGCGACCAACGAGGTCGTCGGCGCCATCGGCTCGATTGCGACGACCATCGAGCGGATCAATGCCATTTCGGCCGGGACGGCGGCCGCGGTGCAACGCCAGCACGCGGCCACCCAGGACATCAGCGCCAACATCAGTGCGGCATATTCCGGGGCGCAGATGATCAACGGCAGCGTGAGCAGCGTCACCGAGGAAGCGGCCGAGGCGGCGGCGAAGGCCAGCGAGCTCAAGGCCGCGTCGGTGGATTTGACGTCGCAGTCGGGCACTCTGCGCGAGCAGATTGACCACTTCATTCGCGAGATGCGTGCGGCCTAGCTGGTCTCGCCCCCCGCGTTGCGGCCGCGGCATTCGCCGAGCCGCTTGTCGCGCATCTCAACTCCGCACGCCGCGATCACCCGACCACCCGCGGTCCTCGATACGTCCTCTCGCGAGACGTTGCGGATTTATCCGGACCCGAGACGACGTGTACCATCGTGCATGACTGCCGCGATTCTGGGAGCTTTCCGATGCTGCTTGCCTTGACCGTGATCCTGATTTGTCAGCTCGTGGGCGAGGTCGTCGTCCGCGGCACCGGCTTGCCGATGCCGGGGCCGGTGCTCGGCATGGTGCTGCTGCTCGCGATCCTGGCGCTGCGCGATCGCTTCCGCGCCGCAGTTTCGGCAACGGGGCGGGACGATCCGCTCGAGACCGCCGGCAAGGGGCTGCTGGCGCACTTGTCACTGCTGTTCGTGCCCGCGGGCGTCGGCGTGATTCAGCGCCTCGACGTGTTCGCGACCTATGGCGTAGCGCTCGCCGCTTCGCTGGTGCTCTCGACGATCGCGGCGCTGCTGGCTAGCGTCCTGGCCTTCGTTCTCGCCGCGCGCGCCTTCCGTGTTCCGGGAGAGGCGCCATGAAGCAAGAGAGCTTTGCGCTTTGGGTCTATCTTTCGCGCACGCCGCTGCTGTGGCTCACGGTCACGCTCGTCGCCTACCTCGCGGCGGACCGGATCTCCGCGGCGACCAACCGGCACCCGCTGGCCAACCCGGTGCTGCACGCGATCTGGTTCATCGGGGCGGTGCTGGTCGCGACCGCGACGCCGTACGCGACCTATTTCGAGGGCGCGCAGTTCGTGCATTTTCTGCTCGGCCCGGCGATCGTCGCGCTCGCCATTCCGCTCTACGAGCACCGCGCCACGGTGGCGCGCGCCGCGGTGCCGATGCTGGCCGCGCTGCTGGCCGGCTCGATCGTGGCGATGGCGTCGGCGATCCTGATCGCCAAGGCGTTCGGCGCGCCCAACGCCGTGCTGATCGCGCTTGCGCCGAAATCCGTCACCGCGGGCGTCGCCATGGGCATCACCGAGGCGCTCGGCGGCGATCCGGCCTTGACCGCGGTGCTGGTGATCCTGACCGGCATCATCGGCGCGATCCTGGTCACGCCGCTGATGAACCTCATTCGCGTGCGCGATTTTCGCGCCCGCGGCTTTGCGGCCGGGCTCGCCTCCCACGGCATCGGCACCGCGCGCGCGTTTCAGGTCGACGAGGTGGCGGGCATTTTTGCCGGGATCGCCATGGGGCTCAATGCGCTGCTGACGGCGATGCTCGTCCCGTTCGCCCTGGCGCTGCTGGCGCGATGAGATGCGGGCGATTGTCCACGACCAATACGGTTCGTTCGATGTCCTCGGTCTCAGGGACATCGACCTGCCGGTCGTCAAGGACGATGAGGTGCTGGTGCGCGTTCGCGCAGCGGGCCTCCACGTAGGCGACTGCTTCGGCGTGAGGGGCGCGCCGTTCGCCATGCGCCTGGTTACCGGGCTGCTCAAACCAAAACACGGTGTTCCCGGATTCGACGTGGCGGGGCAGGTCGAGGCGGTAGGCACCAACGTGAGGCAATTTCGACCGGGCGACGAGGTGTTCGGCGCATGCAATGGCGCCTGCGCCGAGTATGCGTGCGCCGGAAAAGACAAGCTGGCGCTCAAGCCGGTCAACCTCACGTTCGAGCAGGCCGCGGCCGTACCGACCTCCGCGCTCGCCGCCCTCCACGCGCTTCGCGATGTGGGAAAGGTACAGCCAGGGCAGAAGGTCCTGATCAATGGCGCGTCGGGAGGCGTGGGCACGTTCGCCGTGCAGATTGCCAAGTCGTTAGAGGCGGAAGTGACCGGCGTGTGCAGCACGACGAACGTGGACACGGTCCGCTCGATCGGCGCGGACCGTGTGATCGACTACACCCAGGAGGATTTCACTCAGGGTGGCAAGCGCTATGATCTCATCCTCGATAACGTGGAGAACCGCTCGTTGTCGGACTGCAGACGCGCGCTCGCGCCCAGCGGGACTCTCATCCTCAACAGCGGCACGGGGGCGCACGGCATCGGCATGCTGGTTCGCCTGGTCAAGCCGCTTGTCGAATCCGGGAAGCTGACACCGATCATCGACAGGAAATACCCGTTGCACGAGACCGCTGCGGCCCTCGGCTACATCGAACGCGGACACGCTCGAGGAAAAGTCGTCATCACTCTGTAACCCTGATTGTATTTCTGAGCTTGGTGGAGCCAGGGGGAGTCGAACCCCCGACCTCTTGAATGCCATTCTAAAAGCGATCGTATCCGCTAATTTCCTGTGCATTCCTGTAATATCCTAACTGGCTGAAGTTGCACTGTATTCATTCGCACCCTCTTGTCCTGACTTTCAGCGCGTTTCATATTCTGTGCTTCCCCGGTGCTTCCCCAGAGCGGAAGGAGCTTCTATGGCGGACCAGAGGATCACCAAGCGTCTTGTCGACGGGTTGAAGATCCGGCTCCACGAATACACCTTTTGGGATGCCAAGCTGCCCGGGTTCGGCGTTCGTGTGCGGCCGAGCGGGGCGATGTCGTACATCGTCGTCTACAGAGCGGGCTCCGGACGCGGCGCGCCATTCCGGCGCTTCACGGTCGCTACCGTTAGCAAGACGACGCCGGACAAGGCTCGGCATCGCGCAAAGGCGATCCTAGGAGCCGTAGCCCACGGCCGCGACCCGGCAAGCGAGAAAGCCAGCGAACGCGGTGTGCCGACAATCTCGGAGTTGGCGGACCGGTTTTTGGCCGAGCACGTCGATCAGAAACGCAAGCCCAGCACTGCCACCTTCTATAAGCACATCCTCGACAAGGTAGTCAGGCCCGAACTTGGATCCGCGAAGGCTGACAAGGTCACTAGAGCGGCCATAATGAAGCTGCACGGAAAATTGGCGGCGACTCCGTTTCAGGCGAACCGTATGCTTGCGGTGGTGGGGAGCATGTATGCATTTGCTAGCCGGATTGGAATCGTTGCCGAAGCTGCAAACCCGGCGCGCAAGATCGAAAAATTCGCTGAGCACCGGCGTGAGCGGTTCTTGACCAGTGACGACCTGGAACGGCTAGGGACGGCAATCCGCGAAGCCGAGAGCAAGGGCATCCCCTGGAAAGCGGATGAAAGCAAGGCGAAGGCAAACCATCTGGCGAAGGCAGAGAATCGCTTCACCAAAATCAGCCCATTTGCAGCAGCGGCACTCCGGCTATTGCTCTTCACCGGGTGCCGGCTTCGCGAAATCCTCCATCTCAAATGGGAGCACGTCGACCTGGAGCGCGGATTGCTCTTCCTGCCGGATAGCAAGACCGGACGGAAGACGGTTGTGCTGAATGCTCCGGCGATAGCCGTGCTCTCTTGCCTCGACCGCCTCGGCGCATACGTGATTCCCGGCGAGTTCCCGAAGAAGACTCTCCCAGACAAGAAACCGCCTGGTACCGGACTGCAGGTAACTGCAATCGCTCCGGCCTCAGCCGATACCCAGGAGAGACCTCGGGCGGACCTCAAAAGACCATGGGGAGCCGTGGCAAAGCGTGCGGGCCTGGACGGCGTTCGTATTCACGATCTACGTCACACGTTTGCCAGCTTTGGCGCAGGCAGCGGCCTCGGCCTTCCGATCATCGGCAAACTACTGGGCCACACCCAGTCGGCAACGACCGCCCGATATGCTCATATTGGCGCCGACCCGCTGCGGCGAGGTTCCGAGATCATTGCAGGACGGATCGCGGCAGCCCTAGAGGGCAAGACGGGATTGGTGGTGGAAATGAAAGGCCGCCGATCCGGATGAGAAAGGTAGAGGCGATCGATGCCAGTGAAATTTGAGCTGCCTGCCCCCCTTAAGCCGGCAACATCAGACGAGCTTTTTGAGGCGATTTCCGAGGGGGATGGCGCTGCAGTAGCCGATATCTTGCGCCGACTTGAGGGGCTTGGCCGTGGTGAATTGGAGCTTTTGGCCGATCTCTTAGATGGCGATCCTGTGCTCGCGAATGAGTTTCCCTATCGCATTAAGCTTGCTGGGCGAGGCCGCGGAAGGCCTTCGGATCGCCTGAAAAAGCAGGCAACAGAATTCGGTATTGCCCGCATCATGGAGCATGCCTTGGCTACGTACGGAAAGCCAGAGGCCGCCCTTGAAGCAGTTAAAAAAAGCACTGGATTGAGTCGAGCAACCATTACGAAGGCGTTGCAAGCAGACAAGAAGCGAAGCTCCGCGAAAACGGAGTCTCAGTAATTCCGGATTTTCTGAGACCATTTCGAGTCGTGACACCACAGCCTCCTGTCTGTTACTGAGTCTCCTCCAGGCGCACTGCTTTATTTGCATGCGACAGAGTGAAGGGTGTCATGCTGACCATTGGAAGTCTCACCCGCAAACTGCTGTCCACGGTCGAAGCCGCAGTATACCTCGGCGTCAGCCGGTCTTGGCTCAACAAGAAACGTTGCATCGATAGCGACGGTCCAAGGTTTTGCAAAATCGGACGCAGGGTGCTCTACGACATTGCTGATTTGGACGCGTATGCCGAGCAGGCTAAGCGGCGCAGTACGTCCGGGGGAATCTGATGGGCGGAATCTTGCAATCCCGCGCTCTGGTTCCGCGCTCCGTTGTAGAACATGACGGTGCGGGGCGGGAGAGGACGAGCGACGGCACGCCCCAGAGACCGCTGCTTTGCTCGACAACATCGCAGAGCTGCTGACCGACCATATCGTCTTGCCGAGGGGCGGTCCCGAGGCAATCGCGCCCTGGGTCCTCCACGCGCATGCACACGGTGCTGCGCAGATCTCCGCCATCCTCGCCCTGGTGTCGCCAGAGCACGTTCAGGCCGATCTGAGCCTCGTATCCCCGAGCTGAGTAAGCAATGAAAACACCGACCGTAAAATTCATAAAATTACCGCCAGAGTACGCTCTCGGATTCGATCCGACGGACCCTGATGCGCCTGGGGAGGGGGATGGTCTGCCAGTGATCCGGCATACCGTGTACGACTGTATCGAGCTGTGTGGCGATGATCTTCCTGCCGGATTATTACTGTTCAAGATGATATTCCTGTGCCGTAAATCCAGGATAATGACTGCCGGCAAACGGTGGTATGTCCGCTCACGGGGGAGTCTATGTTCGGAGACAAGGCTGACTCGACATCAGTATGACAGAGCTTTGAAGATCCTCAAAAAGAACGGGTTCGTGGAGACGAGACGCGTGCCATTCTCAAAAATGGCGATATTCGGCAATGCCACGATGTTCCGGGTCACCTTGAATGCTATCGAGGGTGTGAAAAAAATCTTGGACTTACCCGGCACAAAAGCCTCGAAGAAGTCGGCGAAGTGACCAAAACTTTTCTCCCGTGACGTGCATATTACGACTGAACACGGCGGCCCCTGATTTCCGACGCAATCAAGTCACTTGTTCCGATCCGTACAGGGTTCGGCATCGCAAGGGCCGACTCTCTCGGACGCACGATGGAGCGGACACCGCGTGTCCGGTGAATAGAACTTCCAGTTCGTCCGATGAGACCGACGATAGGTCGTCCGCTTGACCGGACACCTAATTATAAAACCTCAATAGAGAAGAAAGAGAAGGAAGACCGTCAATTGCGAAACGGTCGCGAACGACCGTAATTCGCCAAGGACCCACCCCTAACAAAAAGAGCAGGAGGGGGATAGTAACGTTAGAACCGACGGGGGCAGCGATTCAAGCAGCCAGGTCAGTGCGCTCGAAGGACACGGTTACGAACGTCCGCGAACCATCGACTTGCGCATCTAACCTGACCGAGGCAAGCAGCGCCCAGAACAGGATGGCATTGGCAAGCTTTGCAGTTGATTGCAAATTGTTGGTCCCCCGGAGCCCGTCCAGGGACACGGCGAAAATGCCGGATTGGACGGTGCCGGCGCGGAGCGCGGGTCAGTCGATTGGTCCAGCAGGCGGCCTCCAGCACGTGCCTCACGATTCGTATCACTTCAGAATTTTTCACTCTGAGGACCTCGGCCGCCAGTCCATGAGACTGAAAGCCCCCAGTATCCAAAACTGCGGGCTCTTTCGACCATTACTCTGATGCGTGCCAGGGGTTCCATGAGAGCCTTGGCCGTGCCCAGGTGCCACCGTTGGAGCGAACGATGGAATTCGAGTGGTAAGGGGGCTGGATCCGGATCGGCTAGCTTTCCTGATCCGCCTATCATTTGCAATCAATTGCAAAAATCGCGCACACGACTGCAGTGCGGAGTTGGTAAGATTTGCAGTTGACTGCAAATTGTCGGTCCTCCGGCACGTGTCCGAGGACACATCCTGGGACACGGTCGAGTGCTGGGTCCCGCAGCAATTGTGGAGCACTATCTCATTGTCAGCTGTGGATTATCGACCGGTGTAGCCGTAGTAAACGCTCTTCAGGAAAAGGACACCAAACGGGGTATGCCCTTGCCGGGACATTTCATTGTAAGACTTGGGGTTGGCCTGCTCATCCTATTGATCTGCGCACCTGCAACCCTCGCGGAGTCAGCGCCCTGTCGAGCCATCACTCACGAGGGAAGCGATTACACTGTCTGCGAGATTGACTTGCGGCACCAGGTCGTGAAGTTCTTTTGGAAAAGGCCGAACGGGCAGCCGTATGGGTATCTGTCATCGCTACCGCAGTCGCTCGGCAACCGCTCGGGCCCTCTCCTCTTCGCCACCAACGCCGGCATGTACCATCCGCATTACCGACCCGTCGGCCTCTATGTGGAGAACGGCCGGGAGCTGGTGCGGGCCAACACAAAACCTGGGCCAGGCAACTTCCATATGAAGCCCAATGGCGTGCTTTACGTGGCTGGAGAATTCGCTGGGGTCGTCGAAACCGGCTCCTTTCTTAAGCAGAAGCCGCGGGCAGACTTCGCGACGCAGTCCGGACCGATGCTGGTTATTAATGGACGTCTACACCCGCGCTTCGCTCGGCACGGCGGATCGCGAAAATATCGAATTGGCGTCGGCAGTCAGGATCCGAGCACGTTGGTGTTCGCCATCTCGGAATCCGAGGTCTCGTTCGGTGAGTTCGCGCGTCTTTTCCGAGACAAGCTGCGCTCCAAGAATGCTCTTTTCCTCGACGGCGGAGGTGCGACAAGTTTCTATTCGCCGGCGTTAGGGCGAAATAGCAATCTGGTGCCGCTTGGCCCCATGATCGGCGTGTACGAGGGCGCTAAATAGATGGGCGCCCGCCGGGGGATGCTGCTAGGAAATGCCCAAATCGCGTTAGCCGAGATGGGAGTTAGCTGTTATCGAAGATTGCGCATTCCCGGACAAAAAAGCGGGTCTTGCAGAGGCGACATAAACGCAAAACTAGGACCGTGCACCCGGATCGAGTGCAGCGAGACGATCAGCCAGGGCGTTCAGCTTCCACTCCCGCGCAAGCAAGGCAGCCCTGTGCCAGGTGGGCTTCTGGTTGTGCAGTCTAGGCAGGGGAGCGGACGCATCCATTGTGGCAATTGAACGAAAAGTTCGAAGCTGTTCTGCCTGGGTCGGGAAAAGCTCATTGGCTAACATCTTGTCCAACGTCCCGTAGCGCCGGAGGAGACTTGCGGCTCCCTTGGGCCCCACCCCTCGTGCACCCGGCAGCTTGTCTGAGGGATCCCCTCGCAGGGCTATGAAGTCGGGCACCTGCTTCGGATCAACGCCGTATCGTTCCCGCACCTCGGCTGGTGTAATGCGCGCCATTTCTCCGGCACGGACGGGGTAAAGAATCGTTGTACGCTGCGAGGCGAGCTGAAACGTATCCCGATCGCCACTTACGACTATGGCCGTCCCGCGTCGCCGCTCTTCTCGGGCGACGGTTGATGCCAGGAAATCGTCGGCCTCATAGCCAGGGGCCTTCCCGTTCGCGAACCCACATGCGCTCACGAAGACGGGGAGCGAGGCCAGTTGTTCGAGCAATGCATCATCGAAATGCCGCCCGCTCTGATATTCAAGCCAAGCTTTGTGCCGATAGGTCGGCGCATCGAGAGTATCCCATCCGACAAGCACGGCGCGAGGCTGCTCGCTGCCGTAAAGCCGAAGGACAAAGTTCGCGAAGCCGACGATAGCCCCGGCGCTCCTCCCGTCCCCGAGGACAATTGATTTCGGGAGAGCATGATATGCTCGGTGCGCTAACGAATCGCCATCAATGACGAGCAACGGGCGCGGACGCGACGGAGCTTTTCCACGTCTAGGCCGCTTTGAACTCTGGAGGGTTATCGACTTTTGGGGTATCCCTGCTCGCATCTGCTTGGCGGTATTAATGATCAGGCCTCGGGCATGAACTGCCGTAGCACTCAAAGCGGGAAGAGGCTATTGCAACGACGAGCCGGGATTCTAGGTCGGCGTACTTCCGTCGCTTTGGGATGGTGGGATGGCGGCTAGCTGGTAAGGAGAATTTCGGTGCGACGATACGTTTGCGCTGCCGCCTTGTTTCTTGCTGCCTTGGCCCCAGGTTCAGCAGACGTGCGGATCCGGTCGAGTCCTGGCGGCGAGGTTCTATCCTACTTGAGCCTGTTCGAGCTCGTCCGCAAGTCCGGGGAACGGGTCATCATCGACGGTCCGTGCCAATCGGCCTGCACGTTGGTGCTCAGTGTCGTTCCCGGCAATCGGATTTGCGTGGCGCGCAGGGCCGTGCTGGGTTTTCACGCCGCGATCGCCGTTGATCGAAATGGACGGCGTTACTCGGCCTCCGACGCAACGCAGGTCATCACGGAAACCTATCCGGCGCCGGTCCGCGCCTGGATCGGTCGGCATGGAGGGCTCTCTCGACGAGTTCTATTGCTCCGCGGCCGGGAGCTCACGGCGATGTATCCCGCCTGCGGATCGTTGCAGCCGGTGGGAAACGGATTACCTCTGATAACATTCCATTATCAGAACCTAAAGCTCGCGGTCGGTGCTCAAGGAACCTGCCACAGTTGAGACGGTATGGCCGCGGGTGAAACAGGCGGTGTGCGAGCCGGCGTCTGAGCGGGAACGCTCGCGGCGGAATCCAAGGGGCTCACCTCGATGCCGAGCCGTTTGGCATCGGCGATACTCAGCCAAGTGATGGACGCGGGACACTCTGCGTGATGTAGACAACGGCGGAAGCTTGCCACGCAGGGCGTCAACGACTCGCACCGTCGCGACGCCAGCACCACCGGCGGCGGCAGTGCTGCAAATGCCCTTACCGCCCACGGAGAAGTGCGCGGATCGCCTGTTCCGTCTCGCCATCGATCCGGCGCCCAACCGATCGGCTTACCCGACCTGATCCCACTTGTCCGGGCGCGAACCATCCCGGCTCGGACTGGGAATCATGGCCTCCATCATTTGGAATAGCGCCTTGCCGGCCGGCGTCGTTGTGTCGAGTCCTCGCTGGTGCAGGTATATTGCCTACTGGCTAAGGAGATCGTGCAGGAAACCCGATCCTATCCGACGTCCCTGAAATTGTTTGCTGATTCACCTGAAAAGCCCTGTCAGGGAGAGCGATCTGCTGGAGTAGTATCGACGCTGCAACGTGCTGGGAATTATGCTAGGTTCCGTTTGGCATTCAGCGACGTCCCGTCATGACCGTCAACGCATGCGCTAAATCACATAGGCAAATCGATGAAAGCTGTCTTCATTGAACACTACGGCGGCTCAGAAGTATTGAAGTACGGTGATTTGCCGGATCCCGTGGCTGCGCCCGGCGAGGTAGTCATTGACGTGGTTGCGGCCAGCGTCAACGCCGCCGATTGGAAAGCGCGCGCTGGCCAGTATGCCCAATCGAAGTTTCCCTTGGTCCTGGGGCGAGACTTTT
>WNGD01004846.1_pt1 | contig 27136 bp, 27 predicted proteins | sample 5400671 | NCBI WGS metagenome assembly WNGD01 (sample SAMN13153369, study PRJNA577476) | soil metagenome | isolation source: 40 cm soil or saprolite under grassland replicate 2 | place: USA:California | collected 2016-06-15
AAAACAAAAACGGAAACAAAACTAGAACAGAAAAACGCTTAGCCGTCCTAGTTGTTATGTCCACTTTCATCGGGCTTCTGATGATAACTAGTAGTTCGGTAGCGAAAGCACAAACTAGTTCAACAGCGATGACGCAATACAAAGATCCATCAGGAAGAGGATGTATCTCCGGGTACTACTTTGTGCCTGACTACCTGTGTCGTGGTTTTGAGTATGATGATGCTGCCATGACCTTGTAATGCAATGGAATGCGATAACTAATCCTGACGATCTAAAGGCGCTAATCAAGGCAGAGATGAAATGACTAACTTTTTCTTTCTAGCATTCGTCGCCATAATTCCGCTTGTGCTACCTTTGGCAAATGCACAACAAGCAGTCTTTTGTCAGCAGCCAAATGGCGCAATTGCATTGACGTTAACGGGCTTACCTGCAAAAGTGGCGCAAGAAAATCTTGCAGCAGGTAAAACGTTTGGAGAGTCAGTAGGAGCTGGACTTATTGCAGGACTTCACCATGCTTTACCACATATACATTTACCACACCACGTATTAAGCCAACTGGCAAAAGTGACTTGTGTTTGAGAGAAATGAGATACCATTGCAGTATTTGTAGGAAACATAGTTAGTTCAAGTTTTTTTGAGGTGTGGTATATACTTACAACTGGGGACATGCGACTAATTCGTGAACCCGATCTGCTGACGTGGCGGCATTAGCAAAAATCGCAATTGCATAAACTCTAAACTCCTTGTCGCTTATGAGTCCCGTCAGAATTGTGTTTTTCTCTAATCTTTAACTATAGGCAGTATTTACAAATTAGAAGGCAGGTGGTTGTTCATACAACAGAGAAAATCGCTGCTGAAAGAAGCTGCAAGTCGAAAACGTACTGGATATATTAAACGAGACAATAAAATATTAAATGTTGCGAGATTTCTTAATTCTAGACCTGAAAAGGGAGCGAAGGTAACTGATGCTCTGAATGAACTTCAAAGAATATATGTAGTTGCTCAGGATTATAATGGCAGCATTTATTTGCCTTCAAATTTAGTTTGATATATTATACTTTGGCTATGTATTTTTTTATTTCTACTGGAGGATGCCCCAGTATCGCACCTATGTCGCTAGCGATGTGGAACGAGAGTTTTGTGTGAAGAGTTGACCGCCAGTCATGATATGACTTGTTTGCTAATTCATTAACGACTTTCAAAGTTTGTACACAACTTTATGTGGCGTGAAAAACCCCAATTGTGAATCTGCGATGGGTTGATATCAGCCTCCGTAATAAGAATAAATGATGTAAAGGACATGAGAACCATATTTCTTACCCCACTCATCGTACTAGCCCTTATTCCTTTGAGTACATGTGTGTTCGCACAGCAAAACATGACATCGGCTGCAAATATGACTGCACCCTCCGGAATAGACTGGAACATACTTTGTAATGACATAAGTCAAATGAGCATTCTATTCCAGTCGTGCAATGATCTTGTGAATCAAAAAGGTACTCTTACCTCTGCAGGGGAGACAGCAATGGGCTGTATCAGAAATGGATTGTCGTTGGGACTTGAGGCCCTACATCACGGATTACCATTAGAGAGAGTCATATTCGGCCTGGGTCTGCTTGCGCAACCGACAGGATGTGGCAGCGTAGTAAACATGAATGCAGTAGAATCGGCCAATCAGTTCCAGTTTCTTACTCAGGCATTCAGTCTTCACTAAGCTTGATGACTTGTGATTGTCAATTTTGAAATCTCCTAAAGTTTGAAAGCAGATTTTGCAATAGATTAACCGCCAGACTCAGACAAACCTTTCAAAAATTGAAGTTCGGACCATCAAATAATTTTTATTATTATTATTATTATTTCCGTTCACAGATATTCTCGTTTCAACTCCGCGGGACCTCGGTTTGAGTCCAACAACGTTGTTAAGAAATCCCATCCTACCATTTTGATGATGTGCTAAAGAAGTACCTGAAACCGTTCAGACATTTATAGCTGTGTAGAAATCTGGGTCACGCAACTATGAGATTCGTAGTAGAAACTGCAAATCCGGAGAATTCGAAGTAGGCATCTTCACAATATATCAAGTAGCAAATTTAATTACGAATGATTCCCGTAAGACGATCAATTTTGCAATCTAAATTCAATAGGTTCATATTCATAGTTTCACACACAATTTTTAATACTTGGGAATTTATAGATATGGCGTATATAAAAGCCCCAATCTTGGATTGTTTGCCAAGACCAATGATAGAATAATAATACTACCTTTTGGATTTGCAAAAACTAAAACCGCGAAACTAATGGAATACCTAGGTGTGGAAGAGGAGCTTTATACCTCTGTTGCTAACACAAGGCTTATCGGTCCAATGACGGCAATGAACAACAACGGAATTTTGGTTCCCTCGATTGCTACAGATGAAGAGATCCTTATTCTGAAGCAGGCAACAGATCTTAATGTTGATCGTCTGAATAGCAAATTTACTGCCATTGGAAATTTGATTTCAACCAACGATAATGGAGCCTTAGTATCTCCATTATTCAAAGGCGAGGTAGACCAACAAATTCGAGACGCCTTGGGTGTGCCTGTCCATTCGATGACGGTAGGCGGCTTTATTCAAACTGGTTCTATGATCGTTGCAACAAACACAGGCGCCGCAGTTCACCCGAAGGCAACAGAAGATGAGATTAGGGTGATTTCCGAGACATTGCAAGTCCAAGTAGAACCTGTTACAGTTAACGGAGGGATCCCGTTTCTATCTTCAGGTATGCTGGCGAATTCGAAATCCGTAATAGTAGGAACTTTGACGAGCGGCCCTGAGTTAATTATGCTTAGCAGAATCTTCAAAGCGTGACACTAGCGCGTCACCTAAGCCATGTTAAGCATTTATTAATAAATGTCCAAAAGTTTATAGATATGTATGGAGCTGCCTTCTGTATACGATGGCGCAGCAAGGCCCTCCTAATTCTGGAAGGAAGGTATCGCGGCGTGATTTTCTGAAGCTTATGACAGCTGCAGGTACGATCGTGACTTTCATACCATTCATAAATTGGGGTAAGTTCTTACCCAATCCAGCTGGGAATATATCTGCAAAGGCCAAAGTCGAGCTGCCAGATGGTTCGCAGGCCAATGTTAAGACCTTTCCAGTTAATCATTCTGAAACTGTTATTTATCCATTAACTAGCGATCAAACATTAAACAAAGAATCCTTCCGACTTTGGCAATTTATAAGATTGCCGCCGGAGCTTGGGGGCAACAAAAATGACATAATAGCCTTTAGAATGTATAGTCAAATATGCTTGCATCTTTGGTGTCTATGGAAATACTGGCCTGACCCTGGCAGAAAGCGAGGTGAATGCCCGTGTCACGGCAGTATGTATGATCCTCTTAATGGTAAGGCATTTGCTGGTCCTGCATCGCTACAATCACCACCTAGTAATGTCCTTCCGAGGCTGGATCTAGAAATAGACGGGGATGGAAACATTTGGATTTTGCCTCCCAACTGGAGTCCAAATGGAAACGGAATTGTTGGATTCGGTCGCTTCCTAAAGGTGTAAGAACATTTGGGTGCCACAATATCCGATGAAAACAGTCTAGTCCAGTTCTTTAGGTGGGTTTATGCCGGCATAGATAGAACTATCTTCATGGGGCTCAAGTTTACCTTTCCGGGCAGATTTGTTAGCCCCCTTGGTTTCCTTGGCATGATTACTTTTGTCCTATTCATTATTCTGGGTATTACAGGGGCCTTGCTAATGCTTTGGTACGAGCCGGAACTTGATAGAGCATGGAATAGCGTTCAAAATATTAACAACACAATTCCTTATGGATTCCATATACGCAATATACACTATCATGCATCTAACGCGATGGTCATGGTAGCACTGCTTCACATGTACTATCAGTATTTTAGTGGTAGATACAAGATCAGGAATGAAATTATTTGGGTGACTGGAGTTCTCATTGGCGTACTTACAATTCTTGAAGCATTTACTGGCTATGATATTATATTTAGTGAACGCGCCGAGCTTGCCATCTCCATAGCGGCTTCACTGACTAACTCCATACCGGTTCTGGGTCCACAGATTAGAGACGCATTCTTTGGTGGAGGATTTCACGATTTTGTCCTTAGATTCTATGCCTTCCATGTGTTTTTCCTCCCCATCGTACTTCTCGGTTTGATGGTTGTACACTTTCCAAGGTTTCTGGTATTCGACGTACCTATGGTTATGGCAGTTTCAGGAGCAATAATGATAACTGGAGGAGTATTTCCTATAGATTTAGGAACAAAATTTGTTCCCACGTCACCTCCCGGTATTACGGTCCCAGAGTGGTATTTAACAGGACTCTACGCATTTCTTAGAACCCAATACGATAAATTTGTAACCGGTGTTGCATGGCCTGGTCTACTTATACTGACGTTATTGATTATGCCTTTCGTTGACAGGTACAAGAAATTCTCATGGAAAGATAGACCACTTGTCACTGCAATAGGGATAACCAGCATTGCACAGATTATGGTTACTACTTACTGGGGATTTTACATTGATCCTAACATACAAAAGTCTTTGCTCGAAAGGCTAGTGATCGACCCGATCTTCTTTTACACTGTAATGGTGATGCTGGTCCCCTTATCATTCGGCTTTACCTATATGATGATAAAGTTAGCCAAGAATGCAGAAGTTAGGGCAAAATCCCAACCAAAGAAGCCTTCAGGCAAGAGTTCAATCAACATCCCAGAAAACTGGATCTATATAGTATTTGTCGCGTTATTGGCTTTTCAAATTTATCTGAACATTGCGGCATATTATGCTGTTCTTAGTGGAATGAAGAACTTCTCGCTATTCATAGTAGGTATCATAATGCTCGTGTTTGCAGGGATGTTTCATATCTACAGACATGGTAAGACGATGGCAAAAACCCCTCCGCCTCCACCAAAACCTATTACTCCGCCGGCCGGTGCAAAACCTTTACCTTCTGCCCCGAGCCCGGCTCCAACCGGTTTACCCGCTTCCTCGGGTAAACCGTTATCCCCTCCGCCTGCACCAAGGAGCGCAGCACCAGCAACTCAAGCTCAGCCCCATGAGGCTACATCTACTAAGCCAGTAAGTTCAGGCGCAGCAGACATTGAGGGTGCGACTAACGATGGACGATCACAGAAGACACCATCCTCAGTACGGACGTCTTCGCCAGATACAGCAGCCGACTTGAATGACAACGCCAGGACTACAAAAAAGTTGAGATAACTGACCGCTAATCATCCGGATTTCCTGGTATTTCAAAGAAACTTTATATGTGAAAAATTCTTAGATTCGATCGACAAATAGAGGAAGAACATTTTTTATGGAAAAACGTAGTCTTCTGGAAAATCATACTGCAGGAATCAGTATTATTGCCTTCGTTATTGCTGTTGGGATAAGCATGGGATATTATCAGTTTCTATATGTTCCTCAATCGAATCAGAAACCGGTACTTCCTACCGCGGTGTTAAATCCTGCACAGACCACCCAGGTTACAATTGTACCCGGCGCTTCTTCACCTTCACAGGCTATTAACTTTGTACCGAAACAAGTTCAAGGCAGTCTCGGACTGTCTAATAGAGTCGTGTGGACAAATACAGATTCAGTTCCTCATTCCGTCACTTCGGATAACAGCTATAAAGATGTAATCTCTGGTGCATTCAATTCAATCGATCACATAGGTCTGATTCCCCCGCAGCAGAAATTCACATTTGTGTTCACGGCAGAGGGCGTATACCCATACCATTGTGAACCACATCCTTGGATGCAAGGCAAGGTTACAATTCTGAAACAGAAATTTTAGCGGCAGGTTGTGAGCACATAGAAGTAAAAAAATCATTTTATTATTTTGATGTAGGCAACGTCGCTTGCGACTTCTTTATGTTCTTGGATTATTGCTACTCGAAACTTTGCATTCGTGTAATCGATCGATGGAGCATGCTTTGTAATCGCAGTAAATTCTAAAGTTCTCGTGTCACCAATGTCCTCCCTAAAGATGGAAAGTCTGGCATAAGGGTAGCTAATTCTCTTTCCGTTAAGAATCGAATAGCTAAAGACGTCATTTGAATTTTCAATGTGCGAATTGATCACGATGCTATCAAATCTACCTAGATAATTGAGATGAATTCTTCCATGGACCTCTTGACCTTGAGTTATTTCATTTTCTGTAACTGAAACCGAAATCTCACTGTTCGTACTCATTGTAGAATATTTCTTCTCCCTAGTCGGCTCAGGAATCATGTTTGGGTCCGACATATGTATGTATTTCAAATCTTATACATGGATTTCCCTCGATTCTAGATATACTAGGTTAGTTTTTCACCCTTCACTATCCATCTACCCGATCGTGTAGTTAATTCTAAATGTCCTATAATGTTTCCTCCACTATATACCCTCGCAAATTCTCTGGAAATTCCAAACAGGGAAGAAAGTAGCTGACCCTTGACATGGTAGCCCGCTTCTACCACTTTTATATTGAGCTTTTTACTTGCCCTAATTATCATATTGCGGGCCGTCGACCACTCGCCTTTCCAGGATACAACTTCAAAGGTCCCGAATTTTGTCGTAGACAAAAGGTATCCTTCTAATTTTACTTCAAGCTTTTTGTTGTTTTTCGTGGCATAGGAATTCATCCATTCTATCGCTATTTGCGCCTTACGTTGTTCAATAGCAAAATTATCAGAAGTTGCCAATCGCTTACTTAGTTATGAAGTATTAGATGTGAGTTATCAACTATCCTATAGGTCAATTTCAGTCACCATCTTGGAATCTCAATCATTTATTTATTCATTCGTCCATCCATGTAAAAAAAGCGACAACTCTTTTTTACCAAGCTACCTATTTTCTGAGCTTAGCTTATTTTCCACTCAATTAAATGCATGTCCAAATAACAATAAATTCAAAAAAGAAACGATATTAAAGGAAACTGGTAGATGTTTGAATTATATAAAGCAGTAATTATTAAATTACTTCTCTTCGTTTTCTTAGTATGGACATTTACTCCGAGGATAGACCTTGGGGAAGTTTTGAAAAATTTCACGAAAATCAACAGTGCACTGTCAAACTAATCTATGTTAATGCTAACTCGAGACTTAGTCTTCAATATCACAGCGAGAGATGGGAATTCTGGAAAATCGTAAAGGGTATAGCAGAGGTACAGCTAGAAGAGAAAGAACTAATCTTGAAAGAGAGTGAAACTATTGTGATTCCAATAGGTGCTAAACATAGGGTGAAAGCATTGGGAGGACAATGCATTATCCTCGAAATATCATATGGCAGATTTAATGAAGATGACATTGTAAGAGTTGAAGACGATTATCGCCGCACAATATCAAGCCGGTCAATTACCACTTGATTGGCATCAGTTCCATGACTAGGGCAAAAGAGAGAGATAGAAGTGAGAACATTGTGTTTTCTTATTTTAGCTACAGCCTGATTTGAGACTGTCCATTCTGCTAGTGCATTATATTATCTCTTGCGTTTCGGAGCATATTAAAAAAGGAGTTTCGTTAACATCGACATCATATCATTATAATTGTTACAATATTTAGGAAACAATTTTATCGAAATACAAATAAAGCCCTTTTGAATGTTTACCCGATATGAGCGCAAGCAAAAAGCCACACATGAATTTGGTGGTTGTAGGTCATGTTGATAACGGTAAATCAACTATCGTGGGTCATATGATGGTAGATTTGGGTGTTATTGAACAACGCACCATCGAAGCATTTGCTAAGGAGTCAGAAGCAACTGGAAAAGGTGATACTTTCAAGTATGCTTGGGTTCTAGACAGTATAAAGGACGAAAGGGATAGAGGAATTACTATAGATCTCGCTTTTCAGAAGTTTGAAACGCAAAAGTATTTTTACACTTTGATTGATGCTCCAGGTCACAGAGACTTTATAAAGAATATGATAACGGGTGCATCAGAGGCAGACGTAGCGATTCTAGTTGTCTCGCTCAAGCCAGGTGAAACAGAAGCGGCTACCGAACCAGGTGGGCAAGCGAGAGAGCATGCCTTTCTTGCACGAACTCTTGGCGTAGGACAGATGGTTGTTGCACTTAACAAGATGGATGACGTCGGCTATGCTGAGGCTCGGTACAAAGAGGTAAAAGAAATCGTCGAAAAAATGTTAAAACTAGTAGGATACAATACGAGCAAGATCAATTTTGTCCCAGTCTCAGGTTGGAAGGGCGACAACTTGATCAAGAAGTCTGAAAACATGCCGTGGTACAAAGGACCTACTCTTGTTGACGCTTTAGATATATTTGAGCCTCCGGAAAAGCCTACAGGAAAACCACTCAGAATTCCTGTTCAAGATGTATACTCAATAACTGGGGTAGGCACAGTTCCTGTTGGCAGAGTGGAAACCGGTAAGATCAAGGCTAATGATAAAGTTATAGTTATGCCCTCCGGGACTACTGGAGAAGTAAAGTCGATTGAAACTCACCACACACAGATGGAATCGGCGGAGGCAGGCGACAACATCGGTTTTAACCTTAGAGGCGTAGACAAGAAGGGAATTAAACGCGGCGATATAATTGGCCCGACCGATAATCCTCCTACCGTGGCGAAGGAATTCGAAGCACAAATTATAGTCATACATCATCCTACTGCTATGGCTCCAGGATACACACCCGTATTGCATGCACATACAGCACAAGTAGCGGCCACCCTATCAGAGTTCCTCGCAAAGATTGATCCAAAAACAGGAGCCACAGTCGAAGATAAACCAAAGTTCTTGAAGACAGGTGATGCCGCAATTGTTAAGATAAAACCAGTAAGACCACTAGCGATTGAGACGTTCAAAGATTTCCCTGAGATTGGAAGATTTGCTTTAAGAGATATGGGAACAACTATTGCTGCCGGCGTAGTCAAATCGATTATAGAGAAGTATGACCCGTCAAAAAAATAATAAGTGAAAGAAGTTGCCACAAGAAGCACGAATAAAGCTTACGAGCACAAACCTTTCAACTCTTGAAGGAGTATGTACAGAAATTAAAGGAATAGGAGAAAAAAATGGTATCAGATTGAAAGGTCCACATCCTCTCCCGACTAAGAAGATGAAAGTTGTTACAAGAAAATCGCCTTGCGGACAAGGAACAAACACCTATGACAAATATGAGCTTCGAATTCATAGACGAGTAATAGATCTAGGTGCTGATGACAGGTCAATACGACAGCTAATGAGATTGAAAATACCTGATGACGTTTACATAGAAGTCTCCCTCACCCAGTAGTTGATTATGTCGTTACAGTCAAAGAGAGCATTAAATCGAAGGAAACAACGAAATTTTAATATTGTAATTTAACCCAATTTCGAGAAGTAATTTTAGACTCTGCTGTTATCGCCGATGTATCTGCATTCCCAGCTGAAACGATAGATTCAAAATAGAGACAACCCGAGTTGAGATATGAGTCTTGAGGAACTTCGGTCCAAAGCTCTCTTCCAGAATACCATAGATGTTTGGATAATGTGCTGTGAAGAGAAGGACTGGGAGTGGTATGATGTTGAGGCATACAAACATTTCATTTATTATTTAAAAACTAAAGGAGTGAAAATGCAAAAATTCCCACTCTGTATAAAAGAATCAGGCGGCATGTATGAGCGGGGCCGAGATAAGTCAAAATTCCTTGAACAATTGTCTCATTACGACTCGGACGATGCCGGTGCCCACACGATAAAGTTGAGTACAGAAGTTCTCTATACCATACGTTCTTTTGAAAAGGCCAAGCAATGAGCAAGCAGCGCATGCATGTATTCTGCTGTGGCTTTAAATGACTAGTCTATCTTATGTTTCCCTATGAATAGAAACATTAAGTGGGTTCTTGCTAGACTTGGAGAGCAATCGAAACTGGAGCGCTCTGGAGACATGAAAGTTCTTCCACAAGACGAAATGCTTGCGATCACGCCCGACACTGGGATGTTTTTTAAAATAATCCTTACTGCCATGCGTGCCCAGAGAATCTTAGAAATAGGAACTTCTGTCGGATACTCGACGCTGTGGTTTGCTGATGCAATGATTCAGAATGGTATGGCTAAAGCAGAAGTAGTCGAGAAACCCATTACTACCGTAGATATCAATCACTCAAAGGTCGAAAAGGCAACTAAAAATTTTGATGAAGCTGAAGTCAGAGGCCTGATCGATGTGTTGGAGGGTAACGCAAGGGATGTACTTCATGAACTATTGAAAAATTTCGAAGCTCAGAACCACATCAAAAAAACAGACGGCTTATTCGACTTTGTATTCTTCGATGCAGACAAAGAGGATTTGAGAGAATACTTTGATTTGGTTCTTCCAATGTTAAGAGTCGGGGGCATTATTGCGACGGACAATATGTTGTATCCCGAGGCTTATCGACCTCTTATGTCGGAGTATGCAAATTATGTTCGAAGTAGACCTTCAGTCGAGTCGGTTCTGGTACCAATCGGAAACGGCGAAGAAATTACAATTAAATTAGCTTCAAATTGAAACAAGCCTGGCACGATTTTAAATTTTTCCCAATTGAATTAACATCGAAATTACCATTACCCTTAAAGAAGGGACATTCTCAACTTTCCGCAGGACCATAATATGGACATTACGATGCGCTGGCTTTCGTTTATGGGTATTGGTACATTATGTTTTGGCATAGCGTTGTTCGTATTGAGAATTCCGATTCGGACTATCGTTGTCTTTCTTGTTATAGGCTTACCCCTAGTTGCCCTCTGGTTGTACGTGGATGCAAAATCAAGACAACAGAAGTCGATCTTAGATATCAATAGGCAGGCGTGTTTGTGTCCAATTTGTAAGCACGAAGAAGCAAAGTTCTGTTTGCAAGACAAATGCGCTTGTTGTCTTGTGAGACGCGGAGAAAAAGTTGTAGGACACTCCACTAATCCATTGTTGTGAAAGATTTCCTATCAGGGAGAGTGTGTGAGGCCGACCTAAGTCTATAGCGAGCTAACCATTGGTCTGATTATCATTTAGAATGTAATCAAGCAAGCTTTCAAGGTTTATTGTCGCTAGACAACATACTTCGTCCGCTGCACCGTAATAAACAAATAGCGTACCATCCATGGTGCAAGCCCCTGTGGGAAAAACCACATTGTTTACGTCTCCATTCTTTTCATATGCCTCTAACGGTTCGAGAATAGGTTTCTTTGTTCTTCCGAGGACTTTGGTGGGATCCTTGAGATCTAGAAGCGCGGCACCAGCCCTGTAAACAGCCTGCGTATCTTTTCCGTGGTATATTAACAGCCAACCGTCTTTAGTTTTTAACGGTGGAGGCCCTGCTCCAATCTTTAACGCCTCCCATTCTTGCTCAGGTTTTAGAAGCAGGGTATGTTTTTCGTAATTGGTAAGGGCATTACGCTCCCCAAGCCAGATACTTGGCCTATTTACCGCAAATTTTGAACCGACCCAACTGGCGGGCCTATGTAAAAACAAGTAAGTTGTATTTCCTGATTTTTCCTCTGCATTCCTGGTTTTTTCTGGGAAAAGAACAACATCTTTATTGTCTGATCCCTTACTTGTTATGATACCCAATCGTGTATAATTCTTAAAATCAGTAGTAGTTGCCAATGCAGTAGATGCTGTTGGACCTTCGCTCACGTAATCTGAAAGTATTACATAGCTCAAAAATATCTGGCGATCTATTTCCACCAGCCTCGGATCCTCGATCCCGTATTTTTCGTAGTCTTCTTCTGGCGCCATAGCAGCATCTTTGGACCTGTCAAACCAAATCCCGTCTGCACTGGAAGCATACCCTATTCTTGAAACATATTTTTCATATTCGCCTATCGCTCTGTAAAGCATGTGAATTCTATCATCATAGCAAAGAATGGCGCAGTTAAAGGCGGCCTTTGATTCCCACCAATTAGATTTATCTGGAAGCAGAATGGGATTATTCTTGTTTCGCTCTAAAAGAATTTTGTTCATAGAGTCTCAAAGTATGAAGAATTTGTTAGAATTATGTTTATTACAACTACTAATCGTTCAAGACTACATGCCAGGATGACATTGATTGGCGATTCTCTCCTACGCTGTGCCGATCCTTCAAACCACCGTACCATCTGATTCAGCCTCGTGTTATGCGCCAAACCGGCCATCGGTCATATTCAATATGTTCCCAACGAGTACACACAACTTATAAGACTATCTAAAGAAATCAACTGAATAACGTCGGTGATTGATATTCTGCAGTAGGGTTTTTATTTTTCTACTTTTTTTATTTTTTGTATTATCGAGTATCCTGCGCAAAGGTACGAACAGATCTAACACATATTTATTTACGTAACGCTTACAGAATCTAGGAAGAAAGGATTTATATCAATAACGACTAGTTTAATCTATGGGTTTTGCAGAGTATATGGCCAAGGAGTTCATGAAGGAATTAGGAAATAGGTCTAGAGAATTTTATGAATTTATAATGCCAGCCATCGATATGTTCGAGGATGGGAGTGAGTTAGTAATCACGATTGACCTGCCAGGATTTGCGAAGAAGGATATTAAACTAAGAATAATCGGAAATGTTTTGTCAATCAATGCCAAAAGAGAGCCAGAAGAAAATCTCGGAACCGTATATTACCGACAGAGACCTAACTACATAGACAAGAAAGTACCGTTACCGTTTTCTATCAGCGATGATGAAAAAGTTATTGGGACGGCTAAATATGTAGAAGGCGTTATCGCCCTTAAGATTCCGATTCCAAAATCAAGCAACATACCGATAACATAGCTTGAGGAGTATAGTTGTATTGTCTTCTTCTTTATTTATCTAAAAAAGAAATAAGAGAATCGGTAATCGCTGATTGTGTTGTATTGCAGAAGCTTTCCGCTCAAGGATAAGGTTTACTCATCATGCCCTGATTCATCATGCCCTGATTCATCATGCCCATGCCAGGTCCCATCATTCCCATACCACCATGCATCATGCCTGCAATTGACATTTGAGAAGAAGCTAGAACTTTTCCATTCCCAGGATCCACTAGAACGCCATGGAAATTATTATTGCTATCTATTACCAACGCCATATATACCAAAAATCCATGCACTGCGCCGATTCTGACTGCCACTGCATGAGCATTAGGACCAGCTGCTTTTTCTGCAATCGTTGAAGCGTTAGCCAAACTAACATGGACTTGTGATGCGATGGCTTTGGCTATTGTAGGACCTAGAGCAATAGTGCCTGTAACTGGCTTTGGTTACTACTACCCCCTCCCATCATACCGCCCGTCATGTTACCGTTTGCCTGAGCGCTTGCGTCGTGCGTGGATGCGATAGGCGATGTTGATAAGCCGATACTAACTAATAATATAGCAGCTACTACCAACACAACATTTGTTTCTCTTAAGTTTGTTTGTACATTCATATCGTGAGTTTTCTTTAGTAGATCTAGATATATTAATAATGAGGTACCAATCCTATCAAAACCGGAGTCAGGTATTTAGACCCAGAAACCTGTGAAACACCCCCCAGTCGTTTGAAAATACTGAGGGCATTATACAGAAAACACTACTCACAATATCTATTTGAGATTTAGTAGTAAATACCCCATAAATTCCTCCATGACTGTACTGGTTAACTTCATTGTGCTTACAAATGTATACCCTTAGTCATTACACTGAAGGCTGGCATAGGAGTTCCAGTTCTGGTTGTCCATTAGGTTACATTTGCATAATATCGCTATATTCTGATCTGTTGTATTTTCGCTTTAAAGTGTATTATCGAAACAACATTCTCTTTCCGTCCATCACAACAATGAAAACGTTGTCCTAACCTCTAGATATTACGAATGAAATGATATAATTTCTCGTCTTTCTTTATTCTCTTGGTTTATCGTTAGTGTTATTGCGATCTCAGCGCTTGCACAGGCAATAATCGTGATGCCTGTAGTGCTGGTACTACACCTGCAACTATACTAAGACCTACAGAAATCATCCATACCCTAGCCATGTCATTTGCGGTGTAGATAGGAGGACTAGATCCGTTCCCTGGAACTACGGTAGCGCTTAAACCGTAACCGAGTCCAATTCCAGCTAGTAATCCAAGTGTTGCCCCAAAAATACCGATCAATAATGCCTCAACCAGGAAAAGTGCCAAAATATCACTGTTCTGCGCGCCAATCGCCTTCAAAGTGCCAATCTCGCGCGTTCTCTCAATAACAGCAGTATAGAGCGTTGTGATAATCCCAACTGCACCTACTATCAACGAAATAATAGCAATGCTTGAAAGAAACGCTTTGATTTGACCAGTGAATTGTTCTATTGTTTTCAAAATAGCTTTAACAGTGGTGATACCTATATTATTACCGTACAAGGTTCTTATCTCCTGCTCCACAACGTCTACGTAGTTAGTTGTTTGCGCAATCACAAAGAGAGAGTCAAATTTGCCAGACTTTTGTAGAAGTGAATTTCCTGCTTGTAAGTTGATTACAATGGCGCCGTCTATTGTTGGATTACCAGTTTCTTTTATAATACCCGTGACTATAAAATTTTTTGATTCCTGCTTTTGTTGGCCTGTCGTAGAATCTACAAAAGAATATGTCACCTTAGCGCTTTGACCTAAAACCAAAAATGGATTAGAATCTCCTGGTGGATTAGCGACATTTTGAGCCACAATCATTGAAGATGGATTATTTGGCTGTAATGTAGAGCCACCTGTAAATTCTAAAGTCGGGGCGATGACCAAGAGTTTTTGCGGATCCATAGACAAGATTGAATCAGTTTTGGATTGGCTTTGAGATTGTACTGTTACCGAACCTCTATAAGTAGATATCACATCACTCACGAAAGGAAGTGAATGTATCCTATTTTCTATTGCGGCATTTAAAGTAATTTTTGGTGCAGGCGGTGGATTTCCAGCCCCTCCTATACCTCCCCCGGCGTCTCCTTGTGCTTGTTGCGAACTAGATATGAATAGTATGTTTGGTGCTAAATTCCTGAACTGTTTATCAAATGCATCAGTAAAAGCTGCACCAATACCACCTACAGCAATTAAAAGAGCACTCCCTACCATTACCATCAAAATAGTCAGAATTGATCTAATCTTTCTATCCGAAAGAGATTCAAAAGATAATCTGAAAATTTCTTTAATATTCAGCTTATATCTGTCGCCTCCTCTTTCCTTCCTTTATTTTATCTCTTCTTCAAATCCCTACTTAGATCCTTGTCTGCAGGAGCAGCAGATAGATCATCTATAAACGGATCCACATCTTTGCTACTTTGCAATTTGGTACGCTTTGATTTAGATCTCCTTCTCCTTACAAGAACAAATATTATGACAGCAGCGATAGCGGCGATAATAACAATTACATTAGAACTAGCGGTCCCGAAGCCAATTAATCCACCACTACTACCTCCACCGCTACTTGATGGAGCATGCTTAGGCTCAAAATTGACTGAACTATTTACTAAGAGTACGTGTGCGATTTTCAAATCATCACTATACGTAATTTTAAGTGTGATAGGATAGATTCCTGGCTGAATTGTAGTCATTGTCTTATTATCTATATTGAGTGGCATGCTAAATGGCAGAGGAGAATCGACTGAAAGGTCACCAAGGTACTGAGATGGAGGCGTTATCTGGATAAAGCTTTTTCCCGAAATAGGCTTTACGAAATCAACCGTAGTAAACAATCCAACCGTATTCCCTTCATTTAAGAGGTTTCCTATGAGGTTCGGAGTGCCGCCTATGAAGTTAATACCAACATCATATGCCCGTATTTTGATGTTACCGCTAACATACATTCCTATATTAAGAGAATCTGTCTTTGATTGACCAGCTGATACATAGTCAACAGTTAATGTAAATAAAGCAGGCTTTCCAATCAAATCAGAAGATGCAAAGACTTTCGTAGATAAATTCAGCTTGGATTGAGGTAACATAGATTGGAATGTCCATCTGGAATCCCCAAGAATCTTCATCGAACCCGATTGGGAAGCAAGAGAAATGACTACATTTGTTATTGGTTTCTTATTATCACTATTTGCAACTGTAAAATCAATATCCTGTATTTTACCTGCTGGCACGATAAGCGCGTTCTCGTTATTAGCAGTAGCATTCACAACAGATTGAGGTGGGTTTGGTAATATTACTAACCCAACTGGCACATTTGATATCTGCTGGTTACCATATGCATCGCCATAGGAGATTTGCAGATTTAAATTCTGCACAGTTTCGCCAGAAGAAGCGGTTGGATATACTACGGGATTTATTTCTGCTGATCCGTTTGCGGGGATAGTACCAATGTGAAAAGTTGTGGCTCCAATGTTTACTGCTGGATTAGAAGAGGACGATGGGGAAAAGGAAGAGGACGATGACGATGGTGAATTTGTTGTGCTTGTGTTTGTATTACCTGAGCTAGTATTACTAGAGCTACTACTAGTACTCTGCGTATTACTAGAAGTAAGACTACTCCCACTCGTTATACCGGTAACTATAACAACAGCCCCCGCAGCATTCGCACTCCCGATGTTATGAATTAATATCTTTAACTGATTCTGAGTACTTGGAGTTAGTTCTGAGTTTTCAGATACTGCATCCAAAATAACCTTCCCGGTAAGCCTAAAAGGTAAAGTAGTAGTCGTCATCAGTTGACCAATTTGATTTATTTTGGTATACTTCAAACTAAGTGAAGTGGAGTATGCGCCAACTTTAGTCTGCTTTAAAACATTCATATCAAAATAAAGAACAAATGTACCACCTGCTTTAACAATAGAATAAGCACTTGCAACAGACTGAGACGTCCCATTATTTTTACCAGGAATTGGCTTAAATCCAATGGAGGGAAGAGTGAGGTAGCCCGTAACTCCAGTGATATCTGATCGTCCTCTATTTACTAACACTACTGCTAAAGTCGAGGCATCGTCTCCAGGACCTACCTCCTTCTTTACTGAATTGTTATTATTAGTCGTTGATGAAGCAGAGCTTAGATAATTCGTCCAATATGCATCCAAAAATGCAGGAGCTTTGTCTGTATCAGACCCATTATTTGGGAATGTAGAATTGTTGGAAATGTAGCTAGATAGTTGAGCGTAAACGGTCATATTTGAATTTTCGATAGAAGAAAGAAAGAGAATCCCCGCAATTACGAAAGAAAGACTTAACGAAATAGTTGTAGTTATTATTCTCCGAGATGTGCATTCTAGAGATTTATTCGATCCCCGATTGTTTTGGTTTTTAACGATCAATATAGTCACTTAATTTATAATCTCTTTTTCGATTTGCCCATCTCTGATATAGATTGATCTATCTGTTTTTTTGGCAAGTTCAGCGTTATGAGTAACCATTATTATTGTTCTTCGGTATTTGTTTGAGAGTAATCTGAGTAGGTCAAAAACTTCATTTCCTGTTTTAGTATCCAGGTTGCCTGTAGGCTCATCGGCAAGAATTATTGTCGGATTATTCATAAGCGACCTTGCGATGGCCACTCTTTGTTGTTGGCCTCCACTTAAGCTCATGGGTTTAAACTTAGCTTTTGAGGCAATGTCCAGAATTTCTAAAAGCCTCGAGGAGCGATTGGCCCTATCTTTGCTGCTCATACTCGCAATTATACTAGGAATCTCCACATTTCTTTGGACAGTAGTTCTATTAATCAAATTGTAGGATTGAAAAATAAAACCAATCAAACTATTCCTCATACGTGCTATCTCTTTATCATTTAATGAAAAAATATCTATCCCACCGATGAAAATTTTACCAAAAGTTGGTTTATCTAAAGCCCCTAAAATGTGCAACAAGGTAGATTTTCCACTTCCTGAAGGTCCAACTATTGACACAAACTCACCTTTATCTACAGTAAAGTTAATTCTCCTAAGTGCAACTACTCTGCCTGCAGCAGATTCAAATATCTTGGAAAGGTTTTCGACCGTTAAAGTAGCGTCAGAAGAGATATGAAAACCACGATTGCCATCATTTGAAGGGTGATAATTATTGTTGTTATTGTTATTATTCGTATCTAGTGTCATTGTCGTATCGGGCCTCTTCTAGATCATCAATTCTCCGGCTACCACCATTATTGCTAAATCATTTCTTATATTTGATTTGTCTGGCACCATATTTATCTGGAACAATTCGTACTTATCCTTTCTGATATTACGGTTGGACAGGCGTACGACCTGATATCACTCAGTGCGATTATTATTGCCAGTGGTGTCATATGGATTTCCTAGAATGAATTGAAAAAATAACGAAGAGAAGCTGTTATTTCTTTTATGGAAGATATTTTTGTTATTCAAATTAAATGCCTCGTATCTGTTGTCCCCGTTTCTGTCTGTATCTCCTGTAGTCTTGATCTACTTCTGTGGCTGCCAATACTATTTTACTTCTAACAGACTTTGATGATTGCAAGAACATCTTTGTATCTTTTGGCAGGCAATGACCTCCAATTCCATCCCTTGGTTCTAAAATGTTGACATTCCATTTAGTATTTAGAGCATCTCGTAATTCTGGAAAGTTTATGTTATTTGCTTGACAATATAGGTAGAGTTCTTCAGCGAAGTCTATCTGTAGATATCTGTGTGCATTCTCAACAACCTTTGTTATTTCGGCAATTTCAATTTCTGTAACTGGATGCATAGGGATTCCAAGACTCCTATTATCATTATTCTTATCGGATAAAAACCCATAGAATTGCATGCCTACCTTAAGACAACAATCACAAACTCCACCTATAGTTCGTGGCTGATTTATACCATGCTTTTTCTCTTCCCCAGCATACCATCTATGTGGGGCGTGAACTACGTGTAATCTGTGGTGTAGCATTTCAAATACTTTCTTTGATGTCCCCTTTGGAATAGTACTTTCAATTGATAGAAGTGCTCCTGTTTTTGCTTCAGTTGAAATCCTCTCAACTACAGACAATAGACCGTCTATCTGTGGAGAAAATAGATCTCCTTGTTTATGGGTCGAGACACATAGAATATAAACATCAAATTCACTAAAATTATTAGCTTTCTTAATTGATGCCCCCTCCGCAATATTCATAGCTTTTGAACTTATATCATATCCGTAGGCGTCGTATCCTTTTTCTTTCACATATTTTGCAACAGGTAATCCTATCTGACCCAAGCCAACTACAAGTACTTTGTTGAATTCAACTTGGGTTTGTTGGTCTGCTGATTGCATCTTAGAATTTCTAGGTAGGATTTCGAAGCTTCGTTGATCTATTCCCGTGTTCTCGAGCTCCGCGTTCATCTGTGTATGTATTAAATAGTGAAGTACTTAATATACGTAACTGACCAGTCAGTTATCTTTATTAGTAACTTGGTACTATCTATATTAGAAAAATTAACGATTAAAAGATGTCTCCAAAAGTAACTCCACAGTACAGGATAGAAATCAGGGAAAAAATAATTAAGGCAGCGATAGACGCATTTTCAAAATATGGATTTGATCGCACAAGGATGGATGATGTTGCCAAGACGGCAGATCTTAGCAAGGGCACAATCTACCTTCATTTTAAGAGCAAGGAAGAGTTATTTTATGCCATATGTGAAAATAACCTCGCGGAAACGAAACGGCAAATATCGACAGTGTTTGCCAAGAAGGACGAGCTTATATCAGAAATAGAACGGTATTATGATCTTTTTCACAAGAAAATGACTGCGACTGAAAAGGTGTTCTTTGAGACAATCGCAGAATCGGCGCGTAATGCAGAGTTACAAAAGGCCTTGTATAAACAAAGAATGAACGTATTCGAAACCGCAATAGGATGGGTAAACCTCCAAATCGAAAGAGGATTTTTTAGGAAAAATATAGATGCGAACGCCATCGCAGTTGGTTTAGTTTCCCTTTACGATGGATTAACAGTCAACAAGCTTTTAGGTATAAGCGAAGATTACAATAAAAAGGCATGGGTTGAAACCGTCAGAGCTATAATTGTTGGCATAAGTTAAGCTCTTACCAGCACGATAGTGAACCGGTCGTTAAGCTCGTCGGATTTAATTTATGTTCTACGTAAGATGAAGATGACCGGTAGAAATTTTCAAATTGCCGAATATTTGCTAACACTGATGTGACATCGTGGGAATAATTTTCGATTGTCTGATGCTAATGCACCTATTAGGGGGAACCGTAAAGGTTGCTCTTCAGGTCTTTTAATCTGGCCTCGCGGATCTTTCTTACATAGTCCAAGTCAATGTCCAGCATGAGTGTTTGATCGTCGGTGGAACCAACAACTCGCTTCGGAACAGCAATATCGGTATTTTTGTCATAATCGAAGGAAACTAATATGCTCTTTCCTCGGTAGTTGTCGTCACAAACATTTGGCGCCGCTACTGGTACCCTATTCTCCAATGCCCTCACCTGCACATACATATGCCAAGGCTGTATTCCTTTTTTGTTTATCTTTGATGGAAAGAAGAGTATCTCTGCACCCTTTAGCACGAGTGCCCTGGATACTTCCGGAAAGACAACATCGTAGCATATCGCTATTCCGAACTTGAAGCTGCCGCCCTCAAAAATCTCCGTCGTGGTACCTGATTTTACAGCCTTTCTTTGATTCCCAAAGGGATGTATCTTGAACTGCCTACCTAATATTATTCCGTCTGTTGAAATCACTGGTGAGGAAATGTATAGATTATCATTGATTCTCTCGAGAAAAGCACCTGATATGATAATCATATTTTGCTCCCTGGCTATATCAATAATACTCTTGAACTCCTGTTCAAAGCTTTGAACTATTTTAGGATACCAAAGTTCCGGAAGGCTTACGATATCCGGCTCTACGGCTCCGGCCTTCTTGAGCATCTTTATAACATGTTCAATTGATTCGGCTCGAGTCTTCCGTGACCGCAACTGAACCAAAGCTATCCTAACCATGACTAAAGCTAAATATCTTTGTATAATTACATTTTGTTCACTATTTTTGTATTTGTGGCATTCGGCTCACCTATCTATAGCTTTAATACCATCGAGCCTAATTTCAGTCACGTAATTCAATGCCCTTTACAAGATTCTCAGTACTTGTTGCCGATAAAATATATGTGTCTGTTTTTTTCATTTAATTGTTGGGAGATTTATCGTGGCATTGCTCTCTTTTTTTTATCTACTACTCTTTCTTTGTACTATTTGTGAATTAGACATTCTTGATCTTATAGATGGTAGTTGCACTGCCGCAGCAGGTAGGTAGTAAAAAAATGGACAAGAAAAAAGCCATTTTCATTGCAATTGTCATAACCGTAACTGTTCTTCTCGTGTCTTTAGCCGTATTCATAAGTAGAGGAGCAGCCTCGAATGCTATTTTGATTTGGAATAGTTTTACAAACTTGTTGATTGATTCTATGTTATCAATCTATAGGATGTTCGTAGCGCTAGCAGTGTCATTCATTGTAGCTATTATTGTCGGAATTACAGCAGCGCGTAAGCCCTTAGCATCTAGAATTATTATACCCATCGTTGATATTTTACAGTCAGTTCCAATACTTGGCTTCTTTCCTGCCGCTATCGCATTTTTTATCACTCTATTTAGTGGAAGTCCAATGGGAGTGGAGTTAGCAGCAATCTTCTTAATTTTTACCAGTATGGTATGGAATATGATATTTGCAGTCTATGAATCTGTACTCTCAATCCCACCCGAATTGATGGAAACGAGCTTCGCATGTAGAGCAAATCCATTGTTGCAATTCCGAAGACTTTACTTGCCTGCAAGTATACCCAAATTGATTTACAATAGCATTCTGTCTTGGGCTGCAGGATGGTACTTCCTTACAGCAGCGGAGATCATATCTGTAGGTTCGAATACCTTTACGCTCCCTGGCTTAGGTAGTCTACTTAGCAAGTCCGTTGCTTCCGGGCAATACATAGAGGCTTTGGTAGCAATTGCGGTATTGATCTTAATTATTATGTTAACAGACTTCTTCTTTTGGAGACCGCTAGAATCATATTCTAATCGTTTCAGATATGACTATTCTACTTCCTCCCCCTCCCCTGATCCTGCCAGACATCACATTCCGCTTAGTGCGTATCTTCATGATAGTAACAATAACATTGCCCGACTCTTCATAAGAAGAGTTGCATTCCAATCCATTCAATTACGTATCATAAATCCGAGGCCGCTGATACATGTAAGGTCAAACCTGTTGATAAGAACCTTAGGAAAGCTAGTATCTGCATTTGAATTTCGAATATTTCCTACCGTCCACCATTGGTTCGACAATAAGAGAAATCTCAGACTATTTGTGAGTATAACACTATCTGTTATTACGTTGTCTGCGATTTTCGCTATTGTTCTAGAAGGCGGAGTAATCTTCAGGTCAATACATGCTCTTTCCAACATGTACTTGTCACTTTACAAAGATCCAAAGAGTGCAAAAATTGTCTCTCAAATTCCACTGGCGCTACTATTGTCATACCTTAGGTTGACCTCTGCGTACCTTATAACCTTGGCTTGGACTATACCTGTAGCCATCAAGATCGCTCACAATCCCAATTTTGAAAGGATTATGCCTCTGTTTCAGACCTTTGCAGCTATACCTGCTACTGCATTCTTTCCCTTTATGGCTATCCTTGTTGCTTATATACCAGGCGGACTTGAATTTCCTTCGATTCTACTTATACTAACAGGAATGCAATGGTACATTCTATTCAACCTAATTGGCGGAGTACGGTCCATATCAGGAGATATAGAAGAAGCAGCAAAATCACTCAGGGCCGACAAGGGCCAATACATAAGACGAGTTTTGTTTCCATCGTTATACCCCTCATTTATTACTGGTAGCATTACAGGTTGGGGAGGTGGATGGAATTCCCTGATAGTAGCAGAATTTCTCATATATGGAAACAAAACATATTCTGTACTCGGTATAGGATCTCTTCTAGACAAAGCCGCATACAGTTTAGGAAATACAGTACTGCTATTCTTGATTATTGGAGTCATGGTCGCCGTAATTGTCGCAATTAATCGATTAGTGTGGAGACGTCTCTATAGTAAAGTGGTTCGAAAATATAGCATGAGCATTTAGCTTCCACTCGGCAGCAATTGTGAGATCATGTCAAAAATTATTTATTCTTTGGAAAAAATGGTTGTCTATATATATCAATGTCATATCCGATATAAAGTATAATTTACATGAAAGCAGGCGAATATCCCGACGTAAAGAATAACCATGACGAAAGTATTCCTATCATCAATAATAATTTTTCCGACAAAAGATGCGACGAAATTGTCTTAGATAGGACTGAAATGAAGAATTTTGAGAAAGTACCAAAACCTTTTGAGGGTATCTCCACGCCTTTGCTCGAGCTCAAAAATATTACTAAGGAATACGTCGATGATCGTGGTAAGAAAATAGTGGTTCTGAATAGTATTAACTTGTCAGTAAATCAGCATGAATACGTATCTATCGTTGGACCGTCTGGCGGCGGTAAATCCACATTGTTGAGGATAATAATGGGTTTGGAAACATGCACCACCGGGGAAGTGTTATTGAAGGGTGAACCACTCAAAGGAAAAGTAGATCCTCATATGGCAATGGTATTCCAATCATTTGGACTTTTTCCTTGGCTCACTGTAGTTGAAAATGTAGAATTTGGTTTAGAATCTAATCACATACCAAAGAATGAGAGAAGGAAAAAAAGTCTTAATATCATCCAAGAAGTGGGTCTCGAAGGCTTTGAGAATGCCTATCCGCGTGAATTATCTGGCGGAATGAAGCAAAGAGTCGGTATTGCAAGAGCACTTGTACTTGATCCTGAGGTCCTTCTTATGGATGAGCCATTCTCTTCTCTTGATCCTTTAACTGCCGAGGCCCTAAGGGAAGAAATTCTGAAGGTTTGGAGCAACCGTCTCACTACACCAGATGTAGTTATGATGGTATCTCATAACGTCGAGGAGGCCGTCTATCTTTCAGACAGAGTAGTAGTTTTGAGTCATAGACCCGCTCGAGTGGTGAAGGAAGTTCACATTGACATACCAAGGCCGCGCGAGAAACGTGACACCTCAATATATGAGTATACAGATCAAATAACAACACTTATTGCATAGGGACACTAGAAACTTCGTTTATATCCACTCCAACTGATAAACTAAAGATTTTAGCGCTTAAAATAAAAATTTAAATCACAGCCACGTGAAGGATATTGTAGTATATAAAATAACTTGGATATTCCAAAGGTTCATTACAGCGTTCTTCTCGGATTCCTAGAAATCTTAGATGATCTCGGCGGAAAATCAGACGTAGCAGGAATTGCATCTAAACAGGATCTGGAGTTAGATGACCTTCTGCCAATACTTGAATCAGGAGAGATGCTAGGCCTAATTCAGGTAACAGCAGGCGATGTGTCTATAACTGAAAAAGGTCACCTATTCATAGTAGCTAGCCCAAAAGTTCAAAAAAAAATGTTACGAGATGTAGTTATCAATTTGGACACATTCAAGAAATTAGTTGATCTCGTAAAACGAAGCGAAAAGGGCCGTATCAGCAAAGATGAGGTATTAGAATTTGTTTCTAATCAAGATGTGGCGATACAGAGTCCCAATGGAGATGGTTCAAATGAGTTCGACTGGATCGTTGAGTGGGGAAGACAGGCACTTATTCTCAACTACGATGCTAACGAGGAGAGCATAAGTATTAGGCAACGTTAAGTAGTACTGATAATACTTTCTCTATTTTATGATATTTGGGGAGAGGACAATGACTGACTTCTCTTTAATAATGTTAAGCCGACGGGCAAAAGATTGTTCTTATTGACAATATGGTCATGTGGTTAAACTAGTAAAATGCAGTTAATGATATTTAGGATCAATTAAATTATAGTTAATATGCTCTGATTCATCTCCCCTCCGCTTTAGCAAAAACCAATTACTGAATGGATCGATTCACGAGGATGCGGCGACGAATAGATATAAACAGATTGAGCCTGTCAAATAGAGCGGTAAGCCGTCACGTGTAGGATCAGATACGACATGGGTTTATGAGATGATTGGTCTTACTTGTCATGACCCCCCTTGGCGTGTCATCTTTTTTTCAGAATCGCTGCCAGCGCAATACCAAATGCCGCAGTTGACGCGATAAAGCCACCGTAAGCAATAGCGGGGGTATGAGGAAGAACTAAAGCAGATCCTAAGAATAGAGCCGATGCAAACACACTCGCTGCCAAAAAGTTATAGCTGGTTTCGCGCTTGTTCCCATAAATCTGCTGTGTATCTAGATATAACTTTAGCATGGGCGCAAGCTCCACTGACTGTTCAATACCCTTCGCAAATCTTTTAATCGAATCTTTTACCTCCTCGATATATGCGTCCCTGATCAGTCCTTCTTGCTCTAGAATCTGTGAAAGTACCTTCACAAATTGTAAATTCACATGGTGATGCTGATAGATTCCTTCCACTATAGATGTCATGCGCATATATAATGCAAGATTCTTGGGTAATCTAAACGGAAATTTGCTCAAGGTCTTATTGGCAAGATCCATCAATGCTCTTACCTCCATTCGATCTACTTCTTTACCATGCAATGACTGAATGCTAAGCTCGAGTGCTTTTTCGACTACATAACGATTCACACTTGGCTCCAGCGTCCCGAGTTCTATCAAGACATTAACTGCCCTCGGGGGATCTTTTTCCACTAAGCTAAGATATAATCTGATTAGTTTAAGACGAGTTTGATTTTCTAGTCTGCCAACCATCCCAAAATCATAAAGAATTATTTCGCCAGCCTTAGTTACAGAGATATTGCCAGGATGGGGATCAGCGTGAAAAATGCTGTGCTGCAGTAGCATTTTGAAAAATATATGATGCACTCTAATCACTAGCTTTTCTCTATCAATACCAGCCCTATCCAATGATGCGATATCAGTAATCTTAATGCCAGGGATATATTGCATGGTAATGACGTGCTGAGTTGTTCGCTCTAAAATGACATTGGGAATGATCACCATACGATCGCCTTTCAGATTGTGTTTAATTGTGCTTAGGTTATTAGCCTCTATTCGGTAATCCATTTCTTCATGCACGGTTTCAATAAATTGCGATAGCATGGCTTTTAGAATGGCAATATCGTTTTCAATAATTTTTTCGATTTCTGGTCGACTCACCTTAACGATAACTTGCTGACCGTCATAAGTTGCCAGATATACCTGACCGAGACTCGCTCCAAAAAGCGCTCTTGTATCGAATGTCCCCAATATCTTTTCAATTTCGCCGAGCTCGTGTTCAATTATTGGTCTTGTTTTTGAGAACGGTGCAGGAGGGACATCATCCTGCAACGTAGCCAATACTTCAAGATAAGGTTGGGGCAAAATATCGGCTCGTGTGGATAGCCATTGTCCAAGTTTAATATAGGATGGGCCCAGCTCTATGAAAGTTCTTAGTGCCCTCTCGGCATGTCTTCGGTATTTTTTTTCATTGACATTTTTTCCTTCCCGTTTTACCCACTCACGGCGATCTTTTCTGAAATTAATTACAAATGGTAATAGCTTTAGGACAACTTTTACAACCTGAATTTTCGAAGGGCTTTTTTTAAAAGTGATTGCCGATATCTTCTTTGATTCACCTCCTCTAATACGTTCCGGAATCTGTGCGGGATTTTCCATTTAGTTCTAAATGCTCCTTGTTAGTTGCTTGATTAGGCTGGTTACAAAGTAGGTACATGTTGCAGCGACGGTGCCCGCTAGACCGGCTGCCCTTAGACCATCTACTAATGCATTTGCTCCTTTTTTTTCTGCATACACATTACACCCGGCTTGACTTGCCGCTTTCAATCCCGCTATGGTGGCAGCTAAGTATTCAGGAGCATCTATCAATAAATGTCCCAGAGGATCTTTCCTCGGATCAACTTTATCCATGTGGACGATGTAGCAGTCTTTGTATTCTCTAATGTGTAGTTGACCATATCGAAACTGTTTCTTGGCTCCTTTTTTGGTGCCAAGGTGGGTTTCTTCGTAATCTATAATTGGTCTGACGGATTTGGGGACGATAATGCTACCTTCACCGTCAATATAGTTCACATATCCCAGACAATCAAGATGGCATATAAAATTAACTTTTTGATTACGCTGAAGTTCCTTCTATAAACTATACATCCAGTCTGTTTAGCATGAATGCAATAGTGCAAAGAAGTTCATCACACACATGCACACACATGCGTGCTCCAGCATTAACCACGAGCTCTTCAATACCTTTAAGCTCAAGTACATAACG
>WNGD01004078.1_pt1 | contig 27115 bp, 24 predicted proteins | sample 5400671 | NCBI WGS metagenome assembly WNGD01 (sample SAMN13153369, study PRJNA577476) | soil metagenome | isolation source: 40 cm soil or saprolite under grassland replicate 2 | place: USA:California | collected 2016-06-15
TAGGCACTCCGGAAACAGCGTCGTCTGACCGCGATCCGTGCCCTCGACAAAGCGCTTCATTCGATCCCCCGCAGCAGTGCAAGAATCACCGTTGCGAGACTCACACAAAGCAGAGCGTTTTTACACAGCCAGGGTCAGTTGCATCGGATTGATGCGGCGCCGGCGATCGCGGCATGTGCCGGAGAATTTTGGGCCGTATATTGTATAGATCGGCGTCACTATTTACGACTACATGTTGACTACGCCTATTGACTACGTAACGTGGCTGTGCTAGGAAAATCGCAGCCTTGCTCATCGAGGGGCGTCTTCTAGAGGCGATCCGAAGGCGGAGCGAGGCGTGGCGTCCTGCGGCGGCGGCTCGCAACTGCTCGCCTCGGGAGGCCCGGGACCCCGCCCGCCAGGCACTACGACCTGGCTGCGAGGAGCTCGCTGCACGGATCCGGAAGGCGAATGCCCGCCGTTGTATGGCGGCGGGCGCCGAAGGAGATGGAAGCGCGGCCCCGGGTGAAAAACCGCCACGGTGGAGCGCCGAGAGGCGAGCGTCCCGCGTTACGGGACGCAAGGCGCCTCGCTAGGCGCCTGGCGTATCGCGTCATGATACGCCTCACGGGTGCCTCGCACGCACCCGAACGTTTCTCGGCGCTCCGCCCACCCCTCATTCGGGGTCGGTGAAGCAAAGTTGCAAACCCCGGGTGCAGAAATGCGCCGCGGGAACGAGATGGGCTGTTTGACATCGTGAGCTGGGACTCCAACGAACGGTTCAGCGATGAGCCGCACTTCCGCACGCGCTCGCCCGTCCTCATCCTGAGGAGCGCGCGCTGCCTTTTGGCCGAAACAAGCCAACGTGCCGCCATCCGGTCGTCCCCGCGAGGGGCACCCCGCGACCCCCGCGTCGCGGGGATCCATGATCACCGCCGGGGGTTATGGGTCCCGGATCTGCCCTCGCTGTCGCGAGGGTCGTCCGGGACGACAACCGGTTCAGTCTTGAGAACCAACCTGCGGCTGTGGGAAACGATCGCCGGCTCCGCTCCATTGTTTCCGGATTGTTATTTACAATGAACGCCGCAACTTCAACGTGTCGAACCGTCGGCGCGCGGTCCGCCGATCTTACGCCTCCCGGAGCGCCCCTGTATTTTCCCTGTTATTTACAGGGAAGCAGCGCAGTGCGTGCACGGCGGCGGCGGTGGCAACACGCACTTTCCGCGCGCGCGGCGCCGTGACAGCATGCCGGCCGAACCGAAGCCAAGGACAGCCATGAGCACGCAAACCATCATCGCCGAACGGCGCGGGCGCGTCGGCATCGTGCGCCTCAATCGGCCGCAGGCGCTCAACGCGCTCAACGTCACCCTGAAGAACGAGCTCCTCGGCGCGGTCGAGGCCTTCGACGCCGACGCCAATGTCGGCTGCATCCTCATGACCGGTTCGGACAAGGCCTTTGCCGCCGGCGCCGACATCAAGGAGATGGCGGAGAAGTCGTATATCGACATTTTCCGCGCCGACTACACGGCCGACTACGAGCGGCTTGCGCGCGTGCGCAAGCCGGTCATCGCCGCGGTCGCGGGCTTCGCGCTCGGCGGCGGCTGCGAGCTCGCCATGATGTGCGACTTCATCATCGCCGCCGACAACGCCAAGTTCGGCCAGCCCGAGATCAAGCTCGGCGTCATCCCGGGCATCGGCGGCACGCAGCGCCTCGCCCGCGCGGTCGGCAAGGCCAAAGCCATGGACCTGATCTTGACCGGACGCATGATGGATGCGGCCGAAGCCGAGCGCTCCGGTCTCGTCGCGCGCGTGGTGCCGGCGGCGAGCCTGATGGAGGAGGCGATGAAGGTCGCCGAAACGATTGCCGCGATGTCGCAGCCGTCGCTGCTGGCGGCGAAGGAGGCGGTCAACCGCAGCTTCGAGACCTCGCTCGCCGAGGGCGTGCGCTTCGAGCGGCGCGTCTTCCACGCCTTGTTCGCGACCAAGGACCGCAAGGAAGGCATGGCCGCCTTCATCGAGAAACGCCCGCCGCGGTTCATGAATGAATGACGGTGCTGGCAGCGAGCATCGCGCGTGCCTAGGTCTAGCCGATCGTCGCGCGTGGCAAAGCCGTCGCTTTCGCCGATGAGGGCGTGTAACGGCGAGGGACCCATCGATGCTCAGTCCGGACGAGCTTGAACGCTATGCCCGCCACATCGTCCTGCACGAGATCGGCGGGCCGGGGCAGCAGGCGCTCAAGCGCGCGCGCGTGCTGGTCATCGGCGCCGGCGGGCTGGGCGCGCCGGCGCTGCTCTATCTGGCTGCGGCCGGGGTCGGTGCGCTCGGCGTCATCGACGACGACGCGGTTGCGCTCTCGAACCTACAGCGCCAGGTGATCCACGGCACGCCCGAGATCGGCGGGCCCAAGGTGGAGAGCGCGGCGGCCGCGATCCGCCGCCTCAACCCGCACGTGACGGTGGAGACGCACGCGGCGCGGCTCCTCGCGGCCAACGCCCTCGCGCTCATCGGGCGCTATGACGTCGTTGCCGACGGCTCCGACAATTTCGCCACGCGCTATCTCGTCTCGGACGCCTGCTTCTTTGCCAAGAAGCCGCTCGTCACCGCCGCGGTCGGCATTTTCGACGGCACGCTCACCACCATTCGCGCCCACGAGCGTAAAGCGGACGGAACGCCCAATCCGACCTACCGCTGCCTTTTCCCCGAGCCGCCGCCGCCCGGCACGGTTCCTGCCTGCGCGGAGGCCGGCATTCTCGGTGCGCTCACCGGCGTGCTCGGCTCGCTCATGGCGCTCGAAGTGATCCGGGAAATCGTCGGCTTCGGCGAGGGGCTCGTCGGCCGGCTCCTCATGTTCGACGCCCGTGCCATGCGCTTCGAGACGCTGTACTACGCATGGGACCCGGCCAATCCGCTCTCGGGCGAGCATCCCACGATCAAGGATTTATCGCTTCACGCCTGACGGGAACAGGACTCGGGCGACAGGACTTAGAAAGGACCGCCGGCCCTCTCGCGCCCACGCTGTGGCGCCGGTCTCACTTCGTCCAGGTCGCGACCGCCGTGGTTCCCTTCATCACCGACCACTTGTTGTCGCCGGCGGTGAGGATGCGAAAGCAGTTGGCCTTGGAACCTTGCCAGGTGGTGCAGAAGCCGTCCTTGGTGAGCTTCCAGGTGCCTTCGGCCTTGGAGCCGCCCGCGCCCATCGGCTCGCGCATCATCTTGCCGTCGGGGCTGAATGTCATCTTGTACTTGATATTGGTCGCCGAGGCGGTGAAGGACTGACCGGTGAAGAAGGTCGCTTGGATTTCGTTCGGTGCAAGCGCGGCGGCAAAGGCAGGTGCGGTCACGGCGACGACAGCCACGCCGGCTACGAGCAAAGCGCGCATGACGGCTCTCCCTAGAATTACGTTGGCTCCACGATACCGCAAATCGTGGCGAGCCGCAGCAACGTTACAGCATCGACGGCAGGACGCGGTCGGGAGGCCTGTGCCCGTCCAGGAAAGTCTTGATGTTGACGATCACCTTCTCGCCCATGTCGATGCGGCCTTCGAGTGTGGCCGAGCCCATATGCGGCAGCAGCACCACCTTGCCCATGCGCGCGAGCTTGACGAGTTTCGGATTGACCGCCGGCTCGTGCTCGAACACGTCGAGCCCCGCGCCCGCGATGTCGCCCGACGAGATCAGCCGCACCAGCGCGTTTTCGTCGATCACCTCGCCGCGCGCGGTGTTGACGATGTAGGCCTGCGGGCGAATGAGCTTGAGCCGGCGCGCCGAGAGCAAATGAAAGGTCGCCGGCGTGTGCGGGCAGTTGACCGAGACGATGTCCATGCGGGCGAGCATCTGATCGAGGCTCTCCCAATAGGTGGCGGTAAGCTCCTCTTCGATCTTCGGCGGCACGCGGCGCCGATTGTGGTAGTGGATCTGCAGCCCGAAGGCGCGGGCGCGGCGCGCCACCGCCTGGCCGATCCGTCCCATGCCGATGATGCCGAGGCGCTTGCCCCAAATGCGGTGGCCGAGCATCCAGGTGGGCGACCAGCCGTGCCACGGCTTGTCCTCGCTCAGCACCGCGGCGCCCTCGGCCAGACGGCGCGGCACGGCGAGGATGAGCGCCATCGTCATGTCCGCGGTATCCTCGGTGAGAACGCCCGGCGTGTTGGTCACGGTGATGCCGCGGCTCAGCGCGGTCGCGACGTCGATATGGTCGACGCCGTTGCCGTAATTGGCGATCAGTTTGAGTTTGTCGCCGGCCTTGCTCAGCACCGAGGAATCGATGCGGTCGGTGACCGTGGGCACCAGCACATCGGCGCTCTTCACCGTTTCGGCGAGTTCGGCCGCCGTCATGGGCTTGTCATCGAGGTTGAGGCGCGCGTCGAAAAGTTCGCGCATGCGCGTCTCGATGCTATCCGGAAGCTTGCGCGTGACGACGACCAGGAGTTTTTTGCGGCTCGCCATGGTGCGCCCTTCGTCACCTCGCCACCCCCCGCGAAAGGGTCCCTCCGTTCAGGTCTCTTTAACCGCCGTGCCCGACACTGGCGTTCCTTACGCGGGTTGGATCCCTCTGTAACAGATAGACGTGTGAAGACAAAGGCCTGCACCGAGGCCGTCGCGGGCCGCTTGCGCGAGCCAATCGCCACCCATGAGTTTTTTTCGGCGCCGTGAATCGATGAATTCAAAGTGCAGTCGGCGGATCGTCCGGCGCGCGCCAGTGATGGCCCTCGCCGTGATCGCGGCGCTCACCTGCGCCGCGGCGGCGCGTGCCGCAGGCGAGCTTGGGGCCGGCCCCAAGAGCGGTCTGCCGATGCCGCGCTTCGTCAGCCTCAAGCCCGATCGCGTCAATGTGCGCGGCGGCCCGACGCGCGACCACGAAGTGACCTTCGTCTATACCCGCGCCGGCTTGCCGGTGGAGATCACCGCCGAGTCGGACAATTGGCGCCGCATCCGCGATTGGGAAGGATCGGAGGGCTGGGTCTACCACTCGCTGCTGTCGGGCCGGCGCACGGCCGTGGTCACGCCCAAGGACAAGAAAGAGCTGGTGCCGCTCTATGACCAGGGTGACAGCAGCGCCGCGCTGATCGCGCGACTGCAGGCCGGCGTGCTCGGGCTGGTCAAGCGCTGCACTGGAAGCTGGTGCCGCATCGCCGGACCGGGCTTCGACGGTTGGGTCGTGCAGGAACAGCTTTGGGGCGTCTATCCGAACGAGAAGGTGGAGTAATTCGAAAACATCAACGGCCGGGAACGCCGGCCGTCGCGAGCGGAATGATGGAGAGGAAACCGCTCAGCGCGCCTTGCGGCGCAACCGCACCACCACGTCGATGCGCGCGACCTCGTAGCCTTCCGGCGGGATCGGCGTCCTGCCCACGACCACGTCCGTGTCGGGAATGTCGAGCAGGTCGTTCTCCCCCTCGACGAAGAAGTGGTGGTGCTGGGACACGTTGGTGTCGAAATAAGTCTTCGAGCCGTCGACGGCGACCTGGCGCAACAGCCCGACATCGGTGAACTGGTGCAGCGTGTTGTAGACGGTGGCAAGCGATACCGGCACCTTGGCCTTGGTCGCCTCCTCGTAGAGCATCTCGGCGGTGATGTGGCGGTCGCCTTTGCCGAACAGGATCCAGCCGAGCGCCATGCGTTGGCGCGTCGGACGCAGACCCACGTCGCGCAGCATGGACTTCACGTCGCGCCAGGGACAGCCGGTGAGCGCGGAGCGCGCCGACGTACTCGGCAACCGCTCAGCGTCCTCGGCGGCCTTGGTGAAAACGATGGTACGCGACGGCGTCATGGGCACAACTGAACCTTTAGACACTGACCCGGCAATGATTGTTGCATTTGTAACATATGGCGCCGAACATGCAACTCCCTCGCAACAACACTCGGACTATTCTAATCTGGGCGATATTCGGCAGGGGGTAGCAGGCTTTGCCCCCCGAGCCGCCTATGTTAGGAGTTCCTCGCTTTGGGCATTCACCAGACGGCCACAGACACGCGGATGGAGAACCGGCGCACCAGCTTCGGCTACGATGACCTATTGGCCTGCGCGCGGGGCGAATTGTTCGGCGCGGGCAATGCCCAGCTGCCGCTGCCTCCCATGCTCATGTTCGACCGCATCTCCGAGATCGCGGAAGCCGGCGGCGAATACGGCAAGGGCCTGGTCCGCGCCGTGCTTGAGCTCAAGCCGGACCTCTGGTTCTTCCCCTGCCATTTCAAGGGCGATCCGGTCATGCCCGGCTGCCTGGGCCTCGATGCGCTCTGGCAGCTGCTCGGCTTTTTCCTGGGCTGGCTCGGCGCTCCCGGCAAGGGACGCGCGCTCGGGCTCGGCGAACTGAAACTCTCCGGCCAGGTTCTCCCCACGGTCAAGAACGTGGTCTATGGCATCGACATCAAGCGGGTCATGCGCAGCAAGCTCGTGCTCGGCATCGCCGACGGTTGGCTGTCGGCGGACGGTTCGATCATCTATCGGGCGATGGACCTCAAGGTCGGTCTGTTCCGCGACGAAGTGATGCAGCCGAGCGGAGGTTGACGGCGGCCGGAGCGCTCGCTCGCTCTGCGCATCGAGATGCGGACGAGGCATTCATGAGACGGGTCGTCGTCACCGGGATGGGCATCGTCTCATCGATCGGCAACAACACCCAGGAAGTTCTGGCGAGCCTGCGCGAGGCCAAGTCGGGCATTTCGCGCGCCGATAAATATGCCGAGCTTGGGTTTCGCTGTCAGGTGCACGGAGCGCCCACCCTCAACGCGGAAGAGGCGATCGATCGTCGCGCCATGCGTTTCCTCGGCGGCGGCGCGGCCTGGAACCACGTCGCCATGGAGCAGGCGATCCGTGATGCCGGGCTCGAGGACGGCGAAATTTCCCACGAGATGACCGGTATCATCATGGGCTCGGGCGGGCCGTCGACGCGCGCCATCGTCGAGGCCGCCGATACCGCCCGCAACAAAAGCCCCAAGCGCGTCGGGCCCTTCGCCGTACCCAAAGCGATGTCGTCCACCGCCTCGGCGACGCTCGCCACCTGGTTCAAGATCAGGGGCGCCAACTATTCGATTTCGTCGGCCTGTGCGACGTCGAACCATTGCATCGGCAACGCTACGGAATTGATCCAGATGGGCAAGCAAGACGTGATCTTTGCCGGCGGCTGCGAGGAGCTCGACTGGACGCTCTCCGTGCTGTTCGACGCCATGGGCGCCATGTCCTCGAGCTTCAACCAGACGCCGCAGAAGGCGTCGCGCGCCTACGACGTCGACCGCGACGGCTTCGTCATCGCCGGTGGCGCCGGCGTGCTGGTGCTGGAGGAACTCGAACACGCCAAGGCTCGCGGCGGGCGCGTCTATGGCGAGGTCGCCGGCTATGGCGCCACCTCCGACGGCTTCGACATGGTGGCGCCTTCGGGCGAAGGGGCGGTGCGGTGCATGAAAATGGCGCTCAAGAGCGTCGAGGCGCCGGTCGATTACATCAACCCGCACGCGACCTCGACCCCGATCGGCGACGTCAAGGAGATCGAGGCGATCCGCGAAGTCTTCCGCGAGCAATGTCCGCCGATCGCGGCCACGAAATCGCTCACCGGCCATTCGCTCGGCGCGGCCGGCGCACAGGAAGCGATCTATTCGCTGCTGATGATGAACAACGGCTTCATCTGCGAAAGCGCCAATATCGAGAATCTCGATCCGGCTTTCGCCGGCGTGCCGATTGTGCGCGAACGCCGCGACAACGTGAAGCTCGGCTGCGTGCTGTCGAACTCGTTCGGTTTCGGCGGCACCAACGCCTCGGTGGTGCTCAAGCGCCTCGATGTTTGAGGAACGCATGACGGTCAATTCGGGACGCGCGAGGGGCGGGCGGCAGAGCGGTAAAGTTTGGGCACCATGACACAATTGATGCAGGGCAAGCGCGGGCTGATCATGGGGGTCGCCAACGACCACTCGATCGCGTGGGGCATCGCCAGGACGCTCGCCGGTCAGGGCGCGACGCTCGCCTTCAGTTATCAGGGCGAGGCGCTCGGCCGACGCGTCAGGCCGCTGGCGGAGTCGGTGGGCGCTTCGCTTTTGCTGCCGTGCGACGTCGAGCAGATCGCCTCGGTCGACGCCACGTTTGCCGCCATTGCGGAGAAATGGGGGTCGCTCGATTTCCTCGTGCACGCCATCGCCTTCTCCGACAAGAACGAGCTCAAGGGCCGCTATGCCGACACCACGCGCGAGAACTTCGTGCGTACGATGATCATCTCGTGCTTCTCCTTCACCGAGGTGGCGAAACGCGCAGCGGCGCTGATGCCGGCCGGCGGAGCGATGGTCACGCTGACCTACAATGGCGGGCAGCGGGCGATGCCGAACTACAATGTCATGGGAGTTGCAAAGGCGGCGCTGGAAGCGTCGGTGCGCTATCTCGCGGTCGACTTCGGGCCGTCCGCCATCCGCGTCAACGCCATATCGGCCGGGCCGATCCGCACGCTCGCCGGCGCCGGCATCGGCGACGCGCGGCAGATGTTCGCCTTCCAGCAACGCCACGCGCCGCTGCGCCGGGGTGTGACGCTGGACGAGATCGGAGGCGCCGCGCTTTATCTGCTCTCGGACCTCTCGACCGGCGTCACCGGCGAGGTCCACTTCGTCGATTCCGGCTACAACGTCATCGCCATGCCGCATCCCGCCTCGCTCAAGGATGAAACCGCGGCGAACGAGCGCGCCATTGCCAAGGACGCGGCGCAGTAGCTTGAGATTCGCAACGCCGCGGCCCGGCAGGACGCGGGCGTAGACGATGGGCGATGATCCGCTCTATCACGATGACGATACACGAGAGCGCTTGATCGCCGACCCGCGCCTCGCGACGGCGTTCAAGCGGGTGCACTCGCTCAAGATCGCGAGCGGGTTCATTGCGCTCGGTATCATCGCCGCGATCTGGATCGTGTGGCGCTGGCACGGCATGCATTGAGCGCGCCGTCAGTCAGGGCAGGCTGCTTGATCGTGGCCGGAATGGAAAGGCGGCCCGCAGGCCGCCTTTCCAATATTCTGCGCGGACGGGAACTACTCCGCGCCAGCCGCCTCGCGCTGCTGATCGCCGCGCTGCTGCTCGGCCTCGGCCTTCTGCTTCGCCTCCAAATCCTCGCCGGTCGCCTGGTCGACGACCTTCATGGACAGGCGCACCTTGCCGCGCTCGTCGAAGCCGAGAAGCTTCACCTTGACCTTGTCGCCTTCCTTGACGACGTCGGTGACCTTCTGCACCCGGCGTGGCGCGAGCTGGCTGATGTGCACGAGGCCGTCCTTGGCGCCGAAGAAGTTCACGAAGGCGCCGAAGTCCATCACCTTGACCACCGTGCCTTCATAGATGTGACCGACCTCGGGCTCGGACGCGATCGACTTGATCCAGTTGATGGCCGCCTTCATCGCGTCGCCGTTGGCGGACGCCACCTTCACCGTGCCGTCGTCGGAAATGTCGATCTTGGCACCGGTCTTCTCCACGATCTCGCGGATCACCTTGCCGCCGGATCCGATCACCTCGCGAATCTTGTCGACCGGGATGTTGAACACCTCGATGCGCGGCGCGTGCTCGCCGAGCTGGTCGCGGTGCTGGGTCAAGGCTTTCGACATTTCGCCCAAGACGTGCATGCGCCCTTCCTTCGCCTGGCCGAGCGCAACGCGCATGATCTCCTCGGTGATGCCAGCGATCTTGATATCCATCTGCAGCGAGGTCACGCCCCGCTCGGTGCCCGCCACCTTGAAGTCCATATCACCGAGATGGTCCTCGTCGCCGAGGATGTCGGACAGCACGGCATAGCGTTTGTCCTCGAGAATGAGGCCCATGGCGATGCCGGCGGTCGGGCGCTTGAGCGGGACGCCTGCGTCCATCAGCGCCAGCGACGTGCCGCAGACGGTGGCCATGGAGGAGGAGCCGTTCGACTCCGTGATCTCCGACACCACGCGCAGCGTGTAGGGAAATTCGTGGTGCGCCGGCAAGATCGGATGGATGGCGCGCCAGGCGAGCTTGCCGTGACCGATCTCGCGGCGGCGCGGCCCGCCCATTCGTCCGGTCTCGCCGACCGAGAACGGCGGGAAGTTGTAATGCAGGAGGAACGTCTCCTTGTAGGTCCCCTGCAGCGCGTCGATCCACTGCTCATCCTCGCCGGTGCCCAGCGTTGCTACCACCAGCGCCTGCGTCTCGCCGCGGGTGAACAGAGCAGAGCCGTGCACGCGCGGCAACACGCCGACCTCGGACACGATAGGACGCACCGTCTTCACGTCGCGGCCATCGATGCGACGACCGGTATCGAGGATGTTCCAGCGCACGATCTTGGCTTCGATCTTCTTGAAGACGCCCGCGACCTGCTGCTGGGGATAGGGCGGGTTTTCCGCGCCTTCCGGACAGAAATGCGCCATCACCTTGGTCTTGGCGGCGTCGACTGCCTTGTGGCGCTCCATCTTGTTCGCGATCGCGTAGGCCGCGCGCAAATCCGACTCGATCAGCGCGAGCATTTCCTTTTCGAGCGCGGCGATGTCCGCCACCTGCAGCTCGCGCGGCTCCTTTGCCGCCTTTTCCGCCAGCTTGATGATGGCGTCGATCACCGGCTGGAAATGGCGGTGGCCGAACATCACGGCGCCGAGCATCACCTCTTCGCCCAGTTCCTTCGCTTCGGATTCCACCATCAACACCGCGTCCTGCGTGCCGGCGACCACGAGGTCGAGCTGGCTCTCCGTCATCTCGTCGAGCAGCGGATTGAGCACGTATTCATTGTTGACGAAGCCGACGCGCGCGGCGCCGATCGGGCCCATAAAGGGTGCGCCCGAGAGCGTCAACGCCGCCGAGGCTGCGATCATCGCCAGAACATCGGGATCGTTCTCGAGATCGTGCGACAGCGTCGTCACGATCACCTGGGTCTCGTTGCGCCAGCCCTCGGCGAACAGCGGCCGCACCGGGCGATCGATCAGCCGCGAGACCAGCGTTTCCTTCTCCGTCGGGCGGCCTTCGCGCTTGAAATAGCCGCCGGGGATGCGGCCTGCGGCGTAGTACTTCTCCTGATAGTCGACGGTGAGCGGCAGAAAGTCGACGCCTTCCCGCGGCTCCTTGGCGGCGACCACCGTCGCCAGCACCTTGGACTCGCCATAGCTGGCGACTACCGCGCCGTCGGCTTGGCGCGCGATCTTACCGGTCTCTAGGACGAGCTTGCGCCCTCCCCAGTCGAGTTGAACACGATGGATATCGAACATTGCGATCGTCTTTCATGGTTTTGCGAAGGGGCGAAAGCCATGAGCAAGACGGCGAGAGGCTGCCGTCTGCGGCCATGCCGCAAACCGAAACAGCGTCCGGCGATCCTGCCATGGCCTTCGAGCCTTCCATTGAACGAACGGGCGATCATTCGACCCGTCTTCCCAAATCGGCAGCGGTCTCGCTGCCGGCTGAACGGCGGATTTATCCCGGTATCCGCTTCAAAACGCGCGAACACGCCGCGCATAAATCTTCAACGGCGAATACCCAGCCGTTCGATCAACGACTTGTAACGCGCTGCGTCGATACGGGCGAGGTAGTCGAGGAGTTGGCGACGCTGGGACACTAGCTTGAGCAATCCACGCCGGGAATGGTTGTCCTTGACGTGGGTCTTGAAATGCTCGGTGAGGCTGTTGATCCGCTCCGAGAGGATCGCCACCTGCACTTCCGGCGAACCGGTATCGCCGGCCTTGGTCGCATAGGTCTTGATGACTTCGGCCTTGCGGCCGGCCGTTATCGACATCGGGTTATCCTTGTTCTGTCAGGGGTCACGGTCGGCGGCCGAGCCGGGATGTCGTCCAGCGCGGTCACCACAAGTAGTGTGCGCGGGCCACGCCCGCGCGCGATAGGGGCAATATCGCAAAATGCCGCCCGACGCCAGCGGAAATTGTGGCGGGCGCAGCCCGCCAGAAAGTGCCGCGGCGGGAGGCTAAAGGCGTTATTCACGCTCATCCTTCGCCATCAGCCGCGCGGGAGATTGAAGATGCGCCGCGGGCGCAATTCGCCTTTCGCGACCTCCGCCAGCGCGATCAGCGAGCCGTGGGAGGAGACCGACACCCAGCCCCCGATGACGGGCGCATCGCGCCCGCGCAGCAGCACCGCCTGCCCGCGCGCGAGCCGCCCGGCGTCCCCGGGGCTCACCCGCAGCGCCGGCAGATCCGCCACCCCGGCCTCGACCGGCAGGAGGGCCGCTCGCTCGGCCACGTCGCCCTCGCCGGAGCCGATCCGTTGCAATGCCTCGAGGCTCGCCGCGACGTCCTCCCCGAAGGGGCCGACCGCCGTGCGGCGCAGCGCTGCGACATGCCCAAGGCACTTGAGCGCGCGGCCGAGGTCGCGGGCGAGCGCGCGCACATAGGTTCCCTTGCCGCACTCGGCAACGAGCGTGGCGTGATCGCGATCGGGCGTTTCGATCAATTCGAGCCGGTGAATCTCGACCGGGCGCGGCGCGATATCCACCACCTCGCCGTCGCGCGCGAGGTCATAGGCGCGCTCGCCCGCGATTTTTACCGCCGAGAAGCGCGGCGGCGCCTGCGTGATTTGGCCGGTGAAGCGCGGCAACAGCGCGCCGATGGCCTCGGCGCTCGGGCGTTCGACGCTGCTCTCGGTGACGCGGCCTTCGGCGTCGTCGGTATCGCGCTCCTCGCCCCAGCGTACGGTAAAGCGGTAGACCTTGCGCCCCTCCATGACGAAGGGAACCGTCTTGGTCGCTTCCCCGAGCGCGATCGGCAACAGACCCGAGGCGAGCGGGTCGAGCGTGCCGGCATGCCCGGCGCGTTTCGCCTGGAACAGGCGTTTCACCACGCTCACCGCATGGGTCGAGCTCATGCCTACCGGTTTGTCGAGCACGACCCAGCCGTGCACGTCGCGCTTCACGCGCTTGTGCTTCGGCGTCTCAGCGTCGAGCCCTGTCAACTGTGGTCATCCGTCTTGTGGTCGAGGTCGCGCTGAACCGCGGGCGTTCGCAACAGCTTCTCGATTCGCTCGGCTTCGTCGAAGCGCTCGTCGAGTCGGAACCGGATCTCGGGGGCAAATTTCAAGTTGATTCGCCGCGCAATCTCGCCGCGTAGGAAGCGCTTGTTGCGCTCGAGCGCGGCGAGCACCTCTTCGGCATCGCGTCCGCCAAGCGGCACGACGTAGATGGTCGCGAGCCGCAGATCGGCCGTCATCCGGACCTCCGGGACGGTGATCAGATGACCTTGGATCACCGGGTCATGCACGGCCCCGCGCGTCAGCATGTCCGCCAGCGCATGGCGGACAAGCTCACCGACCCGCAGCTGACGCTGCGAGAGCATGTGGCTCGTGCCGGGATCGCGCTGATGACGTCGGCGGGTCATGGTCGTCCTGAATGGTCTTCATGCCCGGATTGACCCGCGCATCCGTCGTCTTGCGAAGGAGATCGCGGGGACGGGCTAAATGCGATTTGCGCGCGTGAGATTTGAACTCACAGCGAGCGTTGCACCGTCTCCACTCGGTAGCATTCGATGATGTCGCCGACCTTCATGTCCTGGTAGTTCTCGAAGGCCATGCCGCATTCCTGGCCGGCGACGACTTCACGCGCGTCGTCCTTGAAGCGCTTGAGTTGGGAGAGCTTGCCCTCGTGCACGACGACGCTATCGCGAATAAGACGCACATTGGCGCCGCGCTCAACCACGCCGTCGGTGACGCGGCAACCCGCCACGTTGCCGACCTTGGAGACCTTGAAAATCTCCAGGATGGTCGCGTTGCCCAGCATGGTCTCGCGCACGGTCGGCGCCAGCAGGCCGGACATCGCCTTTTTCACGTCGTCCACGAGGTCGTAGATGATGTTGTAATAGCGGATCTCGATGCCGGCGCGTTCGGCGGCCTCGCGCGCCTCCTTGTGGGCGCGCACGTTGAAGCCGAGGATCGGCACGCCCGACGCCTCCGCCAGCGTCACGTCGGATTCGGTGATGCCGCCGACACCGGAATGGATCACGCGCGCGCCGACTTCGTCGGTGGCGAGCTTCTCGATCGCGCCGATGACCGCTTCCAGCGAACCCTGCACGTCGGCCTTGACGATCAGCGCCAAATCCTTGCGGCCCGCGGCCTTGAGCTGGCTCATCATCTGCTCGAGCGAGCCGCGCATGCCGGTCGCGCGTGCGGCCATCTTGTCGCGCCGCTGCCGAGCGCGATAGGCGGTGACTTCGCGGGCGCGCGCCTCCGTCTGGACGACCGCCAAGCGGTCTCCGGCCTCGGGCGTGCCGTTGAAGCCAAGGACTTCGACCGGCGTGGAGGGCCCCGCCGTCTCGACCGGCGCGCCGGTATCGGAGACCAGCGCGCGCACGCGGCCCCAATCAGCGCCGGCCACGACGAGGTCGCCGACACGCAGCGTGCCGCGTTGCACCAGTACGGTCGCAACCGGTCCGCGGCCGCGATCGAGCTTGGCCTCGATCACGGTGCCTTCGGCTGGACGGTTCGGGTTGGCCTTGAGATCGAGGATTTCCGACTGCAAGCCGATGGTTTCGAGCAGCCGGTCGATGTTGAGGTTCTTGGTCGCGGACACCTCGACGTCGAGCACCTGCCCGCCCAGCGATTCGACCTGCACCTCGTGCTGCAGCAATTCACCGTCTGCGGCATGACGCCATCGTCGGCCGCGACCACGAGCACGACGATGTCGGTCACCTTGGCGCCGCGCGCGCGCATGGCGGTGAAGGCGGCATGGCCAGGCGTGTCGATGAAGGTGATCTTGTTGCCCGAGGGCGCACTCACCTGGTAGGCGCCGATATGTTGGGTGATGCCGCCGGCTTCGCCTGCCGCCACTTCGGTCGAACGAATGGCGTCGAGCAGCGAGGTCTTGCCGTGGTCGACGTGACCCATGACGGTCACCACCGCCGGACGCGGGATGAGCGAGGCCGGATCGTCGGCGACGTCGAAAAGGCCCTCCTCGACGTCGGATTCAGCGACGCGCTTGACGGTGTGACCGAGTTCCTCGGCCAAGAGCTGGGCGGTATCGGCGTCGATCACGTCGTTGATCTGCGCCATATGACCTTGCTTCATCAACAGCTTGATTACATCGACGCTGCGCTCGGCCATGCGGTTGGCGAGCTCTTGGATGGTGATGGTTTCCGGAATGGTGACCTCGCGGACGAGCTTTTCTTTGGGCTCGTCGGCGGTGTGTCCCTTCAGCCGCTGGACGCGGCGGCGGAAGGCGGCGACCGATCGCTCGCGCTCCTCGTCGGCGCTGAGCGCGGTCACGAGCGTGAGCCGTCCGCGGTTTTTCTGTCCGCCGCCGCGCGCCGGTTTCGGCGCCGCCGCCGGTCGCGCCGCGCCGGGACCGCGGCGCGTACGCGGGGCCTCGTCGTCGTCGGGCTCGAGCGCAGGCCGCGCGCCGGGCCTTGCCGCCGCAATGCTGTCCTCGCCGAAGCGTTTCTTCGCCTCCTGCTCGGCCTTGAGCTTGGCCTCGAGGTCGTGTTTGCGGCGCTTCTCTTCGTCGGCCTTGCGTGCTTCGGCGGCCTCGCGTTCGGTGCGCTCGGCGGCCTCGCGCATACTGCGGACAAACGCTTCCTCTTCCGCAATCTTGCGCTCTTCGGCTTCGCGCAGCCGGGCGTCGTTGAGCGCGTGCACGCGCGCCTTCTGTTCTTCCTCGGTCAGGCTGCGCAGCACCATGCCGCCCGACGGCTTGGTGGCAGGGGCGGGAGTGGCCGGGGTGGTGGCCGCGGCCGCTGCCGGTGCGGCGGGCTTGCCGGTGGCGGGACGCTTGGCAGGCGCCGCAGACGCGGCCGCGTCGGCCTTCGCTCGCGTCGGCACGCGGCTTTTCACCTTTTCGACGACGACCGCCTTGGTGCGGCCGTGGCTGAAACTCTGGCGCACCACGCCCTGCTCGACCCCGCGCCCTTTGAGGCTCAGGGTCTTGCTCGGGCTCACGCTGAGCTTCTTTTCGCCAGTCTTTTCCGTCGTTTCAGCCATTCCAATCCCAATTCTCGGGTCTCTTGCCGTGTTTCATCATGTTCCTGCGTCGCCCACCGCCTCGGCCGAGTTACGGACGTGACGTCTGCCGACACCAGGCGAACCCGGCTGCGGGCCCGTCCGAAAATAGTCAAGGCGCGCGGCGCGCGCCAGAAACGTCTCGCTTTCGGGACCGGCGAGCAGGGCTGCATGTATCACATTTGACCGTCCCAATGCCAAATCCAATTGCGCTGAGGTAAATCCGTCGATGACCGCAATTTCCGCTGCGTCCGCGCGGCGGTGGAGCGCGGCCGCGAGCTTTCTCGTGCCATCGGGGGCGGCCTCGGCGGCATGGAGCAGTCCTGCCACGCGGGCGCGAGCGAGCGCCGCGTCGGCATTGGCAAAGCCGATCGCGACCTTTCCCGCCTTGTGGCACATGGCGAGAGCGTCGAGCGCGGCCCGCTCGATCAGGCGCTCGGTCGTCTCGACGAGATCCGGACCAAGGCGCAGGTCACGCTTGAAGGCGCGTGCAAACGCCTTGCGCGCGATCGCGTTGCGCAACGCCTGCCGCGTCGCCGTGATCCAGATGCCGCGTCCCGGCAGTCGGCGCTTGAGGTCGGGCACCGCGCTGCCGTCCGGGCCGACGACGAAGCGGATCATCTCGTCGACCGGCCTCACTGCTCCGCTGGCGGCGCAAAATCGGTGCGTTCCGGCCGCGCGCTTGTGCGGCCCGGCATCGAGTGCGTCACTATGCGATCGACCAAGCATTCGATGTTCTCAGGCTGATGCTGCGGTCGCCTCGACCGTCCCTTCCTCGGCGGGTGGCGGCGCCAGATCTTCCTCCTTGATCCAGCCGGCCTTGACGCGCGCCTGCATGATCAGCGCTTCGGTGTCGTCGCGCGAGAGATCGAATCCGTCGAGGGCGCCGGGATAGCGTACGGTCTCGCCGTCCTTGCGTTCGCTCCAGCCGAAAAGGTCGTCGGTGGCGCAACCCGCCAGGTCCTCGACCGTTTTGATGCCGTTCTCGCCCAACTTCACCAGCATGGCGGTGGTGACGCCGGGAATCTCTTTGAGCGCGTCCTCGACGCCGAGCTGTTTGCGCTTGTCGTCGAGCTCGGCTTCCTCTCGATCGAGATAGTCGCGGGCGCGCGTCTGCAATTCGCGCGCGGTGTCTTCGTCGAAACCCTCGATCCCGGCGAGCTCCTTTTCGTCCACCGCGGCAAGCTCCTCGACCGAGTTGAATCCTTCCGAGGCGAGCAACTGGCCGACCACCTCGTCGACGTTGAGCGCCTCGATGAACAGCTTGGTGCGTTTTTCGAATTCGGCCTGCCGGTGCTCCGATTCCTCCTGCTCGGTGACGATGTCGATGTCCCAACCGGTGAGCTGCGAAGCGAGCCGGACATTCTGTCCGCGCCGGCCGATGGCAAGCGAGAGCTGCTGGTCGGGGACGACCACCTCCATGCGTTGGCGGTCCTCGTCGAGCACGACCTTGGCGACTTCGGCGGGCGCCAGCGCATTGACCACGAAGTTGGCGGGGTCCGCCGTCCACGGGATGATGTCGATCTTCTCGCCCTGCAACTCGTTGACCACGGCCTGCACGCGAGAACCGCGCATGCCGACGCAGGCGCCGACCGGATCAACCGACGAATCCCGGGAAATCACCGCGATTTTCGCGCGCGAACCCGGATCCCGCGCCACCGCCTTCACCTCCACGATGCCGTCGTAGATTTCCGGCACTTCCTGGGCGAACAGCTTGGCCATGAATTGCGGATGGGTGCGCGAGAGAAATATCTGCGGCCCGCGCGGCTCGCGGCGCACGTCGTAGATGAAAGCGCGGATGCGGTCGCCGTTGCGGAACGTTTCTCGCGGCAACATTTCGTCTCGGCGCACGATCGCCTCGCCGCGGCCGAGATCGACGACCACGTTGCCGTATTCGACCCGCTTGACGATGCCGTTGACGATATCGGAAATGCGGTCCTTGTACTCCTGATATTGACGGTCGCGCTCAGCCTCGCGCACCTTCTGCACGATCACTTGCTTCGCCGATTGGGCGGCGATGCGGCCATATTCGAGCGGCGGCAAGGCCTCGGCGATGTAGTCGCCGACCTGAGCGGCGGGGTTGCGCTTTTTGGCCTCTTCGAGCGCGATCTGCGTCGCGTCGTTTTCGACCTGATCCACCACCAGCAGCAGACGCGACAGTCGCATCTCGCCGGTCTTCGGATTGATCTCGGCGCGGACTTCGGTCTCGCTGCCATAGCGCGAGCGTGCCGCCTTCTGGATCGCATCCTCCATGGCGGCGATGACGATGTTGCGGTCGATCGCTTTCTCGCGGGCGACCGCGTCGGCGATTTGCAACAATTCGAGCCGGTTGGCGCTGACGGCCATCGGTCATTCTCCTTCGTTCTGAGCCCCGCCCCGGTGATCGAGCGGCGTGGGCTGGACATGCTTGAGTCGAACTTCGGACGACGGGCGCGCGAGGATGGAGGACGGAGGACGGCTTGCGGCTTGCTCTCCCGCGTCCTCCGCCTGCCATCGCCGTGCCTCGCGTTGCGCCGCCTTGCCGCGCTTGACCCCCTCCACGCCCAGCAGCAGACCGTGAAATCGCCGTCGGCCGTCGATCGCAACCGCCATTTCCACCTTGAGGCGGTGGCCGGCAAAGCGCTCGAAATCCGAGCGCCGCACCAGCGGGCGATCCATGCCGGGCGAGGACACTTCGAGCCGATAGGCGCGATCGATCAGATCGGCGACATCGAGCACCGGCGAGAGCGCGCGCGAGACTCATCGTCCCATCCGGCCGTTCGGCCATGATCTGGACCGTGCAGCCGTCGAGCCCGGAAATCTTCACCCGCACGAGACGATAGCCGATGCCGCCCAGGACAGGCTCGGCAATAGCGGCTACGCGCGCCGCGACGCCCTGCTCGGCGACAAGGCGCGGCTCCGACTCGGCCTGAAGGGTGCCGATCGCTGGCGTCATCCTCGCTTGGCCTCGCAACTTCCAGTTAGACTACCGTCCGGGTTCGACCGGGCGCATGGGCCCGATTTCGGTAACAAAAAAGAGCGGGTCCCGGGGGAACCCACTCTCAAAAACCGACCGGATCACATCCGACCGTTATGAGATATCCAAAGCTGGACAGAGGGAATATAGCGATTTGCGGCGCTGGCGCAAGGGCCGCCGCGGCGCGCTAACCCGCGGTTAACTAACCCTTCCTTCAGATTTCTTCCCTAGCCTGCCCATTTCCAGGTCGCGCCGCTCGTCATCGTGAATTTTCCCGAGTCATCCCTTTGGACTTGAGAGTGTCCGTGCACGCCTCGCACATTCCGGAACTGGACGCGTTGATCGCGCGCGGCTCACCCGAGAGGCGGGCCAAGACGCTTGAGCGCATGACTGCCTTTTTTCTCGACGGGGCGAGCCGTTTCAACGACGATCACGTCCGGCTGTTCGACCTAGTGTTCAGCCGATTGATCGGCGAGATCGAGACGAACGGGCGCAGCGAACTCTCGCGCCGGCTCGCACCCCTTGGCAATGCGCCGGTCGAAGCGGTGCGCCGCCTCGCGCAGGACGACGACATCGCGGTCGCGGGTCCCCTGCTCAAGCGGGCGCAGGGGCTATCCGACACCGATCTCCTCGACGTCGCGCAGAGCAAGGGCCAAGCGCATCTGCTCGCTATCTCCGCTCGGGCCCGGATCGCGGAGCCGGTGACCGACGTGCTGCTGCGCCGCGGCGACCACGAGGTGCGGCACAGCCTGGCCGCGAATCGCGGCGCGCGCCTGTCCGATGCGGGTCTTTGCACCCTGGTCGAGCGCGCGAAAACGGACGGCGTGCTGGCCGAGACGGTCCTGCTGCGGCCGGACATTCCGCCGCGGCTGTTCCACGATCTCCTGCTCACTGCCACGGATGCGGTGCAGCGGCGCCTCATCGCATCCGCCGCGCCCGAGACGCCACCCGAGTCCCGCCGCGCGCTGGCGAAGGTCTCGAATGAAGCGAACGCGCCGGCTGCGCCGCGCGACTACTCGCGCGCGCAGCGCAGGATCGAGGCGCTACACCAGGAGGGCAAGCTCGACGAGGCCATCCTCGTCGACTTCGCGCACAAGAGCCAATACGGCGAAACCGTCGCGGCGCTTGCGTCCCTTTGCGTGGTACCGATCGAAGTGGTGGATCGGCTGATGGCTGCGGAGCGGCCCGATCCAGTCCTCATTCTCTGTAAGTCGGCGGGCTGGGCCTGGTCGACCGCCAAGGCCATCATCATGGTGCGGCCGGCCGGCGCGCGAACGTCGAGCCAGGATCTCGATGCCATCCATGCCGACTTCGATCGCCTGTCGCCGAGCACTGCCCAGCGGGTGATGCGGTTCTGGCAGGTGCGACCGCACCACAGCGGACGGACGACGGACGACGGTAGGACCTAGGCGTCCCGCGCTCTGTCCGTGGTCCGCCGTCGCGGATCATTCGGCGTCCGCGCTCCGTCGCCCGTTCTGCGAAAGATCAGATAGCAAGGCGCACGGCCTTCGCGCCTTGCCTTTGCTTCGTAGCGCGTCGCGGAAAAGCCTGACCACGCGCGCCGCCAATCGTCGGCGCGCGCCGCCGTCCACGCGAAGTCGGACGATCGGATCAGGTGTTTGAGCGTCCAGGCCGCATAGTCCGGAACGTCCGTTGCGAAGCGGAACTCGCCGCCGGGACGCAGGATGCGCGCGATCGCGGCCACGCTCTCGTCTTGGATGAAGCGCCGTTTCCAATGCCGCCGTTTCGGCCATGGATCGGGATAAATCAGATCGACGCACGCGAGCGAGGCCGGCGGCAACCATTCGAGCAGAAACACGGCGTCGTCGAAGTGCAGCCGGATATTGGAGAGATTTTTCAGGTCGATCGCCGCGAGCGCCTTGGCCATTCCGTTGACGAACGGCTCGACCCCGATGAAGCCGGTGCGCGGATGCTGTTCGGCTTGCGCGATCATGTGCTCTCCGCCACCGAATCCGATCTCGAGGCGGACGCTGTCGACCGGATTGGGGAACAGCAGCGCGAGGTCGGACGGCGCGGGCCTGGCAAGCTCGATGGCGAGCCGCGGCAACAGGGTGTCGAACAGCTCCGCCTGGCGCGGCCGCAGCGCATGACCCTTGCGGCGGCCGAAAAAGGCGCTGCGCCGAGCTTTGCTGCGATCGGATATGGACATGGCGGTCTCAACCGCCGCCATGTTGGACGCCCTACGCTCCCACGTCGACAGGATTAGGCCACCGCGGTTCTGATGTCCCTCACCAGGTCGGTTTTCTCCCAGGAGAAACCGCCGTCCTTGTCCGGCGCGCGGCCGAAATGGCCGTAAGCGGCGGTGCGGCGGTAGATCGGCCGGTTGAGCTTGAGCGTGCGGCGGATGTTGATCGGCGTGAGCCTAAAGATTTCGGGTAGCGCTTTTTCGAGCTTCTTCTCGTCGACCTTGCCGGTGCCATGCATATCGACCAGCAGCGACATCGGGTCGGCGACGCCGATGGCATAGGCGATTTGGATTGTGCAGCGTTCGGCAATGCCGGCGGCGACGACGTTCTTTGCGAGATAGCGCGCGGCATAGGCTGCCGAGCGGTCGACCTTGGTCGGATCCTTGCCGGAGAAAGCGCCGCCGCCGTGCGGCGCGTAGCCGCCATAGGTGTCGACGATGATTTTGCGGCCGGTGAGGCCGCAGTCCCCGTCCGGGCCGCCGACCACGAAATTGCCCGTCGGATTGACCAGGAAATCGTTCGACCGCTTCGGCATCCAGCCGTCCGGCAGCGCGGAAGCCACCGCATCGCCGATCAAGTCCTTCACCATCGCCGGCGAGTACTTCTTGCCGTTACGAGTCTCGGCGTTGTGCTGCGTCGAGACCACCACCTTGGTGCACCCAATCGGCTTGCCCTCGATATATTGCACGGTCACCTGGCTCTTGGCGTCGGGCTGCAGGTCGAACAACTGCTTCGAGCGGCGCTTCTCCGCCAGCACCTTCAAAATCTTGTGCGCGAAGTAGATCGGGGCCGGCATGAATGAGCCCTTCTCGTAGACCTCGCTCTCGGTGCAGGCGAAGCCGAACATCATGCCTTGATCGCCCGCGCCCTCCTGCTCCTCGCCCTTCTTCTTCTTGGCATCGACCCCCATAGCGATATCGGGCGATTGGCCGTGCAGCAGCACCTCGATGTCGGCGCCATGATAGGAGAAGCCGTTCTGGTCGTAGCCGATGTCGCGCACCACGTTGCGTGCGATCTGACTAATCAGCTCGCGGTTGACCACGGCGTGGTCGCCATATTTGCTGAACAGCGGCGCCTGGCCACGGCCCTCACCGGCGATGACGATCTTGTTGGTGGTGCAGAGCGTCTCACAGCCGAGCCGCGTATTCACCAGGCTGTCGTCGGCGATGCCGAGCTTGATGTCGTTCTCGATGAACGCATCGAGGATCGCATCCGAAATCTGGTCGCAGACCTTGTCGGGATGACCTTCGGAGACGGACTCGCTGGTAAAGAGATAATTGGCGTGTGACACTGAAGACACTCCCCTCGCAGGCTCGATTGCAACCCCTCGCGGCTCTTGGGCCGGAGTGTTTGTTGCAGCGTCCCCGCAAGCGGTCAAGGTGTGGGCGAAGCGTGGGACGGCGGACGAGGCAAGGTGCTCTCGTCCCTCGCCAGTCCCTCCATCGGTCGGCTCAGTCGCCTTCGTCGCCGGCGATCTCCTCGACGAGATCGACGATGCGGCGCCTGAGCTTGGGCTCCTTGATCCGCATGAAGGCCTTGGTCAGGGAGAGTCCTTCGGAGGTGGCGAGGAAATCCGAGACGTAGGCAGGGGAAGGCGCTTCTTTCATCCCTCCATCCGCCGACCCGTGCAAGTTGGGCGCGCCTTCGAAGAAGAACGCTACTGGCACCTGAAGGATGTGGGAGATTTGCTGCAACCGGCTGGCCCCGATGCGGTTGGTGCCTTTCTCGTATTTCTGCACCTGCTGGAAGGTGAGGCCGAGCGCGTCACCCAGCTTTTCCTGGCTCATTGCAAGCATCATGCGGCGCATGCGCACCCGGCTGCCAACATGCTTGTCGATGGGATTCGGGGCCTTTTTTGCGGCGGCCATAACGATCTCCTATGCGGCCGTGGTGCTCGCTAATGTTCCCGTTGCGCGGCCGGAACGCAATCGTATTCCGAGCAAAATCGGTGGTTACCGCAAAAAATTGTTGAAACGTGAATCCGGCCCCCTACAGCAGATAGCTGATCAGAAAAGGCAATTCGTCGATAGTCTCTATTGCAACCTATACGCAGAAAGTTGTAATCGGGCCGCTGGTGCACAACTTAGAACTGAATCCGCGGCGAAGTTAGGGCGCCCGGCTGCGGGAGCGCATCACCCACAAAAAAGCGATGCCGACCACTATTCCGACGAGGCCATCACCCCAGCGGGCGTAGAGGGTGCGCGCGGTGGGTTGCGGCAGGGGCGCATCGAGCACGCCCTCGGCCCCGAGCGGCAGCGATTTGATGATGCGCCCGAGCGGATCGACCACCGCGGAAATTCCGCTATTGGCCGCCCGCACCAGCGGAAGCCCCTCTTCGATGGCGCGTATTCGCGCCTGCTGGAAGTGCTGGTAGGGGCCTGCACTGGCGCCGAACCATCCATCATTGGTCAGGTTGAGGAGCCAGCCGGGCCGTTCCACGCTCCCGGCCACGGACGGCCAGGCGAGATAACGGCCGCCATGGCGGTAGAGCCAGCCCTCGCGTTCGCGGCGCGGCACCGCGTCGCCGGGAAAGATGATTTCGTAACAGACCAGCGGCAGGAAATTCGGTACTCCTGGCGCTGCCTGATTGCGCCGCTGGTCGCCGGGGATGAACCCGCCGCGGACCTTGGTGAGTTGCTCCAGACCGAGCCGCTCGAGCAACTCCTGAAACGGCAGGTATTCGCCGAATGGCACGAGATGGACCTTGTCGTAGACTGAAAGGATCGAGCCGTCGTGGCCGATCACGTAGATCGAATTGTAGGCGCGCGTGACGGGCGCATGGGGCGCGGTTTCGGGCGCACGGATGGCGCCGGTGATCAGCACCGTCTCCGCGGGTAAGAGCGCGGCGATCTGGGCGAGCGCATCGGGTTCGCGCGTGAGGAAGAACGGAAACGCCGATTCCGGCCAGATCAGAAGCGTCACCCCGCGCAGGCCTGTGGATTGCGGGCCGTTCGGGCGATCCGATAGCGCGACATAACGGCTCATCACCTGCTGCTTCTGCGAATAGTTGAACTTTTCATCCTGCTGCAGATTGGGCTGCATGATGCGAAGGCGCACGTCCGCGACGTAGCTGGTGGGGGTCCGCTCCAGCCGCACGGCGCCGTAGATCGCAAGCGCCGCGATCGCGGCCACGCTCAGCGCCGGAGCCAGCCACGGCCGTCTGGTGTCGGCGCGGTCATCGGCGAGCACGGCAGGCGATGCATAGACCGCGACGGCGAGAAACGTGAGGCCCCAGATACCGATGAGCGCCGCGCCCTGGGCGAGCCATAGCGGCGAGATCAGCGCATAGCCATAGGCGTTCCAGGGAAAGCCGCTGAACAAGTGACCACGCAGCCATTCTGCGAGCGTGAGCGCGAGCGCGAGCGCGAGCACGCGGGTCGCGCCGCGCGTCCAGATCAGCCGCGCCAGTGCGAGGCCCAACGCCGTGTAGATTGCCATCGCGGCCGGCAGCGCAATGACTGCGAACGGCAGCAGCCAGCCGAAAGTCTTGGCGTCGACCAGGAACGCATGGCCGACCCAATAGAGGCCGGCGAGGAAATAGCCGAAGCCGAACCACCAGCCGACACTGGCGGCCGCGAGCACGCCGCCGAAGCGCCCGCCAGCCACGCCGTCGACGAGCCAGACCAGGATCGGAAACGTAATGAAGGGAAGTGGCCAAACATCCGTCGGCGGCAGCGCCAGCGTCGAGGAGGCGCCGGCGAGGAACGCGATCAGAATACGCCACCATCCCTCGGCCAGCACGATGGTATGGGCGAGGCGGGTGAGCGTCACGGCTGGCGGGCGGATTTCGATGGCGCTGCGTCGGGGGAAAGCTTGTCCGCTTCATCGCCGCTCACCGGCGGCGAGGAGGGAGGTGCGCTCGCGCTCGGCGGCGCGGGCGCGGGTCCCACCTGCCGCCGCATCACGCGCCGGGCACCGTTCTGCCGGTCGAGACTGCGATAGATCCTAAGCTTCTTCACGCGGCGGGGATCGGCGTCGAGGATTTCGAGTTCGAACGGGCCGGGCCCGGGCACGAGTTCGCCGCGCACCGGCACGCGGCCGATCCGCGTCGCGACATATCCGGCGAGGGTGTCCACTTCCTTGGCGACGTCGCCGACATCGAATTCGCCGACGATTGCGGTGACGTCCTCAAGGCTCGCGCGGGCGTCGGCGAGGAACGAGCCGTCGGACTGGCGCACCACGCCTGGCGCTATGTCCTCGTCGTGCTCGTCCGCGATCTCGCCGACGATCTGCTCGACGATGTCTTCGATCGAAACGACGCCGTCAGCGCCGCCATATTCATCGACGACGAGGGCGAGATGGATACGGGTCGTCTGCATCTTGGCGAGCAGGTCGAGCACCGGCATGGACGGCGGCGCATACAGAATTTCGCGGATGATTTTCGTCGCCGATAGCGGCATCGACAGATCGATGGCTTTAAGGTCGAGGCCGGCGGGAAACGGCTTTTTGCGGCGTCGATTGGCGGTTGCGCTCAAGGTCGCGCGCACAGTCATGAACGCGACAAGGTCGCGGATGTGGACCATGCCGGCGGCGTCGTCGAGGGTGTCGTCATAAACCACGAGCCGGGAATGGCCCGCGCTCTCGAACACCTTCATGAGTTCGCCGAGAGCGATGTCGCGCTGCACGCCGATGATGTCGGCGCGCGGCACCATCACATCCAAGACGCGCCGCTCGCGCAGCCCGAGGATGTTCTTGAGCATGGTGCGTTCGGCTGGCGAGAAGCCGGTCTCGCCTGCGCCATCTTCGAGCACATCCCTGAGGTCGGCGCGGATGGTGCTCGATTTCCAGCGGAAGATCGCCCGCAGCGCCCGCGTGAACCAATTCTCGGCGCTTTCGGGCGCGGCTTGGCCCGGCCGCGGTAGCGGCACGGGCAGATTGCGCGTCGCGCTCGGCTCGCTCGAACTGGGTGGGTCGGACTCAGGCATGGAGATTAGATAGCGCTGCGCGCAATGTAGGGGTTGGGCACGTCCAGCCGGGCAAGGATCGCTGTTTCGAGCCTTTCCATTGCAGCCGCCTCGTCATCGGCCGCGTGATCGTAGCCGGCGAGATGAAGGAATCCATGCACCGCGAGGTGAGCAAGATGATGCGCAAAGGGTTTATGCTCGGCGCGCGCTTCACGTTCCGTCGTCTCGTAGGCGATTACGATATCACCGAGCAGGCGGGGTGTCCCACGCGCATCGCGCGGTTCCTTGGCGGGAAAGGACAGCACGTTGGTCGTTGCGTCTTTGGAACGCCAATCGCGGTTGAGCGCCCGGATCGTCGAATCGTCGGTCAGCACGATAGCAAGCTCGCCCTGGATTGTTGACACCATGGACGCGGCTTCGCCGATCGCCCGGCGCAGCAGCGCCTTGAGGCTGCGCTGCGCCGTCCAGAGTGGGGATACGACCACGATGTCGACCCTGAGCGGCGGGCGGCGTCGGCGCACTGGCGGTCGTGTGCGCCGTTTGCGAACCACGAACGTCATCTCCCTTCCCCGCGCGCGGGGAAGATGAAACAAGCAAGCGTGCTCATTCCTTGGTCTCGCGCGATCGCGCGGCCTTGAGCGCCGCTTTGTCGTAGGCGTCGACAATGCGCGCCACGAGCTCGTGCCGGATGACGTCCTCGGCGGTGTAGACGACGTGACCAATTCCCTCGACGTTCCTCAGGAGTCGCGTCGCTTCCGCGAGGCCGGAGGTCTGTCCGGGCGGCAGATCGACCTGGCTCGGATCGCCGGTGACGATCATGCGGCTGTTCTCGCCCAGCCGGGTCAGAAACATCTTCATCTGCATCGCGGTCGTGTTCTGCGCCTCGTCCAGGATGACGACCGCATTGGACAGCGTGCGCCCGCGCATGAAGGCGAGCGGCGCGATCTCGATCTCGCCGGTCTGCAGCGCGCGCTCGACGATGCGGGCGTCCATCATGTCGAACAGCGCGTCGTAGATCGGACGCAGATAGGGATCGACCTTCTCGCGCATGTCGCCCGGCAGGAAGCCCAGCCGCTCGCCCGCTTCCACGGCCGGCCGCGACAGGATGATGCGATCGACCTCCTTGCGCTCGAACAGCTGCACCGCCTGGGCGACCGCGAGCCAGGTCTTGCCG
>WNGD01004773.1_pt1 | contig 27097 bp, 21 predicted proteins | sample 5400671 | NCBI WGS metagenome assembly WNGD01 (sample SAMN13153369, study PRJNA577476) | soil metagenome | isolation source: 40 cm soil or saprolite under grassland replicate 2 | place: USA:California | collected 2016-06-15
GCCAGGTGAAAGCTTTGCCCGCCTCCATACTGGTGGTAGAGCCAATCAGCAGCCGAACGCGAGAAAACCTCGACGCGCTGAATGACCTGGCTGATAAAGATGATTTCCTGAATACTCTCTTTCGCCTGGTAGAGCGCCAACTTCACGAAGCGATCCGTCATCTCTGTCGATCTTGAGAGCACCTCGACGACCAGGACGGGCGCATCAATGATTTGGGACTCCCCATGATCAGCGCTGTCACAGGAAACGACTACATCTGGTATCACCATTTTAGTGGGAGCCACCCGTACCAACTTATCAGTAACATACGGGCGGCAGGAAGCATTATCGCCAAGTGCCTGGTCAAGTGCCACCCCGAAATTGAGCGCGATCGTAGCATGATTCGATGATCCGCCTGCCACCAGGCGTACCTCGCCATCATAGTATTCATAGCGCCGGTCAGAGTTACTAACCAGCAGCAAGTATTGTTCAAATGACATGTGCTGCTGCACTGGATTCGTCGCCATGTGCTAACTCCCATACTCATTGCCTGGTCATTTGCGCTTCTATTATATCATGCCTGGCAGAGCGAGTTTTCCTGTGAGGACATAGTATAATGAGCACAGAGAAACGGCTTGTTTTATCAGAAAGGCGGTCTACCGATGAGCATGATTAGTGACGAGCAAGAGATAATGACGGTGACGCCTGCTGATTGGGTCCCTGGCACGCCTCAAGGGTCCTGGACTTATGAAGCATATGCAGCGTTGCCCGATGATGGCCAGCGTTATGAAGTTGTGCAAGGAGTGCTGATTATGTCGCCTCCACCTGGTCCAGAGCATCAAAGTGTCCTGGGAGAGATTTATAGTTACCTGCGTGAGCATATTCTGATGACTGGGCGGGGTATGGTGTATGTGGGACCTCTTGACGTGGAGTTATCTGAGCGCAATGTTTTTCAGCCAGATGCATTGGTGGTACTTAAGGAACATAGTGACCATTTCCAGAGAAAGCATTTTGTAGGAGCGCCGGACCTGGCAGTTGAAATCATATCTCCAAGTAGCGCAACCTATGAGCGGTTAACCAAATATGAAACATATGAGCGGGCCGGTATCCCTGAATATTGGCTTGTTAACCTTAAGCGGCGTACTATTGAGGTGTTTGTTTTAGAGGGACAACGCTATCACTCACTGGGAGTGTTCAAGGGGGAGCAGGCGTTACTTTCGCGGCTTATTCCATCGGGAACGATTCCCGTTGAACAGTTCTTCGCCAGGATGTGAGCATTAGGGGAGGTCGAGCGAAGCTCTCAAGACCCTTCTACGAGTCCTTCAAATTCTACATCTATGTAAGCGTCTGCGAGAGAAAAGTGTACGCCTAAGCTGTTCAGGGTGATTTCATCATTATTTTCAAAGGCTTCGTAAATCCACTTGTTATTCTCTTTGTGATAGATTTCTATTTTAAAAGATTGCGAGTCTGCAAGGACATATTCTTCGATAGTAGGATGCGCGCGATAATTTTTGAGTTTCCATGTTCTGTCTGTGAGTTCTGTGGTTGGGGAAAGTACTTCAACAACGAGGCGTGGAGATTGGATCGCTTGAATGGTTCCCCGGTCGTGTGGATCGCAGGTAACTGTCACATCAGGATGAAAGTAGCGTGTCTCAGAGATGTATACTTTCATGTCGGAACTATAAACGCGACATTTGCTCCCACGCAGAAGGTTCCAAAGGATGCGTTGGATATTTGATTTGACGGTGTCATGATTGGCGGTTCCGCCTGCCATGACATGCACATAGCCATCAATGTATTCGTAGCGTGTGTAAGGATCGTTTTCTTCGAGTTGAAAGTATTCTTCAACGGTCATGGTTTGCCGATGTTCTATCGCCATGGCACTCTCCTATCTCTCCTTTTGACATCCACTCATCATGCTTCTGGCGGGCCGCAGGCCCGCTTTGAGGAAGAAGGAGCATGCGAGGACACCTCGCGCTCCGGCAAGGCACACCGTCCCCCAGACGGCGTCTGCGTCCCCTGCACCCCTGCTTGAGGAGGGGATGTCAGTCTCCTTCCATTTACTCTAGATGCCTCCATAGTAAACCGGCTTTATTATACCATAGCGTTTTCTTATCGCTCTGAGTTTAGTAGCTGCTGGTTCGATGATTATCTACGACAACCCTAACAACCTCAAGAGCGCGGTTCTACATCCCTGGCGACCTGTGCCTTCCCGTACAGCCGCGTCGTTTAAGCGCGAAATCTGCTTCCATTGAGCACCTGCGTCGCTGGAGGATGCAGGCATCAAGGTCACCTGTAGGTGTTGTTTCGGGCGCAGGGTGATCACCGGCTGGAGCCCAGGGGTATAGCCGGGGACGGGCTGCGGCGTGTAGCGCTGGAGTATACTCGCGAGGATAAGCCGCGCTTCCAACTGTGCGAGCGGCATGCCGATGCAAGCGCGCGGGCCGCCCCCGAAGGGGAAGTACGCTCCGGGCGGGATTTGCTGTTCGTTCGCCGGATCCCAGCGCTCTGGTTTGAACGCCTCCGCGTCCCGCCAGATAGTAGGCAAGCGATGAATGACCCACTGGCTCAGGATGACCAGCGTACCAACCGGCAGGCGCACACCGTCTAGTTCAGATTCTTTGGCGACGAAGCGCATCTGCAGCCAGGCCGGTGGATAAAGACGCATCGACTCGCTCAAAACCCAGTCCAGGTAGGGAATTCTGGCAAGGTCGTCAAGGGCTGGCTCGCGACCAGCGAGTACCGAGCGAATCTCATCCTGCAATTTGATACGCACCTGTGGATATTGCGAGAGCAGGTAAAAGGTCCAGACGAGGGCAATCGCGGTCGTCTCGTGACCTGCCGCGAGGAAGGTCAGGATGTGGTCGTGAATCTGTTTCCCGGTCAGTTTCGTTCCCGGCTCTTCCCCGCTCTGTGCTGACATCAGCATGGAAAGCACGTCATGGTAATCGCGGTCATCGTCACGGCGCTGCGCTATCAATGTGTAGATCAGTATATCCAACTGGCGCGAGGCAGCCATACGCCTGCCATAGCCGGTAACAGGATTGTCGATGCGAATATTCAGGAGGTCTTCAGCCATGCTCGTCGAACTGCCAATAATGCCATCGAACGCGGCGCTAAGAGGACCGAGTTGGGATGACAGGTCGATACTGAAGAGGCACTTGCTCACAATACGCAGCGTCAACTCTTGCATGGCTTGCGACATATCGATGGTATCACCCAACTGCCATGTCTTGAACAGTTCTCGCGTGTACTGCTGTATGATCGCAGCATAGCCTTCGACCTGTTTTTTGTGGAAGGCCGGTTGTACCGCGTGACGCTGTTTGCGATGCTTTTCGCCATCGATGGTCAGCAAGCCCTCGCTCGCGAAACTATTATCGTTATTCCCCTGGAGCAGGCCGCGATTCGAGAAATTGCGCGGGTGTTCTACCAGGACGTAGCGCACGTGTTCCGGGCGGAATAGCAGTACCGCCGGATTCTTTCCGATGTAGATCGTTGCCATGTTGCCATAGACGCGCTGCAAGCCCTGCAGAAAGCCAAGTGGATCTTGTCTCAACGAGAGAAGATGGCCAATATAGGGTAACGGGCGGGGGCCTGGTGGAAGCATGGTTCTGGTTGTTTGCAGTTCCTGGGCGGTAGTCACCATTTGTTGCTGTTCCCTTTTGTGGTGCATTCGCTACATCCTGTGGAAACCGTAGGTGCCGATTTATCGGCTCTGGTTCTCATCCACCAATTTCCCGAATGCACCATTTAGCGCTTAATATGTCAAGATTTACTACTCTGTATCATAGGGCAGAGGGAATGGGATAAGCAATGGGCTCACAAATCGCTATCCAATTGTTTTTTGTAACTATTCAGGTCTCCTTGCTCTCGCGCCGCCTCCGGCGGCTGTACGAGGGGATTCCAGGGGGCCTGCAAGGCCCATAGGTGTTCACTTCAGCACTGCTGTCATCCTGAGCAGAGCGAAGGATCTACGCCCTGCCCAGCGAGAGATCCTTCGCTCTGCTCAGGATGACAAATGGTGGGCGGGGCGGCTCGTAGGCGTTACCTGAAGCACGTGAACACAGGGACTTCTTGGCTTAAGTGAACGCCTATGGGCCTGCAAGGCCCCCTGGAATCCCCTGCTGAAAACCACTGTTGGCTCCGGGGACCGGCTCCGTGAACTGGCGGGGTTCTCCCTGGACACGGCTCCTGGCAAAGGTCACAAGGGGCGATCTACCAAGCGCCCTGGGGAAAAGACGGCGTAGGAGATGGCCGGCGCCACGTGCAAGACGAAAACCTATTCTGTGTCTCGTGGTCCAGCGCAGTCCGTATGCCTGTCGTATGTCTGGTGGAAGTTGTCCTACCGTGATCAACCGCACAACTGCCCACGATGGCCTGTGCAACCATGGCACCGGGGGGTAGAGGACCTTCTGGGCGATGAAACGAGCGGCGGGTCCGATGGCGATCTCTCCTGAAGGGAGCGCTTCGCGCATGTATTGCTGGACGGCTGCATAGCTGGCCGGCAGGGTCGTCTCGGTTAATCCCAGGAGGCGCGCATAGCGGCAGGATTCCTGCCAGTACTGTTCGCGCGCTGCCTCAGAGAGCGGGCCGACGAAGGTCTTGTAGGCGGTGAGCATGCTATCGACGAAAGCGATATGCACCCACAAGAGCGCCAGAGGCTCCATGCCGCTATAGGTCTCACCTGCCCTATAGCGTCCAATGTGCTCAAGAAGCGTCCCCCGGACGGTGTGGTGCAGGCGATTGATATGGTGAGCCATAGCGCTGGCTTCGCGCGTGGTGCCAAAGAGCAAAACAGCCATCCCCTGAATGGTACGCTCAACACGTCCAAAGGGATCCTCTGCGAAGCCACTATAGTCGAGCGCTCCCTGCGCTACTTTGGGATGGGCAGCTTGCAGTAAAAATGCGCGTGCGCCTGCTGTAATCAACCATTGTTCTTCATGTAAGCGCCAGGTGAGCGAGCCGGGGCCAAGTAGACCCGGGTCTGGCTCCACATCACTGATAGGCAATGTGTTGGACATCGGTGCGCCGCTGGCCCAGTGGATTAAGCGCATTGCACTGAGAGGTTGCCGCATATGTATCTTTACCTCTAGAATTGGCGTGGTGAGCGCCGCATATGGTTCGTGTTTACTCTTCAGTAATTATAGGACATCATAAATAAGATGACCAGTCTCTTGCTGCCATACAATGTGTTTGGTGAGTGGTGGTATGATAGTTGCCAGACTGCATTCAGCACTGCGAAAGGAAAAATGTCCGTATGATGCAAGGAACGCAACAGCAAGTGCAACCTGTTCTGGTTGGCACGTCTCTCCCCCGCCAGGACGGACCTGACAAAGTGACCGGGCGTGCGCGCTACGCAGGAGATCAGGTGCTGCCAGGCATGCTTTATGCGCGCCTGGTCCTCAGCCCGTATGCCCATGCGCGTATCTTGAATATCGATACGTCGGCTGCTCTGTCCGTGCCTGGAGTCGTGGCTATTTTTACCGCCGAAACCCTGGGAATGGCCCAGGTAGATCCGCTCTCTCGTTCGCAATCTCCACTGGCACAGCAAGAAGCGTTGTGGTGCGGGCATCCTGTGGCCATCGTGGTTGGCGAGACGGAGGCTAGCGCTGAGGATGGAGCTGCCGCCGTGGAGGTCGACTACGATCCGCTGCCAGTTGTCATTGATCCTGAGGCTGCCATACGACCGGATTCGCCCCTGGCCCGATCTCGTAGTGAGATCTCAGCAGCCGCCGGAGGAGGCGAGCACGCTGCCGGCCCTCGAGAGGGAGCACCGGTCGAGGAGGAGGCGCTTTCGCAGAATGCCAGCCAGACACCACCTGTGAGGATAGGTGATATCGAGGTTGGCCTGCGCGAAGCCGAGGTGGTGGTCGAATGCAGCTATCGCACCCATCCTGTACATCAATCCTATATGGAGCCACAGTCGGTCACTGTAGCGCCAAGCTCCTCTGGCCATCAACTTGTGATCTGGCCCAGCACGCAGGGCCTGTTCAATGTGCGTTCGGCAGTTGCCAGGGCACTCAACATGCCTGAGCGGCACATCCATGTCGAGCCGGTACCGATCGGTGGAGGATTTGGCGGGAAGGAGACACTGATTGAGCCGCTGGCAGCAACAGTAGCGCAGCACCTGCGCAAGCCAGTACGATTGATCTACACGCGCCAGGAAGATCTCCTGGCCGGTAATCCCGCGCCACAAACGGTTATCACCGTCAAACTAGGCACGAAGAAGGATGGTACGCTCACCGCTATCCAGGCCAGAATGATTCTTGATGCGGGTGCCTACCCCAATCCTCTTGCTGGCTTCGCTGGCTTCCATTTCACCGGCGTGTATCGCTGTCCCAATATAGATATCCGCTGCTACGTGGTTCAGACCAACAAGCCTGGTACTGGCGCCTATCGCGCGCCTGCCGGTCCGCAGGCGTACTTCGCGCTTGAATCGACGGTACAGGAACTGTGCCAGCAGCTTGGGATGGACCCACTGCAGTTCCGCCGGATCAATGCCCTCAAAGAGGATGACCCGAATATCATGCGTGGTCGCTGGCCGCGCATTGGCCTGCTGGAGTGTATTGAACAGATCGAGCAGCATCCTTTATGGATGCAGCGCGAGCAGGCCAGACGGGAAGGGCGCGATAAATCGGCCCCTACGGGCTGGAAGATTGGGATAGGCGCGGCCGTTGGAGGCTGGCCTGGTGGAACGGAGCCTGCCGCAGCCCTCTGCCGGCTGGAGCAGGATGGCACCTTTACCGTGGTGGTGGGCAGTGTCGATCTTTCCGGCTCAGATGCTTCGCTGGTACTGATTGCCGCGGAGGAGTTGAGCCTGCCGGCTGAAGCCGTGAACATGACACATGATAACACCGATTCTATGCCCTACAGCGGCCTCTCTGCCGGCAGCAAGACGACCTATACGGTGGGGTCGGCGGTACTGGCGGCTGCACGTGATGCGCGCAGCCAGGTCGTCGCTATTGCGGCTGATATGCTGGAAGCGTCTGCCGAGGACATGGAACTCCGGGATGGGAAGGTGATGGTTAAGGGGGTACCTGAGAAGTATGTCACGCTGCAGCAGATCGCAGGGAGTTCTATGAACTTCGGCGCTCCCTACGAGCCAGTCTATGGTCGTGGTCGCTCGGCCAATCGAGTCTCCTCGCCCATGTTTGCCGCGCACCTGGCGAAAGTAGCCGTTGATCCTGAGACGGGCGAGGTGCGCGTACTCGACTACATTGCGGCGCAGGACGTTGGCCGCGCCATTAACCCGGCAGAGGTTGAGGGCCAGATCCACGGCGGCGTGGTCCAGGGGATCGGTTGGGCGCTGTTTGAGGGGATGGCCTACGACGAGAACGGGCAGTTGCTCACTCCGACGCTGATGGACTATGCGCTGCCGCAGAGCCATGACGTGCCCACCATCACACCGCTGCTGGTAGAGGTGCCATCTGAGCTTGGCCCGTTTGGTGCCAAAGGTGTGGGCGAGCCGCCAGTGGTCCCGGTGGCCGCGGCTATTGCAAATGCCATCAGGGATGCGACCGGCGTGCGCATGACGCAGATTCCGATGACGCCCGAACGCGTCTTTGCCTCCCTTAGAGAAGGGAAATGAGATGCCGAGGTTGCGAACGATGCTATGATGGCAGTGGGAGTGGCACTTGACCATTTATGGGAGTAATATATGATACGGCCCGCAATAGTCATCGTTGATGATATTCCCCAGGTCCTGCATAAGCTCGAGAACGATCTGGAAAAGAAATATAGCGACCGCTTTCGCATCATCAAGGCCGCTGCGGGCCAGCAGGCGCTGGATCGCTTGAAGCAGATGAGCTTGCACAACGAGCCAGTGGCGCTCTTACTGATCGATGAACAGATGCCCGAGATGAACGGCTCGGAGTTTCTGAAAGAGGCACGAAACCTGTACCCGGCGGCCAAACGGATCTTGTTGATCACCTACGTGGATACACATGCTGCAGTCCAGGCGATCAATACCGGGCAAATCGATTACTACCTGATGAAGCCCTGGGATCCGCCGGAGGAGCGCCTCTATCCAGCGTTGGATGATGTACTGGCGGAATGGCTAGTCGCGTTCCACCCGCCACTCGCAGAATTGCGGGTAATCGATCATCGCTGGTCGCCCCGGCGGCACGAGATCGGGGACTTTCTGGCTCGCAACCAGGTGCCCTATCAATGGCTGGACGTTGAAAAGAGCAAAGAGGCACCTCACTTGCTGGAGCAGCTGGGCTTAGACCATAAGAAACTGCCAGTCGTGATTTTCCCCGATGGTTCGTACCTGGTGAACCCCAACGTGCACCAGGTTGCCGAGAAGATCAACCTCAAAACACACGCGGAAAAGCCTTTTTATGACCTGATCATCATCGGCTCCGGTCCAGCAGGGCTTGCCGCGGGAGTCTATGGTGCCTCCGAGGGACTGTGCACCTTGCTTGTGGAGAGGGAGGCTCCGGGCGGACAGGCGGGAACGAGTTCGCGTATCGAGAACTACCTGGGCTTTCCGGCAGGATTGAGCGGGGGAGAACTGGCGCGTCGTGCCGTGACACAGGCGGAGCGTTTTGGCGCGGAGATCGTCACTCCTCAAAAAGCGGTGAGGGTCAAGGTAGATGGCCAGTACCGGTGTGTTATGCTGGAGGATGGCTCAGAGTTGTGCTGCCACGCCCTCTTGCTCGCCTGCGGTGTTTCTTACCGCAGACTGAATGTGCCTGGCGTAGGCGCCTTGACCGGCGCCGGCGTCTATTATGGTTCCTCGATCGCCGAGGCTATGTCCTGCAGCAATGAGGAGGTGTACATTGTCGGCGGGGCGAACTCCGCCGGACAGGCTGCCATCTACTTTGCGAAGTATGCTCGCCAGGTGACAATGCTGGTGCGCGACGAGTCGCTCTCAAAAGACATGTCCAAATATCTGATCGATCAGATCGAGAACACGGACAATATCGAGGTCTTGACCTGTACTCGTGTCGTGGCCGTGCAAGGCAAGCGCCATCTAGAAAGCATCACGATCGTCAATGACAAAACCCATGAAGAAAAGACGCTTCCGGCGACCTCGCTGTTCATCTTCATTGGCGCGGAGCCGCATACAAGTTGGCTGAAGGGCACGGTGAAGCGTGACGAGAAGGGCTTCGTTCTCACTGGCCCCGACCTGATGCACGAGGGGCAGCCGCCAAAGCGCTGGCGGCTTGACCGCGAGCCTTTCTTCCTGGAGACCAGTATCCCCGGCATCTTCGCCGCCGGAGATGTGCGGCACGGCTCCATCAAGCGTGTCGCCTCTGGCGTTGGCGAGGGGGCAATGGCCGTTCAGTTCATCCACCGGTACCTGGGCTCGATATGAGAGGCATTCATCTCCTTTAGTATTCTGGCATGCCCGCTGGAGCAGCAGGCTTCTCCTTTTCTGGAATATCTGTAATCAGCGCTTCGGTAGTCAGGATCATTGAAGCAATGCTGGCCGCATTCTGTAAGGCTGAGCGCGTCACCTTTGCAGGATCAATGATACCAGTGGCAACCATATCTTGATAGGTGTCAGTAAGCACATCGTAGCCGTAGTGATCGTTCTGGTGTTCTCTCTGCGCTCGCCGTATACCATCAACGATCACCGATCCGTCCTTGCCACTATTGATGGCAAGTTGACGAGTAGGTTCATCGAGCGCCCTGCGTAAAATGAATATACCCGTTCTCGCGTCACCTTCAAGGTTCAAGTTATCCAGCGCCTGTGTTGCATTTAACAGGGCAACACCACCACCAGCAACCAGGCCCTCCTCCACCGCGGCGCGCGTAGCAGAGAGGGCATCTTCAACGCGCGTCTTTCTGTACTTGAGTTCGACCTCAGTGCTTGCTCCCACCTTGATCAAGGCCACGCCGCCGGACAACTTCGCCAGTCGCTCCTGGAGCTTCTCACGATCGTAGTCACTCGTCGTCTCCTCAATCTGTGCCTTGATTTGACGAATGCGCGCCTGAATAGCCGCCTGGCTTCCCTTGCCTTCAACGATGGTCGTATGATCCCTGGTAACCACAACACGGCGAGCAGTACCAAGGTCATTGAGCGTCGCACTGTCGAGGCGGCGACCGGTCTCTTCGCTAATGACCTGCCCACCAGTCAGGACAGCGATATCTTGCAGCAGCTCTTTGCGGCGATCACCAAAGCCAGGAGCCTTGACGGCGAGCACATTCAGGATTCCGCGCAGTTTGTTCACCACTAGCGTTGCCAGGGCTTCGCCATCGACGTCCTCAGCGATAATCACAATATCGCGGCGTCCCTGCTGGGTCATCTGCTCAAGGATGGGCAAGATATCAGGAACGGCACTGATCTTCCTATCTGTGATCAGAATATAGGGATTATCAAGCGTGGCTTCCATTCTCTCTGGATTTGTGACGAAGTAGGGCGAGATGTAGCCTCTGTCGAACTGCATGCCTTCTACGTAGTCAGTCTCGAAGTCGGTACCGCGCGACTCTTCCACGGTGATAACACCATCTTTCCCAACTTTATCCATCACTTCGGCGATAAGCTGACCAATTTGCTCATCGGCGGCAGAGATAGTGGCAATCTGTGCAATCTCCTTCTGACTGTCAACGGGGATGGACTCGGAGCGAATGTAGTTAACGATCGCCTCTGCACCTTTCTCGATACCACGCCTGACGAGCATAGGATTGGCTCCTGCCGCGAGATTTTTCATACCCTCTATGACGATAGCCTGGGCCAGCACGGTAGCGGTGGTTGTACCATCACCCGCAACGTCATTTGTTCTGGTTGCGGCCTCTTTGAGTAGTTGAGCACCCATGTTCTCGGGCGGGTCTTCCAGCGAAATTTCCTTCGCAACAGTCACACCGTCATGCGTTACCGTTGGCGCACCAAATTTCTTGTCCAGGGACACATTACGGCCCTTGGGACCCAGTGTGACCTTCACGGCATCAGCCAGTGTATCAATACCTTTCTTCAAAGAACGACGCGCATCTTCAGTGAAAACGATCTGTTTAGCCATAAGCAGTACTCCTGTGCTTCAATGTCGAATCTTTGCCATAGTATACACACTCCCTCAACAAGGAGGGACAATCAGCATGCAATAAGCAGCATCTTCACAAGATACTACAAAGTATACGGCATGCCAGCTGCTTTGTCAAGTATTTATGTTATCTCATCAACTATTTATACGAAACAAAAATATATTTTCTATGTATCGCGTTCTTCACTCAATGAAGCAAGATGAAACGGAGTATACTACAAGTGTGAGGAGAAGTGGATGTTTCACCGACAGATGACAACATAGCGAAGACATGAGGGAAGATCGTATGCATGTCAAAGGACTGACCTGGCTAGGATTGCGGACTCATCAGTTTGAAGAGATGGTGACGTTTTTTCGCGATGTAATGGGTATGAAGCCCATTCGAGAAGAGCAGGAGATTGTGGGGTTTCAATTGAGCGATGGCACACAGGTGGAACTCTATCGCCCCGAGGAGGCATTCCATGCGTTTTTCATCACTGGTCCTGTTGTCGCCTTCCGGGTGGAGGATGTCGATGCTGCACGGGCCACCATGGAAGAGGCGGGCATCAAGTTCATTGGTCCCATCCAGAGGGCGGACAAGACAAGTTGGAATCATTTTCGGGCGCCAGATGGGACGGTGTTTGAGATTTTGAGTAGGGCTGATGACACACAGATATTTGGAGATAATGCCTGTCACCCTGAGCCCTTCGCTTCGCTCAAGGGTAAATTCCGCGAAGGGTCTGGCTCGATGGATGGAGAGATCCTTCGCTTCGCTACGCTCAGGGCTTCGGCTCATGCGCTCAGGATGACAGCCCTGAGTGAAGCGAAGGGCCGCTCACGGAGGAAGTCTTATCTCCAAATGTCTGGATGATACATGCAAGGGTTGACAATGCCTCAGAATATCCTGTATATTAAATATAATAGTTATGTTTGTTGATCTAGTTAATCAACAAATTTATATGATGACAGAACTCTCATCACGAGCAAAGGAATGGAGCGAGTGATGAGAGAGTTTTGTCATACGCTGGTCCTAAAGGAGTGATACAGCGGGTTATTCTGTATGATGAGTCACCGTAGCCTCAAAGCCAGGACACTGCTCAGGCAGCGCCCGGTCGTATCCTCACACAAAGATTATACAGGCATTGACGCCAGCAATAGGGAGATGAGCCACCCTGCAAATAAGCGTCACTGTGCTCCGTTTCCCCCACGATGAAGTGAAACAGCGATTTCAATTATGCTGAGATCCAAACTCTAAGCGACCCGTTGCAAACATGGGTAGATTACCCATGAGGGTATTTCTTGAGGAGGGAATGTCGTCGTGCCCGATAACGAAGAGTCTACGCATACCTTACTGAACCTGGGGCCAGGCGAAGGAAGCAAGGTTGAACATATCAAAGCCGAGAGCCACCACCTGCGCGGGCAGATAGATCAGGAGTTGGCGCAAGAGAGCACTCACTTCTCCGACGCACAGGTGCAACTCATCAAGTTCCACGGTATCTACCAGCAGGAGAACCGCGACGCCCGCCAAACACGCAAGGCAACCGGTGAGGAGAAAGCTTACCAGTTTATGATCCGTACGCGCATCCCGGGCGGTGAAGTGACCGCGGAGCAGTATCTTGCCCACGATGACCTGGCTGATCGATATGCGAACGGGACGTTACGTATTACCACGCGCCAGGGCTTCCAGTTACATGGTGTTCTCAAAGGTCGTCTGTACCCGGCAATCCACACGATCAATGAGGCCCTCCTTTCTACCCTGGCTGCATGCGGCGATGTGAACCGGAACGTGATGGCCTGCCCCGTACCTTTTGCTGATCATGTACATGCGCAGGTCGAGGAAACTGCTCAGCGTATTGCTATGCATCTTGCCCCTCGCAGCCGTGCTTACCATGAAATCTGGGTTGATGGCGAACAGGTAAAGATCGACAGGCACCCTGGAGGAGAGGAAATCGAGCCGATTTATGGTCCTACCTATCTACCGCGCAAGTTCAAGATCGGCGTGGCGGCTCCAGGTGACAACTGTATCGATGTCTACACGCAAGACATTGGCCTCGTGGCTTCCCTTGAAGGTGAGTCCCTCGGGGGTTTCACCATACTGGTTGGTGGCGGCCTGGGGATGACGCATGGCAAAGCAGAGACGTTCCCCCGCCTGGGTACGCCCCTCTGCTTTGCCACCTCTGATGAGATTCTGGCGGTCGTGGAGGCAATTGTCACAGTCCAGCGTGATTATGGAGACCGCCACAATCGCAAGCATGCACGTATGAAATATGTCGTAGAGGAACGCGGTATTGGGTGGTTCCGTGCCGAAGTAGAGCGCAGGTTAGGTTATAGCCTCCAGGACCCTCGTACAGTGCAGATGATCACCTGGGTTGGCATCCTCAAGGAGATGGGCGCTGGTTTCTGGGTCTCTACGTTGAGAATGGGCGTGTGAAAGACGATGATACGCTGCGTTTGCGTTCGGGTCTGCGCCACACTATCGAACAGTTTCGTCCCGGCATCCGCCTGACTCCCCAGCAGAACATTCTCTTTACTGATCTGAGCAAAGAACAGCGCGGCCCATTAACAACTTTGCTTACCAACTATGGCATACCTATCGATCCAGCCGATATAGGCGTACGTCGATTTGCCATGGCCTGTCCAGCACTACCCACCTGTGGACTGGCACTGGCCGAGGCTGAGCGGGCGCTTCCGGCGGTGATAGGACAAATAGAGGCCGACCTTTGTGCACTTGGCCTGGTAAATGAGCCGCTCAGCGTACGCATGACGGGCTGTCCGAACGGCTGTGCAAGGCCCTACATGGGCGATATTGGTTTCGTAGGCCGGACCAAGGATGTCTACAACGTCTATATTGGTGGCGACCTGCTCAATACCCGCCTGAACACACTCTACGCCGCCTCCGTCCATACGAAAGATTTAGCGGCAACCGTGCGTCCTTTGTTGGCTCTCTGGAAAGAAGAGCGGCTGCCCGCGGAGCACTTTGGCGATTACTGCTCCCGTGTCGGCTTCGAATATCTCCGCGCCCAGGTAGCAGTACATGTCTGAATGATGAGTTTTAACAACCAGGACCGGTAATATCCCGTAGGCGCCCAATTTATTGGCGCACCGCCGATTGATCGGCCTCTTGAGGGCATCGACGGGTCATTGGCCGATGATGATTTTTCACCATCAAAACCGGTCCTGTCATCCTGAGCGCAGCGAAGGATCTGATGCGCCGGGTACCGAGATCCTTCGCTGCGCTCAGGATGACACCACATTGCCGATCTTGGTCGTGAAACTTCATAATCGGCGATGCGGGCATAAATGCGCCGCCTACGACATGGCCGGTTGTGGTCGTGAAAGGTCATTATCGAGGGACCGAGGCTTGCCCTCGCCAGGTCCCAAACACACACGATGTGAACAGATTTGATATGAGCAGAGGAGAAAGCACTATGCCCAGGTATTATCCTGTCATGCTTGATGTACGTGACCGGCTGGCTATCGTCATTGGAGGAGACCGGGTGGCTGCTGAGAAAGCTGCCGCGCTCGCTGCAAGTGGCGCTCGCGTATCCGTGTTGAGTCCAACATTTTGTGATGAACTATTGCAGCAGGCCGAGCGCAAGCAGGTTAGGCTGCGCCGGAAAGCGTACGAGCCCGGAGATTTAGCCGGAGCCTTCGTGGTGATTGCTGCAACCAATAATCCCCAGCTTATAGAGGCTATCTGGGCAGAAACGCAGGAACGCGGGCAATTAGTCAACATCGTGGATGTTCCAGCGTCCTGCTCATTCATTCTACCTTCCATTCTCCGGCGTGATCAACTAACCATCGCCGTCTCGACGGAAGGGGCCAGCCCTGGTCTTGCCAAGCGCATTCGCCAGAGCCTGGAAGAATACTTTCCCCACGCCTATGGTCCATACCTGCGCTTAGCGGCCCTGGTCCGCAGCTATCTTCGCAATGCAGGTGTCTCCTACGAGCGGCGTGACGATTTCTTCCACGATTTCTTTATCTCGGATGTGCTGGCACAACTTGTTCGAGGAGATACAGAGCAGGCGGTGATAACCACTGCTGCGTTACTACACCGCTATGGCATCGACGTTGCAGCAAATGCCCTTAAGGCCGCTGTGGAAGAGGAGAAGGAGCGTGTCAATCATGGCGCATGAGCAATCTTCGCATGGCAAAGTCTACCTGGTGGGTGCAGGCCCCGGTGATCCGGAGTTGATCACCCTCAAGGGTCTCCGCTGCCTACGCGTGGCTGATGTCGTGGTCTATGATCGCCTGGTCAATCTCTCCCTGCTTGATGAAGCTCCATCCAGGGCGGAGCGAGTATTTGCCGGCAAGAAAGCAGGCTGCCACGTTGTTAAACAAGAAGAGATTCACGCTTTCCTCATTCACTGTGCACGGCAGGGACGCCTCGTTGTTCGCCTGAAGGGGGGCGACCCGTTTGTCTTTGGCCGTGGCGGTGAAGAGGCTCTGGCTCTTGCCCAGGCTGGCATTCCATTTGAAGTTGTACCCGGTGTGAGTTCAGCCATTGCAGTCCCTGCGTATGCTGGCATTCCCGTTACCCATCGCGATCATGCATCCTCGGTCACTATCGTGACAGGGCATGGGCGTTATGCGGATGGATCCGCTGGCGTGAACTGGAAAACGCTGGCAAAGGTGGGGGGAACGCTGGTCATTTTGATGGGAGTGGATACACTTCCACATGTCACCCAGCGATTATTCGACGGCGGACTTCCTGCTGACACAGCGGCAGCTGTAATCCAACAGGGTACCATCCCGCAACAGCGTATAGTGACAGGCACGCTGGCAAATATCGCTGAATGCGCCAGGAGAGCGAACATCATGTCACCAGCCATCACGGTAATCGGCGCGGTTGTCGCTCTCAGAGACTCTCTCAACTGGTTCGAGACACAGGAGACTAGTGAATACGAAGAGAGGGTACCAAGCGATCTAAAAGCGATCATGGAAGTATTGAGCAGAAAGGTTTCAAGTGTAGTCAGATGAGATTATTGCTCAGTTGTATTTCAACGCAACATTCGACCCTCAAAAAGCACTGGTCCGAATCAGCCCAGGCCACGCAGTGTCCCCTGACGGTCCTCGGGAGTTATGAGAAACCGAAAGAAGACAGCGGGGGATTGCTGTGTTTACTTGAAGATTTTGGCTGTTCACAAAAAAATCTCGATCTCAAAATGGCGGCTGGAATGGCAGATAGTGACAAAGGGGTGTTCATCACTTCCTTTGGGAGCATCCACGAGGTTGATGCTGACCTGAACACATTCAAACGAGATGTCGTCAGTTCACCTCTTTTTAACGCGCTTCACTCCATTTCCCGCACGCAACGTGGCTATCTTGTGGCGAGCACGGGACTGGACCTGATTTTGGAATTCAAGCCGGATGGGGAAATACTGTGGAACTGGTGGGCCACCGATCATGGTTTTGAGGAAACACCCACTGGCCGTCGTCGCGTACTTGATAAATCCGCAGATCACCGCGCGGTACAATACGGAACGTTGAGCCAGACGACGCATGTCAATTCAGCCGCGGAACTGCCTGATGGGCGGGTCCTGGCTTCACTCTTTCACCAGGGGTCGGTCATCGTCATCGATCGCGAAACGGGCAGGTGGCAGCCTGTGCTGGAAGGCTTAGATCATCCTCATGCAGTGCGCATTCTGGACAAAACCCACTTTACCGTCGCAGACACCGTTCACGGGCGAGCATTGCTTGTGCGTGTCGACGGAACCGGAGTGCGAGGACAGGTTGAGGAAGAAATAGACGTGGGAACCAGTTGGCTGCAAGACTGCCGGTATGATGATGAGCATGAGACCTGGATATTGGTTGATGGCAAGAATTCGCGCCTGGTCTTGCGCCGTGGACGCTCTGGTGATAGAGGAATTGTCCAGCTCGACTTAGATCCAGAGTGGCGTCTCTATGAAGCACATGTACTCTGATAAGTACTACTGTCATCCTGAGCACTATTGTCATCCTGAGCGCAGCGAAGGATCTGCTCTGTGCCCTGCGAGAGATCCTTCGCTGCGCTCAGGATGACAGATGGGGGCGGACCGCCCCTTGCGGGCGCCAGGCCTCACTACAGTTTTCAAACTGGACTGACTACTACAAATATACAAGGAGAATACCGTACATGGCAAACAGAGGTTTTACGATCTGGTTTACGGGGCTTTCTGGCTCAGGGAAAAGCACTCTTGCAGAGATTATCGAGCGACGTTTAAAGCAGCACGGGCGCAATGTGGAGATTCTAGACGGAGATATCGTACGTACGCATTTAAGCAAGGGGCTTGGGTTTAGCCGCGAGGACAGGGATACCAACATCAAGCGCATTGCATTCGTAGCCAGCCTGCTCACACGTAATGGCGTTGTGTGCATCTCTGCTGCCATTGCTCCTTACCGTGAGGCGCGTGAATGGGCACGTGGGGAGGTAGAGGATTTTGTCGAGGTGTACGTCAAGTGCCCCATCGAGGTTTGTCGCCAGCGCGACGTCAAGGGTCTCTACAAGCTTGTTGACGCGGGAAAGATCAAGAATTTTACCGGCGTCGATGATCCCTACGAGGAGCCAGATCATCCTGAAGTGATAGTTGAGACCGATAATGAGACGCCCATTGAGAGTGTAAGCCGCATTTTTACGAAGCTTATAGAACTGGGATATCTTGAGCCTGAGTTCCTGTATAGGGATGAGCAAGCTCAGGTCGCAGCGAACCGAGCTGGATGATGTAAACAGCGCTGCAGAGAGAGAAACGAGAAGATACGACATGACGGATGGTTTGATTGCTCCTCACGGAGGAGAGCTTATTCTGAATGTAGCAGGCGAAGCGGAACGTGCAGAATGGCAGGTTCGCGCTAAAAGTCTGCCGCAAGTGGGGGTGAGTTCCCGGCAGCTGGCTGACCTGGAAATGCTGGCTATTGGGACCTATAGCCCTTTGACTGGTTTCATGACACAATCTGATTATTTAAGTGTTGTTCAGGATATGCATCTGGGCAATGGTCTTCCATGGTCGCTACCAATTACTCTTGCAGTGACGCAGGAACAAGCCTCCGATCTAAGAGAAGGCTCACAGATTGCCCTCGTTGATGTCGAGGGGGCGTTGAGAGCGGTCATGGTGCTTCTAGAAAAGTACCACTATGATAAACGGCTTGAGGCGAGCAAGGTTTACCGCACGCTGGATGATGGACATCCAGGAGTGAAGGTGGTGTATCAACAGGGCGATGTGCTGCTGGGTGGACCAGTACGGGTGGTCGCATTGCAGAATCAGACCTTTGCCCAGTATCGCTATACGCCAACGCAGTCGCGCAAGCTCTTTGCAGAGCGTGGCTGGAAACGTATCGTGGCCTTCCAGACGCGAAACCCGGTGCACCGGGCACATGAATATATTCAAAAGTGTGCTTTAGAGACGGTGGATGGTCTCTATCTCCACCCCTTGGTAGGCGATACCAAGGATGATGACATACCAGCTGGCGTGCGTATGCGCTGCTATGAAGTGCTGTTGGAGCACTATTATCCAGCTGATCGCGTGGTCCTGGGGGTTCTTCCTGCCGCCATGCGTTATGCCGGACCACGCGAGGCCATTTTCCACGCCCTGATGCGGAAGAACTATGGCTGTTCGCACTTCATCGTAGGACGTGACCATGCTGGCGTCGGCAACTATTATGGTACCTACGATGCACAGTATATCTTTGCAGAGTTTGATCCCGTCAAACTTGGCATTACACCCATGTTTTTTGAGCATACCTTCTTCTGTCGCGCCTGTGATGCGATGGCATCATCGAAAACCTGCCCACATGGGAGTGAGCAGCATGTGACGCTCAGCGGCACGAAAGTGCGTCAGATGCTACAGGCAGGCGAGATCCCACCTCGTGAGTTTTCACGGCCAGAAGTGGCGCACGTGCTGATCGAGGCCATGCGTCAACCAGCTCCGTGATTGGTTGTCATGTATCTCTCATAATGAAATTTAACAACCAAAATTGGGAATGTCATGCTGATGGGAATGTCATGCTGAGTGCAGCGAAGCATCTCCGCTCCCATCGAGCCAGACCCTTCGCGGAGTTTACCCTGAGCGAAGCGAATGGGCTCAGGGTGACAACCACCTGAACGATCTTGATCGTTAAAACTCATCATGAAAGGAGTTTTTGATGAGGACCACGATGACACATTACTGGCGTATCATCTCACTTTTTGTACTCTTAGCTTTCACACTCGTGGGGTGCGGTGCTCAAAGTTCAAATAACAACCCAACCGGCCAGGATACTGTGCGCCTGGGCTACTTTCCGAACCTGACGCACGCGGTAGCATTAGTGGGGGTAGCACGTGGCACATTTAAGGATGCCCTTGGTCCAAACGTTCACCTGGAGACGAAGACCTTTAACGCGGGCCCGGCACTCATAGAGGCACTTTTTGCCAGTGATATTGATATCGGCTACGTTGGTCCGAACCCGGCGATCAACGGTTACACCAGAAGTAACGGGGCGGCACTCCGCATTATTGCCGGCGCTTCAAGTGGCGGCGCCCTGTTCGTCGTGCGACCGGGTGCGCGTATTCAGAGTCCCAGGGACCTGGCAAACAAGAAGTTTGCGACACCCCAGGTTGGAGGTACCCAGGATGTGGCGTTACGCTACTACCTCCAGCAGCATGGTCTGCAAACGGCTGACAAAGGGGGAAATGTACAGATTATTCCAACTGATAACCCCAACATCCTGTCATTGTTCCAGCAAGGGAAAATTGATGGAGCCTGGGTACCTGAACCATGGGCGACGCGCCTCCTCATCGAGGGCAATGGAACAGTCTTTCTCGATGAACGTTCGCTCTGGCCCAGGGGGCAGTTTGTCACGACGAACGTAGTTGTACGTACAGCCTTCTTACAAGAGCATCCAGACCTGGTGAAAAAGTTCTTACAGGCGCATGTTGAAACGGTACAGTATATTCTGAAAAACCAGGTGAACGCGAAAGAGATTGTGAACAGCGAGATTCAACAGATCACTGGCAAAGCACTGGCGAAAAAGGTGCTTGACCAGGCATATACCAATCTCAATATTACCTACGATCCGCTCACGAGCACCCTTTTACAGTCGGCTGACCGGGCGTATTCACTCGGCTTCCTGGGGCAAAGCAAGCCTGATCTGACTGGCATTTACCATCTCCGTGAGCTGAACGCAGTCCTCGCTTCCAGGGGATTGGCTTCAGTTGCCGGGCCCTAGAACCTAAGTCCCCGTAGAAAAGAGGATCATACAGATGTTTCACCTGTCAATATTGAGCGATACCCAGCATGCAACAGTTAGGCCCCAGCCAGCACCGGGGGGGATTCCCCTCAAGATCGAGGGTGTGAGCAAGACCTTCACAGGACGTGCTGGAGCCGTTGAGGCGCTCCAGCACGTGGATCTGGATGTAGCTGCAGGCGAGTTTGTATGCCTCCTTGGGCCGAGCGGTTGTGGGAAGTCAACGCTGCTCAGCATTATTGCAGGACTGGAAACTGCGAGTAGTGGGACTATCTGGGCCGCTGGACAGAAAGTGCGCGGCCCAGGCACTGACCGGGTGCTGCTCTTCCAGGAAGCGGCGCTCTTTCCCTGGCTGGATGTCCAGCACAATGTTGAATTCGGCTTGCGTCAAGCCGGTACACCGCCCAGGGAGCGGGCTGCGATTGCTCGACGTTTCATCGAGGGGGTGCATTTGAAGGGCTTTGAAAAGAGCTATGTCCACCAGCTCTCCGGCGGGATGCGCCAGCGGGTCGCTATCGCGCGGGCGCTGGCGATTGACCCGGAGGTGCTGCTCATGGATGAGCCATTTGGGGCGCTGGACGCGTTGACGCGTGATCGACTGCATGCTGAGCTTGAGTCGATCTGGACGTCGACCCACAAGACGATCCTGTTTGTAACCCATAATGTTCGTGAAGCAGTCGCTTTGGGAGACCGCGTGCTCGTTTTTTCTCCTCGACCTGGGCGTATCGTGCGTGATTTCCGTATCAATTTACCCCGCCCACGCTCGTTGGAGAACCACATGCTCGTGGACCAGGCGGCGGAGATTATGTCTGTACTGAAGCAAGCAATGAGTGAGGAGCAGCAGGAGCACGCCGATGGAGAAAGCAACTAAAGTGCAGCTTGCAGGTAGTTCAGCCGCTGGTAAATGGCTGCGGCGCATCGTATTCTACTTACTTATATTGGCAGTATGGCAAGTAGTTGCCTTGAGCGGTATCTGGCCTTCCTATGCGCTCCCCGGTCCACTTGCTGTGCTGAAGACATTGATTTACGGCTTCCAAAATGGTCAGTTCCTCCAGGCGGCACTGGTGAGCCTGCAGCGGCTGGCGATTGGCTACAGCATTTCACTTATCATTGGCGTTGTGCTCGGAGTGCTCATAGGGCGTGTGCGCATCCTGGAAGAGACGCTTGGCTCACTGATCCTGGGCCTACAAGCATTGCCCAGTGTCTGCTGGCTCCCACTGGCAATTCTGTGGCTAGGGCTGAGCGAGCAGGCAATCATCTTTGTAGTCATAATGGGAGCACTCTTCTCGATTACACTAGGGGTGGATACGGGCGTTAAAAATACGCCCCCGATCTACCTGCAAGCAGCCCGCAATCTAGGAACTCGAGGTGTGGCACTTACCACGCAAGTTATTCTTCCCTCGGCGATGCCCGCGATATTGAGCGGGCTAAAGCAGGGCTGGACGTTTGCCTGGCGCTCATTGATGGCGGGTGAGCTGCTGTATTTCACGTTGAGCCTGGGGAACCTCCTGCAAACCGGGCGTGATCTGAACGATGCATCGCAAGTGATGGCGGTCATGGTGGTGATCATCGCTATCGGGGTGAGCATCGATTCCCTGGTCTTTGCTCCACTTGAGCGGGGCGTGCGTGCACGCTGGGGTTTGCAGGGATAAGAACTGTGGACAGGCCGGTGAGCCACCAATCAACCCTGCTCGTGAGCCAGCGCCCTGATCATCATTGTCTCTGAGTACTTTGAGAATGTTTCTTTTCCATCACTGCACCCAATCAGGAGGAACTTATGACCACCGAACATCGCGCGACACATGTCACGATAGATGACGTATCACACCGGTTTCTCGAAACCAATGGCTTGCGCATGCACATCTCCGAGCAGGGAACTGGCCCCCTCGTGCTCCTCTGCCACGGCTTCCCTGAGTGCTGGTACTCCTGGCGCTACCAGTTACACGCGCTGTCCCATGCTGGCTACCATGTTGTCGCGCCCGACCTGCGGGGATACGGCCAGACTGACCAGCCCGAGGATGTTGGAGCGTATACGCTGCTCCACCTGGTTGGTGACCTGGTAGGCATACTCGATGTGCTCGGTGAACGAGAAGCGATTCTGGTCGGTCACGACTGGGGAGGAGTCCTCGCCTGGCAGGCTGCGCTGATGCGCCCAGACTGCTTCCCGGTTTTGATTACCATGAGTGCACCCTATTACCCTCGTGGCCCGCTACACGGCGCGAGAGCCAGCGTTCCACCAACACAGAGCTGGCAGCGGGCCTTCGGAGACTACTTCTTTTACCAATCCTTTTTCCAGCAACCCGGCGTAGCCGAAGCAGAATTAGAGCGCGACGTCCGCTCCACTATGCGCCGCTGGTTGTATGGACTATCGGGCGATGCTCCTTCTGCCGAGCGCTGGCATCCCATCTTGCCTGACCCACAGTCAGACCCGCTCAACTCGGCTGGCAACCCCACGTCACTGCCATCCTGGGTCAGCGAAGCGGATCTCGACGTGTACACTGCTGAGTTTGCGCGCACCGGCTTTCGCGGCGGCCTCAACTGGTACCGCAACATCGATCGCAACTGGGAACTGCTGGCTGCCTACAGTGGGGCCAGCATTCCCCAACCCACCCTCTTCCTGTGGGGCGACCAGGACCCGACGCTGGAGATAGCAGGGGTGCGCAAGCGGATCGAACACATGCAGCAATTCGTCCCCAATCTCCGCCAGATTGTCCTTCCGGGCTGTGGTCACTGGATACAACAGGAGCGCGCTCAAGAGGTCAACGCAGCGGTCCTCGCATTCCTCCAGCGTCTGTAGAGACCACTTAGACGACCTTTACGTCTCCACATGCGATTGGGTCGAAGCCTGTCTGGGTGGACAGAGCCGTGCTGCGGTGGAGGTGCACGTACCAGCCGCTACTGGGGATAGACGTAACGTTCTTAATGGTGGTCGTCTCGCTGGCATTCCCCGAAGCGTTTGCCGTCACCGTCTGGAGTGGGTACACAACTGGTCCCTGGCTCGCACAACTGCCGGAATGAATGTGGGCCTCGTGCGAGCTGTTGGGTTCCAGGCCGCTCACGGTCAGCCTGACAGTCAAAGTTTTGCCGGAAAGCGTCAGTTGCGCCATTCCGTTCGCGGATTCACCGGCGCTGGCACGTGGAGCTGAGTTCAGTGGGATCTTCAATGATAGTGGTGAGGCCGGTGAGACATGCGTGAGAACGATATCACCACAGACAATCGGCAAGAACTGGTCACTCGGGGAGAGGCCAGGTCCATTGTGGATGTTCACGTACCAGCCGGTGGCAGGGACTTTCGTCACGTTCTTGATCGTCGTTGTCGATGTCCCTACTCCACGCGCATCTGCGACAACATTCTGCAAGGGATATACGATTAGTCCCTGCTTGCTGCAGCTGCCACGATGGATGTAGGCCGGGTGAGTGCTGTTCGGGGCCAGGCCAATGAGTGAGATCTTCACCATCAACGCATGACTGGTTGGATTCCAACTGATGGTTGCTATGCCAGTAGGCATATGCTTCAGGGTTGCAGTGGCGGTGGTAGCAGCACTTCTGGATGTCGGTGTCGAGCCAGGTGACGAGGCGTGAGAAGTGCCACCACAGCCGGCGAGCACCAGGGCTGCCACGATACCAAATACGGCAAGCAGATCGATTTTACGATGGATGAGATATCTTGTGAGCATAATTCTGCCTTTCTTTTCTTTTACTCTTCGCGTTCGTTCCACAATCGCTCCATTACACAACCTCAGGGTTGCTTCTACATCCACTATACCAGTGTTCATGAACAATAAAGTTGCGGACCCAGAACCACCTTATCCTTCGTAGCCATAAGCCAGTGCGCGGTTGGTTGACTGCTTAAAATAAAGATATACACCGCAGGCTTTAACCTGATAGAGGTTGAAACATGCCCTTCAGAAATTCTGTTACTTAGATCATTTATTCCCGTTCTATTTGGAGTAAGAGAAATCATTAATCGTTATAGAAAGATCGCAGATGGACAATTCAAAGCAATCTAAAACAGCAAATCAAGCAAGCATTTCAGGTGAAACAACCCCGTTATCATGGGGCAAATCGTATCTCATGTGCCCGCCCGATTACTTCGGCGTATTCTACGAGATCAATCCCTGGATGCATCAAGAAAATCGTCCTGATTTCGAGCTTGCCATTGAACAGTGGCACAACCTTGTAGCCAACCTGCGGCGAGCTGGGGCAAAAGTCGAAATCATCGAGCCGGTGAAAGAGCTGCCAGATATGGTCTTCGTTGCCAACGCGGGACTTGTTGATGGCCAGAATCTGATCTTGAGCAGGTTTCGCCATCCCGAGCGGCAGCCCGAATCACTCTACACCTCGCAGTGGTTCCAGGCTCGCGGCCGTGAAGTAGTAGAACTGGTTGGCGCAGGCGATCTCTACTTTGAGGGTTGTGGTGATGCCTTCCCATTTTGCGGCAGCTTGCTGGCCGGGTATGGATTCCGTTCGGACCTTTCCTCTCATACTGCGCTTTCCCGGCTGCTTGAAGTCCCGGTGCATTCGATCAAGCTCATCGATCCGCGTTTCTACCATTTCGACATCAGCTTCTCCCCGCTTGATAATAGACATGCCATCATTAACCCGGCCGCATGGGATCGTGCGAGTAATGCAATCATCGAACAACTCGTGCCCGAGCCGCTCGTGCTCGAGCTGGATGAAGCGCTTACCTTCTGTGCGAACTCCGTGGTTGTGGGCAAGGTCATGGTTATGCCGGAATGCCCTCCTCGTGTCGGTCGCATCCTGGAGCGTTGGGGATATGATGTTTGCGTATCGCCGGTGAGCGAGTTTCTTAAAGCTGGAGGGGCGGTGCGTTGTTTGACTTTGCCACTGGATATGACTATTTCGAGAGAAGTATCCTGAATTTTACAAACACATCCTGCCTGGACAAAAATAATAGCCAAAATCTATCAGCTTAGGTGATTCTGAAGCTGGTAAATCGGAAGTGACCGGCGCATTCCAACGACCACCGGGCTACTAATTACAGTACACGGATGAAGAAACCAATGAAGAAGATACGAACAAGTATCTGCCTAGCGAGGATATTGATGACAAATATTTTGAAGGGTTGCGAGCAGAGGTCTACTTCATAGAAATGCATCAATTTGAGAGCTTCTTTGCTTTACTCCTGGCTTACTTCCATGAACTCCCGGACTGGCTCTACTTGAGGACATACACAACAGAAGAAATAAAAAAGGCAATACAAAACTATGTCGATGATAACATCTCAGCAGCAACCAATGGTGCGGTTAGCACAAGAGAACATTTCATCATTCACGCTGTCTATGCAGGGTATTACTCCGATGAGTTGAAGGAAAATAACGAATGGAATGAGTCAGTAGACAATATCGACTGGTTCATAAAACGTGCAGGGCAACGATATCTTGAAGCTGCCGAATATAAAGGGTATAGCATGGGCTGCGTGTCCTTACAGGACATACATGGGACAGATTATTGCTAAATGATGCTGCTGGCAACCCACAAGGTTCCGGCTTGCGCCGGATGGAGGGCGCAAGATGCGGCAATGTTGACAGCGTTGGCGAATTCAAAACGAGGTTGGTCGAAGTTCCATACGATAGTGCTTTGGCTTGGTAACATCAAAGTTCACTGTGATTTGCTCCCCCACGCGATGTCTTGGAGGGAAACCGAGATGGGGGCTGCGAAAGTGGTAGTGGTGCCCGCTCTGTGGGTCTGTCCACTCTGCTGTGATCATCCACCAACTACTGATGGAGGATGCTTCGACCTGGATGTGTGTGATAGTTGCCTCGACTCTTCTGTCCAGTCTCCGGCGTACTTGTTGTCGGATGGAGATGACCAGACCGACAACGAGACCGGTAAGGAGGATGAGGACGGCAATGGATGCGACGAGAAACATGAGTTGGGTGTCCATACGCTCTTGAGACCTCCCGACGTACATGTGCTTCATCCAAAACGAGTGCCAGGGGTAGTATACCTGAAGTACCTTTAAGATGCTATTAAAAGCGCATTAAAAAGAAAAGCAGCGTCTTTATGGCTACTGCTCCTCATCGGCTCATCCCTCGTAATTCGCAGGGAAGAGTGTCGCTGGAGGTTGAGAATGCCAGTAATTCGCCAATGCTGTCAATGTTATGTGCAAATGATGAGAGGAAAATGGCATGGTGCTCTTAGCACAGTATGGAGTCAATGGATGAGTTCGCGCTGGCCGGTGCTAGGCCTGTGAGGCTGGTATAAACTGTAAAGGAGGCTTTCCGCTTTTGTGCTACACTAACTCATATCGTTATTTTTGTAGCGTAAAGGGGGAATATTATGCAAAACAATCCACCTGGACCCAATGACCCAACCTACATACCACAGCCGCCTCCGCCTCCGCCGCAATACACGCAGTATCCACAGACACCGTATCCGCCGCCACCAATGATGCAGCCACCACCAAAGAAACGCCGCACCTGGCTGTGGATTATCGTTGGCATTGTCGCGCTCATTATCTTCTATCAGATAGGACAGGCCGCCTTTTCACAGACGAGCACAAGCACACCACCAGCAGCAACGCAAGCGCCTGCGACAGGCAATACTCCCGCTGCAACACAGCCGCCTGCGCCGAAACCTACGCCCACACCTTCCTTTGCACACTTTGGAGATGGAACGTACCAGGTCGGTAAAGACATCAAGGCAGGCACGTATCGCACTCGTACTGGTTCACCTGGGTGTTACTATGCTCGTCTCAAAGGCTTTGGTGGCTCCGTTGATGATATCATCGCCAATGATAATACCGATGCTCCTGCCGTTGTCACGATCAAGGCATCGGATAAGGGGTTTGAGTCTCAGAATTGCGGGACATGGACAAGAGACCTATCACAAATCACGGCAAGCAAAACCTCCTTTGATGATGGCATATTTATTGTTGGAACTGACATCAAGCCGGGAACCTATAAAGATACCGGTGGAGACTCCTGCTACTA
>WNGD01001316.1_pt1 | contig 27079 bp, 28 predicted proteins | sample 5400671 | NCBI WGS metagenome assembly WNGD01 (sample SAMN13153369, study PRJNA577476) | soil metagenome | isolation source: 40 cm soil or saprolite under grassland replicate 2 | place: USA:California | collected 2016-06-15
GCGTGCGGCCGTCGTGCGACAGATCCGGCTGGAACTCTGCGAACGACGTGTTCACCGGCGGTCCCAGGTTCACCGGCGCCGACCAGGCGTCGTGGGTACTGCGGCGAGTGGAGACCCAGATATCGAACGCGTTGGCGCCACCGGGGGTGAGGGGGCGACCGGAGCTGAACAAGATCTCTTTCCCATCGGCGCGCACCGTGACGAAGCCGTCGGGGCGCCCGGGATAGCTCAGCTCCGACACGAGCACCGCTGGTCCGCGCGTCTCGCCGTCCCGCGTCACGGCCGCGTAATAGATGTCCGTCGTCGCGCCGTTGTCTGACCCGCGGTAGAAGTACAGGTTCGCGGATCCGTCCTCCGCGCTCTGCGAGTAGAACGGCCCCGCCTCGTGCAGCGTCGTGTTCACATCCGGACCGAGCGGCGTGGGTTCGCCCCAGCCGAAGTCGTCCTTCGGATCGGCGCGGCGGGACACGTAGATGTCGTGGAGGATGCCCGTCGTAGCGCGGTCGCTCGAAAAGAAGAGCAGATGCCCGTCAGGCGATAGCGCGGGACCAGCCTCGTTCCGGGCGGTGTTGATCGTCGGGCCCAGGTTCACGGCCGTTTCCCACGGGCCGTCGGCGGACGAGCGCTGAGCGACCCAGAGGTCGAAGTTGTCCATGCATCCCGTCGTCGAAACGAGGGTTCCGAATCCGCCCGGTCGGTCGGAGAGGAAGTACAGGCTGAGCTCGTCCTTCGACATGGTCGGGGTCTGGTCCTGGCACCGCGAATTAACGGGGGCGTCGAGGTGCACCGGCTCGGACCACTCGGAGTTGGCGAAGGACATGGGCTGGAGCCCGACCAGGGGTGCGTCCGAGTCGGCCGTGCAAGCAAGGAGCAGGGCGAACGTGAGGGGTGGGATCAGTCTGCCGGTGGACGGGGCGGTCATAGAGCCTCCTGCGCGATAGCGTCGTGTCGCTTTCGGACAGGGAACCGCTCCATCAAACACGAAAACCGGCCGAGCGGGGTCCCCCTCAGCCGGTTTCGCGATTCGCTCCCCTCGAGGCATTGGCGAGCCGCACGACAGCGCGCCTCGGGGTTCACAGCATCTGAGTTCGTTTCAATGTGCACCCGCACGGACCGGTGTCAAGCCGACGCCAGCAGATAAATGGCCGCGGCAAGGAGGAGCGGCGCGGAGTACACCCCGGGCATCGCTTTCCTCATGTAAACTGACCCGACCAGGTGCAGCAGGCCGTTGCCCGCCATGACGATCCCGAAGGCGTATGCAATCGGCCGCATCCACGGTGCTCCACGGATCGCGAAAGGGGCGAGGCTCGCGAGCACGCCCACGGCCAGCACGAGTCCTGTGAGCCAGACGCGGAAGGTGAAGGTGGGCAGGGGCAGGAAGGGAAACCGCGCGCGGATGGCGCGGACCATTGGGTTATAGACGGAGAGGAAGTCCGTCAGCGCCTCGTCCGCGACATGAATCGCAAACCCGGCGCACAGCGCAGCCCAAGCCAGCCCGAAATGGGTATTCGGGGCCGCTAGCAGCAGCGCACGCCCTTTCCCTTCGCCTCGAAGAACTGCGCGACGTACTCCTTTTCCGTCAGCCGGGGCGCGTGCCCTGCGGCGCGACAATGCTCGAGATACGCATCGTAGTCGGGTGCTCCGATGATCCGCCGCAGGACGCGCGCAAGGCGGGCGCGGAAGGGCAGGGCCGCATCCCGCATCGCGCATCCCGCATCTCGCCTAGTCTCCCGCGGCATAGCCTGTCTCGACATAGGCGGCTTCGTGAACAGTCGCGGGCTTCCGCCGCGACAGCACCAGCCACCATTCCCGGAGCGATGTCACGATCAAGATCGTTACGACCGTCATGAACAGCAGCGCCACGAACGTGTTGAGTCGGTCATTGAATATCAAGCGCGCCGCCTCGGTGCTGGCCGACCCTGCGAGTGACGCGGCGTGCGCCAGGAAGCCGAGTCGCGGGTCCGCCGAGAACACCTTCTGCCATCCGGCGGTCATCGTCACCGCCACGAGCCAGGCGAGTGGCGCCGCCGTCACCCACGCAAAACGCGCCCGGCCCATCTTGATGAGAATTGTGGTGCCGACGCACAGCGCCACGGCGGCGAGCAGCTGGTTCGAGATCCCGAACAGCGGCCACAGCGAATTGATCCCACCCAGCGGATCCACCACACCCTGGTAGAGGAAGTATCCCCACCCCGCCACGATCAGCGCGCTCGAGGCGATCACGCTCGGGTACCACGAGGTCTCGGCGAACCTTGGCCACACGTGGCCCACGATCTCCTGCAGCATGAACCGCCCGACGCGTGTCCCGGTATCGATCGTCGTGAGGATGAACAACGCCTCGAACATGATCGCGAAGTGGTACCACAAGGCGTCGAGCGTCCGGCTCCCCCCACCCACCACGCCGGCAGCGCTCGCGAAGATCTGGGCCATCCCGACCGCGAGGGACGGCGCGCCCCCCGAGCGGGCTACGAGTGTGGCCTCGCCCATCCGGGCCGCGAGCGCCTGCATGGTCTCCGGGGTGACGACGAAGCCCGCCTGCCCCAGCACCAGCGACGCTTGCGCCAGGGCGGCGGGCGTCGTGTTCATCGCGAAATACACGCCGGGGTCGAGCGTGCAGGCCGCGATCATCGCCATCACGCCCACGAACGACTCCATCAGCATACCGCCGTAGCCGATCATGCGGGCGTCGGACTCGCGTGCGATCATCTTCGGCGTCGTGCCGGACGCGACGAGGGAGTGGAATCCCGAGATCGCGCCGCACGCGATTGTGATGAACGCGAATGGGAACAGCTTGCCCGCGAACACGGGACCTTCGCCGAGCGTGGCGAACGGCGTGAGCGCCGGCATGCGGAGGGGCGGGAGAATGACCAGGATCGCGACCGCGAGCACCAGGATGGTGGTGATCTTCAGGAACGTCGAGAGATAGTCTCGTGGGCACAAGAGCATCCACACCGGCAGGACCGAGGCGATGAACCCGTAGGCCATCATCATCCCCGTGAGCGTCGTGGCGCTGTGGGTGAACAGCGGGCCGAGCTGCGGCTGGCCCGCCACCCACCCCCCGGCCACAAGGGCGGCCAGCAGCAGGACGGCCCCCACGGCCGAGGCCTCGCCCACCTTTCCCGGCCGCCACCGTTTCATCCACCAGCCCATCAGCAGCGCGATGGGAATCGTGCACGCGATGGTGAACAGGCCCCAGGGCGACGCCTTGAGGGCGTTCACCACGATCAACGCCAGCACGGCGAGCAGAATGATCATAATGAAGAGCACGGCCAGCATCGCCGTCGCGCCCGCCGCCGGATTCACCTCTTCCTTGGCCATCTGGCCCAGCGACTTGCCGTCCCGACGCAGGGAGCAGAACAGCATCACGAAATCCTGCACCGCGCCCCCCAGCACTACCCCGATCACCAGCCACAGCGTCCCGGGCAGGAAGCCGAATTGGGCGGCGAGCACCGGACCCACCAGCGGACCGGCCCCCGCGATAGCCGCGAAGTGGTGCCCGTACAACACCCACTTGTTGGTCGGGACGTAGTCGCGCCCGTTGTTGAACCGCTCGGCCGGCGTGGCGCGCCGGTCGTCGAGTCCGAACACGCGGGTGGCGAGGAACTTGCTATAGAAGCGGTACCCGACGGCATAGGTGCACACGGCGGCCGTGAGCAGCCAGGCGGCGTTCACCGTCTCCCCCCGCGACAGCGCGAGCACGGCGAACGCGGCGGCACCGACGGCGGAGGTCGCGCCCCACAAGAGCACCGAGCCGAGCCGTTTCATGGCGCCTAAGTTACGCCGCGCCTTGCCGATGTTCAATTTCGAACATAGGTTCGAAATCTTGACACCCATTGCTCCCTGGAGCTTGGCGCCGCGCGGCGCGACGCAGGTCGGCGCGCCCGCGACCGAGACACGCCCCGACCCGCAACGGCTGGCGGAGACGGTGCACGGCCGGGTCGCCCTGGTAACGGGCGGCGCGACCGGGCTCGGTCGGGCCACGGCGCTCGAGTTCGCCCAGCACGGCACGTCGGTCGCGATCAACTACGTCGACCTGCCGGACCGCGACGTAGCGGCGCAGGCCCTGCTCACCGAGACGGCCATCCGGGCGCTTGGTGTGCCGGTGTATTGCGCGCGTTGCGACGTGCGCCAGCGGGACGAAGTGGAGAAGTTCGTCACTACGGTGCGGGAGCGACTGGGCGGCGTCCACTTTCTGGTCAACAACGCGGGCGTGGCGCACGACGGGGCGCTGTGGCGGCTTACCTCCGAGGCATGGCAGGAGGTAATGGACACCAACGTGACGGGCGCTTTCAATTGTATACAGGCCGTGGCGGGCCCGATGCGCGCCCAGCGCTACGGCAAGATCGTGAACATCGCGAGCCATCAGGCGTTCCGGCCGGGCTTCGGCATTGCGAACTACGCCGCCAGCAAGGCCGCGCTCATCGGACTCACGCGGTCGGCCGCGGTGGACCTCGGTCCCTCCAACGTGAACGTCAACGCCGTCGCGCCCGGATTCGTCAAGACGGACCTGCTCTCGAGGCTGCCACGCGAGGTGCTCGAGCGCGCCGAGCACGAGTCGGTGTTGGGACGGGTGGCGGAGCCGGAGGACGTGGCGCGGGTGATCGCATTTCTGTGCAGCGAGGCGGCGCGTCACATCACCGGACAGGTGATCGTCGTGGATGGCGGCCTGACGCTCGCTTCTTGAAAATCCGCGGCGCGCGCACGATATTGCGCGCCGGGACTAATCCATTGCAAATCAAAAGCTTAGTGCGTGGTGCCTGGTGCACGGCCGTCGCCGCAGCATTGGCGGCGTGCCCCCACAAGTCCGAGACACTCACCCCCGACCCCACAGCACCGCTCCCCACTGCCGGGATCGCGGCGCAACCGGTGGGGGTGTTGCCGCTCACGCTCGTTGCGGCGGAAGACTCGCTGCACTGGGAGGCGCTCCTGGGCGAGCGGCGCGCCGCGCTTGCCAGGTGCGACAGCATCATCGGCGCGCTCCTCAAGGCGCGGGCACCTGAGGTGACCTGGATCCTGCCGGACGACCTGCGGCGCGTGGCGCGCCGGGCGCCGGGGATCGCTCCCGCTCCCGATCAAATGGGCTCGGCGATCCTGTTCCACCCGACCAAACAGCAGCCCGAGATGGTGCCCGATCCGCTGCGAACCGAGCTGCGGACGCTGGCTGCCCTGGCGGGGGGTGGGCGATATGCCCTGGTTCCTGCGGGATTGACATACCGGCGGGCCACGGTGCCAGGGGGCGGTCCGGGAGGTGTAGGGGCGCAGCATACAGCGCCCCTACCGCGCGCCGTGGCCACAGCGGAGCTGACCGTCGTGCTGGTAGACGTCCGCACCGGTCGGGTCGGCTTCCGCACGGTCGCCCGGGGGGAGGGAGATGACCCGTGGACCGCGCTTACGCGCGCGGTGAAGAACCTGACGCCGGGGCTGCCGTGACCGCGGGCCGGGGTGGGGGGCACAGGGAGGCGACCCTCATCGCCGGCGACGGAATCGGGCCCGAGATCACCCAGGCGACCCTGAAGGTGCTCGACGCCCTCGGTGTCGTGTTCGACTGGGATGAGCAGTACGGCGGGATGAGCGCGGTGGAGCAGGCCGGGACCCCGCTCCCCGATGCCACGGTGGAGTCGATCCGGCGTACCGGCCTGGCGCTGAAGGGTCCGCTGACCACGCCGGTGGGGGACGGCTACCGGTCGGTCACCGTGGCGCTGCGCCAGGAGTTCGAGCTCTACGCCAACGTCCGCCCGGTCAAGTCGATCGTGCCCGGCGGCCGCTACCCCGACGTCGATCTCGTCATCATCCGCGAGAACACCGAGGGGATGTACGTCGGATTCGACCGGACCTTCAAGGTGGGGAACGACCCCAAGGCGCTCGCCCAAGCCACGTCGGTGATGACGCGCGATGGCTGCCGGCGGATCGTGCGCTACGCGTTTGAGTACGCGCGGCTGCACGACCGCCGCAAGGTGACGGTGGTGCACAAGGCGAACATCCTCAAGGCGACCTCGGGATTGTTCCTCGAGACCGCAAAGATGATCGCCCAGGAGTATGAAGGGCAGATCGCGTCGGACGACAAAATCGTGGACAACGCGGCGATGCAGCTGGTGATCAACCCGGCGCAGTTCGACGTGCTCGTGACGACGAACCTGTTTGGGGACATCCTCTCCGATGAGGCATCGGGGCTGGTCGGTGGGCTCGGGCTCGCCCCCGGGGCGAACATCGGCGAGCACGCGGCGATCTTCGAGGCGGTGCATGGGTCGGCGCCGGACATCGCCGGGCAGGGGATCGCGAACCCGTCGGCTCAAATGCTCGCCGCGGCGATGATGCTCGATCACGTGGGTGAGGTCGCGGCGGCGGGCCGGCTGCGCCGGGCGCTCGAAACGGCGATCATCAAGGACAACGTTCGTACCAAAGACCTGGGGGGGAGTGCTTCGACCGCTGAATTCGCCCGGGCTGTGGCCCGCCGGCTCTAGCCACCCGTGCGCGCGCTGCGGCGAGCACACCGCGGGGATCGCGCCGGGGGATCTCTGTGCGTCGTGTACGAGAGCCGTCACCAGAAAGGCGTCCCGCATAGGGCGTCTCGTGGCCATCGTGACCACGCTGCTCCTGGCGGGGTATCTGATGCTCACGCTGCGGTCGGCGCCGCCCGCGTCGCAGGCCACGGCCCGCACCGTGGGCGCCGTGACGGCGGTCGCCTGGTACCTGCTGACCTTTCGCATCGTGCAGAGGTTCGCATTCGAATGGCTCAAATCGCGGCGTCCATAGTCCTGGCGATGGCGGCGGGGGTCATGCCGCTGGCCGGTCAGACGTCCCTCTCCATTTATAGTGACGGACGGGTGGTGGTGCGCCGCACCCTGCCGCAGGCGCTGCCGAAAGGGCGCACCAACCTCGCCCTCAAGCTCGAGGGCCTCGATCCGGCGACCCTGTTTTCCCCCGACACGTCGGTCGCGGTCTTCTCCGCGCTGCTGCGTCCGCCGACCGATCGGGAGGGGGCGTTGCAGCGGGCCGTCGGCCAGACGCTTTCATTTGTTCGGCAGCGAGCGGGAGGCGGCGCAGACACGGTGCGCGCGAGCGTCGTACGAACTGACCCTCCGCAGTATCGGCTGCCCGATGGGCGGCTGCTCCTGGGCGAGCCGGGTGAGCCGCTCTTCCCGGCGGAGCTGGTGCGCACCGCGCCCGAGGTGGCGCTGGTCCTCGACGCCTCCCGTGACCGGCCCCGCACCGAGCTTGCTTACGTGACCGAGGGAACGACCTGGGAGGCGCTGTATCAGATCGTGGTCGGGGGAGGCGGGAGCGGGTCGGTGACGGGTGCCGCAACGCTCAGGTCCCAGTCGGTGCGTGCGGACTCCGCCGACGTGCAGATCGTGGCCGGGACGGTACAGCGTGCCCGCCCTGCTGCGGCGGCGGGTCCAGTGGCCTACGCGCGACGGCCAGCCATGGCCCTCGCGGAGGCTGTGGTGAGCGGCAGCGGGACCGTCGAAGAGACGGTGGGCGAGACACACGTGTATCAGCTCGCCGGCAGGCTGTCGCTCGAGCCCGGGGTTCCGCTCACCGTTGCGCTGTTCCCGCGCAGCACCACCGCGTACACACAGGAGTTCGTCGTCCCGGGCGCGCTGCCGTGGCGCGGCTTCCTCGGCCAGACGCCCGGTGAAGACAATCGCGTGCCGGTGCAGGTGTGGTACACGCTCAAGCGCGCTCGCGGCACGCCGTTCGGCGAGCGGCCGCTGCCTGGAGGGACGGTCCAGGTCTACCAGGCCGACTCCGCGGGCAGGCTCCAGCTCGTGGGGGAAGCGCGCAACGCTCACACGGCGCCCGGGCGCGACCTGCGCGTCCAGTCGGGCGACGCCTTCGACATCACCGCCGAGCGGGTGCAGACCGACTACGCGCAGGAGCAGCTGGCGCCGCCCAAGCGCGGAGTGGCGCCGCGCCAGCGGATCACGGCGTCGTACAAGGTCACGATCTCGAACGCGAAGCCCGTGGCCGTGACGGTCGACGTGCGCGAGGCGCGTTTCGGCGCGTGGCGCGTGACCGAGAGCAGCGTGGGGCCCGAGAAACTCTCCGCCACCGAAGTCCGGTTTCGGGTCCCGGTCCCCGCGGGTGGGGATGCGACGCTCACCTACACCGTCCAGGCCGAATCGTGACCGTCCAGCTGCTGCACCTCTCCGACCTCCACTTCGGCGGCCTCGCCGCGCTCGACCAGATCGAGGGGCTCGAGCAGATGCTCCCCGACTTGCGGCCCGACGCGGTGGTGGTCACGGGCGACCTGTCGCAGCGGGCGCGCCATGGGGAGTTCCAGCGCGCCCGGACGCTCGTGCAGACCGCGGCCCGGACGGCACCGGTGCTCGTGATGCCCGGCAACCACGACGTCGCGTGGTGGACGCGACCACTGATCCCGTTCGCGAAGCAGCCCCTGTACGCGAAATACGCCCGCTACTTCGGCGCGGACCTGGCGCCGACCCTCGCTCTTCCCGGGGCGATCATCGCGAGCGCGCTCACATCCCATGGCGTGGCCTGGGGCTCGGTGACCCTGCGGGTACGCGACCTGGCGGTGAAGGGACACCTCCCGAAACGCGAGGTGGCGCGGGTACGCGGGCTGTTCGAAGCCGCGCCACCGGAGCAGGCGCGGGTGCTGGCGGTGCACCACAACGTGTTGCGAGGCGACATCTCGCAGCGCATGGGCCTCGCCCGCTGGCGCCAGGCGCAGCGTCGCATCGTGGCGTCGGGTGCCGAAGTCGTGCTGTGCGGGCATGACCACCAGGAGGGCGCGGAGCTGCTCGGCGGTCGGGTGGTGGTCTCGACCGCGGGGACCCTCTGCCGCCGCTCACGCGGCGGGCGGCCCGCGAGCTTCAACTTCGTGACCATCGAGCCGTCGGCCGTCCACATCACCTTCTTCCGCTGGGACGTCGAGGCCCGACGATTTCGGGCGTCGGACACGGCTGCCTTCGCGCGACCGGGGCGGCAGGCCCCCGTGCAACAGGTGCAAGCGGCCAGCTAAGTTCCAAGCCGCAAGCCGCAAGTGTCTTACGACTTGCGGCTTGTGGCTTGCGACTGTAATTGAACACCGTTCATCGAGGTTCATATGGGAAAGTTTCAGGGCGTCGACTTTTACGATGTCGACAGCCTGCTCTCCGAGGAGGAGCGCGCCGTGCGCGACACCGTGCGCGCGTGGGTGGACGACAACCTCGTCCCCGTCATCGGCCAGCACTACATCGAGGGGCACTTCCCGAAGCAGCTCGTCCCGCAGATGGCCCAGCTCGGCCTGTTCGGCGCGAACCTGCCGGAGGAGTACGGCTGCGCCGGCCTGAACAACGTTGCCTACGGATTGATCATGCAGGAGCTCGAGCGTGGCGACTCGGGGGTGCGCTCGTTCGCCTCGGTGCAGGGGGCCCTCGCCATGTATCCGATCTACGCCTTCGGCTCGGACGAGCAGAAGCGGCGCTTGCTCCCCAAGATGGCGTCGGGCGAGGTCATCGGCTGCTTCGGGCTCACGGAGCCCGACTACGGGTCGAACCCGAGCGGGATGATTACCGTCGCGAAGGAGACGAAGGACGGGTGGGTCCTGAACGGAGCCAAGATGTGGATCACCAACGGCTCGACCGCCCAGCTGGCGGTCGTGTGGGCCAAGACCGGCAAGATCGACGACGTGGACTCGATCCGCGGCTTCATCGTTCCCACGAACACGAAGGGCTTCTCCGCCAAGGATCAGAAGGGCAAGCTCAGCCTACGCGCCAGCGACACGAGCGAGCTGGTGTTGCAGGACGTGTGCGTGTCCAAGGACGCGGTGCTTCCGAAGTCGGGAGGGCTCAAGTCCCCCCTCATGTGCCTCACCCAGGCGCGCTACGGCATCGCGTGGGGAGCGGTGGGCGCAGCGATGGCGTGCTACGATGAGGCGGTGAGCTACGCCAAGAACCGGGTGATGTTCGGGAAGCCCGTCGGCGGGTTCCAGCTGCAGCAGGCGCGCCTGGCCGAGATGCTCACCGAGATCACCAAGGCGCAGCTGCTCTGCCTGCAGCTCGGGCGTCTCAAGGATCAGGGCAAGGCCACACCGCAACAGGTGTCGCTCGCGAAGCGGAACAACGTCAGCATCGCGACCGACGTCGCGCGCGAGACGCGTCGCCTGCTCGGCGCGAACGGCATCCTGGCGGAGTATCAGGCGATGCGCCACCTCGCCAACCTCGAGTCGGTCTATACCTACGAGGGGACGCACGACATCCACACGCTCATCCTGGGGCAGGAAATCACGGGGCTGAGTGCATTCAACTGAATACGGAATGCGAAATTCGAAATGCGGAATTGCAGGGAAGGGTCATTCGCTACCGAACGCCTCCACTGATATTCCGCATTCCGCACTCCGCATTCCGCATTTGCTGGCGGGCGCGCTACTCCTGGCTTGGCTGCCTTCCCTCGCAGGCGCCCAACAGCCCGATTCGGTTCCCAAAGACACCACCACGCTCACTCCCGTCGTGGTCACCGGTGTTCGGCTGCCCACCACCGGCGAGACCGCCCGGGGCCTGACGGGCCGGAGCGCGGTGCTCGACGCGACCGATCTGGACGCGCGCGGCGTCAGCACGCTCGCCGACGCGCTCGAGATGCTGCCCGGCGTGACGACGGCCGATGAGCTCGGAGCGGCCGCGCAGCTCGACGTCACGCTTCGCGGCTTCCAGGTGTCCCCCACCATCGGACTGCCCCAGGGCATCACCGTGTATGTAGACGGCGTCCGCGTGAACGAGCCCGACGCGAACGAGGTGAACTTCGACCTCCTGCCGCTCGAGGACGTCGAACGGGTCGAGGTGTCGTACGGCCCGTCCGTACTGCTGGGGCGCAACTCGCTGGGCGCGGCCGTCAATCTGGTGACGCGACGGGGCCGCGCGCCCGCCAACCGGGAGATCGAGCTGTCGGGCGGCAGCTATGGACGCTACGAGGTGAAGGCCAACGCCGGAGACCGGCTCGGCCGCTGGGACTATTACGTGGGCGTGCGCTACGAGCACGAAGATGGCTGGCGCCAGGCGACGACGAGTCGCATCGTGACCCTGTTCGGCAAGGTGGGCCTGCTGGCGGGCGGTTGGGACGTCACGCTGAGCTACAGCGGCGCCAGCAATAGGATCCACCAGGCCGGCAGCTTGCCGGATGACGTGGTCGACACGCGTCCCGACAGCAATTTCACGGGCGGTGACTATTTCGCGCCGGTGGCGCACCAGCTGACGCTCAACGCGCAGCACGCCGTGGGGAGCGCACAGCTCTCCGCCAACCTATTCGGGCGGCGGCTCGACACGGACCAGTTCAACGTGAACGCGGCGCCGCCGGACTCGCGTCAACGGAATCACGAACGCATCGGGGGAGGCGCCGCACAGCTTTCGGGCACGAAGCCCGTGCTGCGACGGCCGCTTCGCTGGTTCGCGGGCCTCGACGGGCAGTACTCTCAAACCGTCGTGGGTCTCTATGCCGTGCCCACGGGTGGGGGGGACTCGCTCACCGACTCGGTGCGGGCGAACGAGCTGGACCTCGGGGCGTTCGCCGGTGTGAGCTGGGCGGTCACGCCGGCACTCGAGGCGACCGTCGTTGGACGGTACGACTACGTCCGGCTCCCGTACGAGGATCTCCTCGACCCGAGCCAGAGCGGGCTGAACGCGTTCCGGCGGCTCAGCCCGCGGGTCGCCTTGTCGTGGACCCCCGCCGTCGGCCACGAAGTGTACGGCTCGCTGAGCGGCGGCTTCCGCACGCCCGCCCTCGTGGAGATCGCCTGCAGCGACCCGACCGCCGCGTGCCCGCTGCCCTTCGCCCTGGGCCCCGATCCCGCCCTGCGGGCCGTGATCGCCACGACCTACGAGGTGGGTTGGCGGCACGGCTCCGGGGGGCGAGGCCGGCTCGGCCTCGGGGCGGACGCGTATCTAACGAATGTGCGCGACGACATCTTCTTCGTGGCGCCCACGGCCACGACCGGCTACTTCCAAAACATCGGCGCGACGCGCCGCTTGGGCTTCGAAGCGTCGGCCCGCTGGACGGGGCCGTCGAAGCTCGAGTGGTACGCGAACTACGGCTACACGGCCGCGACTTTCCAGACGTCCGCCGTCCTCGCCACCGGGCGCGCCCCCGGCAACGAGACCGTGGCTTCCGGCGACCGGATCCCGATGATCCCGGCGCACCGAGCGAACGCCGGCGTGTCCGTGCCCGTTGCCGGCGACCGCTGGCGCGTGCGCCTCGACGCGCGCTACGTGGGTCCGCAGTACTTACGCGGCGACGAGGAGAACGTGGAGCGCAGGCTTTCCGACTACGCTGTGGTCGATGCGTCGCTCGACGCCGGGGTCGGGCGCTACCGCGTGCGCATCGCCGTGCCGAACGTGCTCGATCACCGCTACGTGACGTTCGGGACGTTCGCCGAAAACCCCACCGTTGCGGGCGACCCGGTCCAGCGGTTCCTGACGCCGGGCGTGCCGCGCCACGTGCTGGTGAGCCTCAGCGCGGATCTGTAGAGTCATCGTCGGTTCATCGGTCATCAGTTGCAGGAACCTCCGTCCCAGGTTTCCTTTCTGCACGCCGACGCCATCTGACGACTGACGACTCCAATGAAGATCGCCGTGTGTATCAAGCGCGTGCCGGACTCTGAAACGCGCGTGAAGATCGCCTCCGATGGCAAGTCGATCGACGAGGCGGGCGTCAAGTACATCCTCAATCCCTACGATGAATTCGCCGTCGAAGAGGCGCTCCGGCTCAAGGAGAAGGCCGGGAGCGGCGAGGTGGTCGTGGTAGCGCTCGGACCGTCTGCCGCGCAGGAGGCGATCCGGACCGCGCTCGCGATGGGCGCCGATCGCGGCGTCTTGCTCGAGACCCGGGGTCTCCACCCCGACGGACTCGAAACGGCCAAGGCCCTCGCCGCAGAGCTCCAGGGCGCCGGCTTCGATCTCATCTTATTCGGCAAGATGGCCATCGACGACTACAACCATCAGGTCGGCCCCATGGTTGCCGAGCTGCTCGACCTGCCATGCGTGACGACGGTGGCCCACCTCGAGATCGCCGGTGGTAAGGGGACCGCGGAACGGGAGATCGAAGGGGGCATCGAGGTCGTGGAGTTCCCGCTGCCGGCGGTGCTCACCACCGACAAGGGATTGAACGAGCCGCGCTATCCCGCGCTCAAGGGAATCATGGCGGCGAAAAAGAAACCGCTCGAGGTCAAACCCACCGCCCCCGGCCCGGGAGCGCTCGAGATTCTCTCGCTCACCCTGCCCCCCGAGCGACAGGCGGGCAAGATTGTCGGCGAGGGCCCCGCAGCGGTTCCCGAGCTGGTGCGTCTGCTGCGCGAGGAGGCGAAGGTCCTCTGAGCAACGTCCTCGCGGTGCTCGAGCAGCGGGAGGGGGCCATCCGCAAGGTCTCCCATGAGGTGGTGACCGGCGCCCGACGCCTGGCGGATGCGCTGGGCGCGGGCGCCACCGTGGACGCTCTCGTCCTTGCGGCCGGTCCCGTGCGGGGCACGGACCAGCTGGGCGGGTTCGGCGCGGATAAGGTGATCACGCTGACGAACGCGGGGTTCGGGATGTATGCGCCGGAGGGATACGCGCGGGCGATCGCCGACCGTGCGAACACCGCCGGGTACGGAGCCGTCGTGTTCGCGGCGAGCGCCATGGGGAAGGATCTCGCTCCCCGCGTCGCCGCCCGGCTCGGGCGTCCCCTCGTGCAGGACATCACCGAGCTGAGTGTCGCCGGCGGCGCGGTGATCGCGATTCGGCCGGTATACGCCGGCAAGGCGCTCCTCAAGGTCCGGGTGGCGGGGAGCCCTGCCGTGCTGTCGCTCCGGCCCAACGTGTTCACGCCGGTGTCGCGTCCCAAGGCCGGCGCTCAGGAAAGCGCTGCGGTGGACGGGTCCGCCGGTCGTGTGCGCGTGACACAGATCAAGGCCGCGCCCGCAGGCACTCTCGACGTGGCTGAAGCGCCCATTATCGTGTCCGGCGGCCGCGGGCTCAAGGAGCCGGACAACTTCAAGGTGTTGGAGGAGCTAGCCGCAGCCTTCGCGGGACGCGCGGCGGTCGGTGCATCGCGCGCCGTCGTCGACGCGGGGTGGCGCCCGCACGCCGACCAGGTGGGACAGACGGGCAAGACGGTGAGCCCGACCCTGTACGTCGCGGTCGGCATCTCGGGCGCGATCCAACACCTCGCCGGGATGCGCACCTCCAAGGTCATCGTGGCGATCAACAAGGACAAGGACGCGCCGATCTTCAAGGTGGCGGACTACGGGATCGTCGGAGACCTGTTCGAGGTCGTGCCGAAGCTGACCGAGGAGATCCGCAAGCTCCATGGCTGAGGGAGCGGGGAGCGGGGAGCGGTTCGTTCCGGCGCGATATCAGCCTCCATTGCCGCTGGATCGGCTTCTGCTGCCGGTCGGCGCCCCGGGTGCGGGCGATCGGATGGAGCTGGACGTGCTGATCGTGGGGGCGGGGCCGGCCGGCCTCGCCTGCGCGATCGAGCTGGCGCACCTCGCGCAGCGCGAGGGCAGCGACTTGAGCATTGGGGTGCTCGAGAAGGCCGAGGCGCTGGGCGAGCACTCCCTCTCGGGCGCGGTGGTGAACCCGCGTGCCTTCCGCGAGCTGTTCCCCGACCTCACGGACGCCGACTTCCCGTTCCGCGCACCTGTCCACAAGGAACGGGTCGCCCTCCTCACCTCCCGCCGGGCGTTTACCCTTCCCACGCCGCCGACGATGCACAACACCGGGAACTACGTCGCGTCGTTGTGCGAGATCGTGCGCTGGCTGGGCGAGCGGGCCGCGGCGCTCGGCGTCAACATCTTCACGGGCTTCCCGGCCGCGAGCCTGCTCGTGGACGGCCAGCGGGTGGCGGGGGTCCGCACGGCGGCGACCGGGCTGGACCGCGAGGGGCAGCCGCTCGCGAACTACATGGCGCCGAACGATCTCATCGCGAGGGTGACGGCGCTCGGGGAGGGGACGCGGGGGAGCCTGTCGCAGGCGTGGCTCGAGTGGCGGGGTGTGACGTCCGAGAATGCGCAGATCTTCGCGCTCGGCGTGAAGGAGATCTGGGAAACGAGACGGCCGCTCGACACCATCGTCCACACGCTCGGCTGGCCGGTCCCGACGGATGCCTTCGGCGGCAGCTTCATGTATCCGCTCGAGCCGAGCGTCGTCGCGCTCGGGCTGGTGGTGGGGCTCGACTATCGGGATGCCGCTCTCGATGTCCACGAGTTGCTCCAGCGGATGAAGCTGCACCCGTTGTTCCGCGGGTACCTCGAGGGCGGCGAGATGGTCGAGTGGGGTGCGAAGACGATCCCCGAAGGCGGCTACTATGCCGTCCCGGCCCGCCGCTCCGGCGACGGTGTCGTGATCCTGGGTGACTCGGCCGGCTTCGTGGACGTGCCGTCCCTCAAGGGAATCCATTACGCTATGCAGTCGGGGATGTTGGCCGCGCGCGCCATCCACGCGGGGCTCAAGCACGGCGACGCGTCCGCTGCCCGGCTCGCCGAATACGATCGTCTGGTGAACGCATCGGTTATCATGAAGGACCTGCATCGCACCCGGAACATGCGGCTCGCGTTCAAGGACGGATTCTACGCGGGCGGGGTTAAGGCGGCCCTCATGACGCTCACGGGGGGACGGTTCCCGGGTTGGAAGATCGCCATGCGGCGCGACGCGGAGGTGCGGCGCACACTGACCCCGGGCGCGAGCCCGGGGATTATCCCCGACGGCCGTCTCACCTTCTCTAAAGTGGATGGCGTTTTCAGATCCGGAAACGCGACCCGCGATACGATTCCGACCCATCTGGTGGTGGGTAAAGACGTCCCGGCCGCGGTGGCCCAGTTCTACGCCCGGATGTGCCCGGCGGGAGTGTACGAGGTGGTGCAGGGCGGCGTGCGCGTGAATGCCCCGAACTGCGTCGACTGCAAGGCAACGGACGTGCTGGGACCGAGGTGGACGCCGCGGGAAGGCGGGAGCGGGCCGAAGTACAAGCGGATGTAGCACTTGGTGGGGCACGCCCCTGAGACTGGCATCCTCGCATCAGGTATCGCCTGACCAGCACAGTTTGAGGCGTCTTGCCATCGGTGCCCGGGTCCGTGATCGGTCCCCATCGCCAATCCTACCAACACGATAGCCCGCATCGCCTCGCAGACTCGACATGGCACTGCCTATGCACAGGTGCCCACCGAGCCCTGTGTACCATGGCCCCGATCTGTGGGGTTGCCGCGCGCCGATTGGAGACGCCAGGAGGTGAGCCGCATGCGAAGCGATTCCACGCTGCACGAGCAGCCCCGGCGGCGGGGCTGGGACCGGCGGGCCGATAATGGCCGCCGCATGGTCCGCGATCGCCGGCGCGAGAAGGTGGACGTTCCGTTCGAGCGTCGCAATGGGGTCGAGCGACGCGCGGAAGGTCCCCGTCGCGCCCGGGCCGGCCGACGCAACTCGGACCCGGAAGGGTTTCAGCGCTTGAGCCTGTAGTACCAAACTATGGCCTGGCATACCGTGGTGATCGCCCTGCTGGCGCTCGCCCTCGCGTGCGACCTGTATCTGCGCGGTCGCGCGCTACTCAAAGCACATGGACGCGCGGGCGGCCGGTTGACGTGGAACGAGAACCGGAGGGCGTTCTACGAGCTTGCCGGGAGGGAGTTCGAGCGCGCGCGGCGCTACGACCATCCATTCACGCTGGGCTACTTCGACGTCGACGACTACAAGGAAGTTGCCGACCGCTTCAGCTACCCGACGGCGGAGGAGATGCTGCGGTTGGTGGCCGAATCGGCCCGCCGCTCGATCCGCGCGAGCGATGTGGTGGCGCGGTTGGGTGGCGACACCTTCGGCATGTTGCTCCCCGAAGCGGGTCCGGAGGCGGCCGACGCCGTGATCCGCAAGCTACGGCAGTCGCTGCGCGACGAGGCGCACGAGACCGCCCTGCCGCTTTCCATCAGCGGGGGCGTCGTGACGTGCCTGCAGCCGGCGGAAAGCCTCGAGGCGATCATCGGTGCTGCGGACCGCCTGCTGACCGGCGCGAAGGGCGCCGGAAATGACACGGTGTGGTGCGAGGTGATCGCTCCCCAGCCGCTCGAGGGGTTCGAGCCGGCGCGGTTGCGGCGCCCGTTCCGGCTTCCGCCGGGATTCGACATGCCGATGCCGCCGCCGCTGCGCCGATCATAGTCCTGCCATCTTGATCCCGTCGATGATGAACTGCACGGCGATCGCGCACAGCACGAGCCCCATGAGCCGTGTCAGGATCCGCATGCCCGTCTGACCGAGCTGTTGCTCCACTCGCGGCGCGGCCGCGAGCGTGACGTACGTGAGGAACGCGGTGAGCGCGATCGCCGCGTAAACGCCAGCCGTGGTCACCACACTCTTCGAGGCGCCCGACAGCACCATGACCGTCGAGATCGCCCCGGGCCCGGCGAGCATCGGGACGCCGAGCGGCATGATGCCCACGTCTTCTTTCTCGATCCCCTCGGCTTTTTCGACCGCCGTTTCCCGCTGCTGGCTGCGGCGCGCCTGCACCATGTCGAGCGCGTTGAGGCCGATCAGCACACCGCCGGCGATCTTAAAGGCCCCGATGGTGATGCCGAACAGGCGGAAGATGAGGCTGCCGCCCAGGGCGAAGGCCGTCAGGGTGATGGCGCAGGTCCAGGCGCCCCGCTTGGCCATCTGACGTCGCACATCGGGCGGGTCCCGAGCCGTCATGGCGAGGAACGTCGGCACCGCGGTGAGAGGATCGACGATGAACAGGACCGACGTGAAGATGAGGAACAGATCCTGGAGCGTCCGCAGCGTGTCGCTCACATCGCGACCTGCACGACGCGGTCCTTGCCGGCGCGCTTTGCCGCGTACATCGCCTGGTCGGCCTTGCGGAGCAGCTCGTCGGTCCCGGCTTCAGTGCCCGAGACCGCCACGACGCCGATGCTGGCCGTGACCGACGGGGTGCCCCGGAACACCGTCCGGATGCCGATGACGAGCCGGGTGGCCGCGGCGTGCGCGACGTCGCCGTCGGTCTCGGGCATCAGGACACCGAACTCGTCGCCCCCCAGCCGGCCGACGACGTCCGCCTGGCGCACAGCGGCACGCATCGCGTCGGCCACGAGCCGCAGCACGGCGTCGCCGGTGGCGTGGCCATGGGCGTCGTTGACGGACTTGAAGTCGTCCAGATCGAGGTAGATCAGGGCCAGCGGCCGCCCGTAACGCCGATTGCGGCTCAGCTCCTGCGCCAGCTCGTGGGAGAACGCCCGGGCGTTCAGCACGTTCGTGAGGGGATCCTGGGTCGCCAGCTGCTCGAGCTGCGAGTGCGTGTGCCGCAGCTGCGAGAGGCCGGCGATGGCGACGCCCAGCACCGCGAGGTACGCGAGCTCGCTCACGACCCGGTAATCGAGCAGCGTACTCGCGGGCAACTGGTCGAGGCCGACGCTGAAGCGCAACAGGCTGGTCGCCAGCGCGAACGCGATGCCCCAGTGCATCCCGTCGTGCCAGGCCGCGAGGAGCACGGGGATCACGTACAGGATCTCCAGGCGCAGCTCGTGCGGCGTCCGCACATTCAGGAGATACACGCCCCCGGTGAGGAGGGCCCACCCGACGAGCCGCAGCGCGCGCAGCAGGCCCGGGCGGCGCGCCACTTAGAACGGCGCCTCGGCGACGTGGCTCGGATCGTCCAGCAGCAGCGCCGGGAGGATCTCGCCCGCGGCCACGGTGGGCCGGTCTTCGGGGACGATCAGCAGCGCATTAGCGCGGGCCATTGACGTGAGGATGCCGGAACCCTGGGGACCCGTCAAGCGCGCCGTCAGCCCTCCCCCCCCACCTGATCCTTCCGGTTGGACAACCGCCCGCAGAAAGTGACGCAGCTTCGGCCCGAGCTTGATCGCCTCACCCACGCACACAGGCACGGTGCGGCGGAACGGCAGCCGGTAGCCGAGCAGCCGCCGCAGGGCCGGGCGCACGAACAGCTCGAAGGTGACCATCGCGCTCACGGGATTTCCGGGAAGCCCGATCCACGGTTTTCCGCTCAGCAGGCCGAATCCCACCGGGGCGCCCGGGCGCATGGCGATGCGCCACAGCTTGATCTCGCCGCCCAGCTCGGTCAGGACTTCGCGTACGAAGTCGTGCTCGCCCACACTCACTCCGGCCGTGGTAACCACCAAATCCGCACCCCGTGCCCGCGCTTGGGCGAGGTGCTCGCGCAGGCTTTGCTTCGTGTCGCGTGCCAGGCCCAGGTCCACCGGGATGCCGCCGGTCCGGCGGATCAGCGCGTCCAGCGTGTAGGAATTGGAGCTCGCGACCTTGTTACCTGAGAGGATGTCGTCCGCACGGTCCAGGTCCACGATCTCGTCGCCCGACCCCATGAAGGCCACACGCGGCGCATCGTGGACGAGCGGCGTCGCGTGGGCGATGGACGCGAGGACGCCGAGTTGCGCCGGGCCCAGCGGTGTGCCCGCGCCGAGCACGACCTCTCCCTTCCGGATGTCTTCGCCACGGTAGCGCACGTTCTTCCGGGCGTCCCGGCCGGTCACCACGGTGATGCGACCCCCCCGCTCCCCCGGCTGCGCCGGCTCGGTGTCCTCCTGCCGCACCACGGTGTCGGCGCCGGCCGGCAAGGGCGCGCCTGTAAAGATGCGCGTGACCTGGCCGGGACCGATCGGCCTGGTCGGGAACTGGCCGGCGGCCACGGCCTCGATCACCGCCAGGGTGATCTTGTGTTCGGGCCCGGCGCGCTCTACGTCTGCCGCGCGCGCCGCGTAGCCGTCCATCGCGGAATTGTCCCAGGCCGGGAGGTCGATGGGGCTCGTTACATCCTCGGCGAGCACGCGATCCAGCGCCTCGCGCAGCGGCCGGCGCGCCGCGGAGAGCGGAGCGATGTGCTGGAGGATCAGACGGGCCGCTTCGGTCGGCGTCAGCATGTCAGGGTGGAAGAATCTTGGCCCGGTCCCACGCGAGGTTGGCGATCGTCACGAGCCAGGCGGTGTCCGAGAAGCGGAACACCGGAAAGTCGGCATGATACTTCGAATTGTCCGTCACCATGGCGACCCAGTCTCCCGGGTCATGGACCGCTGGGTCGAACAGCGGTTCGGGCCCCGCCGCCAGACGATACACCTCGATCTTGGGCAGGGGCGCGCCCTTGAAGCCCTCGACCAGGACGATCTCGGCTCCCTCGAGATAGCGGCGAGTCAGGGCGACCGGGTCGGACTCGTGCTCGGTCCGCTCCCACAGTACGCGCTGCCCGGGCCCCTCCATGAGGACGCGGTCGGCGCGGCCCTCGTGCCAGTGGCGCCAGGAGTCCTTCCCGCGTTGGTCCGTATCGGCGGGGTGGGTGCCGTGCTTGATCGTCATCACGCGGAATTTCCGGCGTACCAGCTCCGCCGCGAGCGCCACCAGGAGCGTCGTCTTGCCGGCGTTCTTGCGTCCGATGATCGACATCATCCGCGTTGCCGCCACGCCGCCTCCGCCCGTTCGAGATCCGCCGGAGTGTTCACGTTGAAAAACAGCACGTCCGGGTCGCCGAAGGCGCGCACCCGTTCGAGCGGTAGTGTACCGACCTTCACATCGGCGTGGAAGCCGATCGCCCGCAGGTCGCCGCGCGCGAGCTGCCGCTCGATGGCGGCCCCGCATGCCGGTCCGTACACGGCGCACAGCGGCTCCACCCCGCGCCGGCCGTCGCTTTCGGGGAGGAAAACGTCCCACTCGGTCGCCTCCTCCAGCAACGTACGCAGCAGCTCGGTGGTGAGGAACGGCATGTCCCAGGCGACGCACAGCACCGGCCCCACGCCCGACACGACGGCCGTGTAGATCCCTCCCAGGCTGCCCTGGCCCGGGCGCACGTCGGGGATGGTTCGCAGGTCCGGGCGCCAAGTGGGCCCGTCGGCAGCGTTGGCGACGAGCAACGGGGGCTCACCGGTTACGGTAGCGACGGCGTCCACGACGCGGTCGAGGATACGTCGCCCCCCGAGCTCGACCAGCCCCTTGGGATGTCCGCCGTAGCGACGGGCGGCGCCGCCGGCCAGCACGGCGCCGCGCACGCTCTCAGACTCCGAGCGCGCGGTGGTCGACCATCAGACAGCGGTCCATCACGCAGGGAATGCCCGCCGTCTGGGCCCGCGCCCGCGCCGCCTCGTCCACCACGCCCATTTGCAGCCAAATCAGCCGGGGCCGAGGCCGTAGGCCGATGGCCTCGTCCACGATCGGCCCGACGAACTCGCTGCGCCGAAACACATCCACCACGTCGAGCGCGTGGTCCGCGGCGGCGGCGGTCAGGGTCGGGTAGCTCTTTTCGCCGAGGACCGTGCTGTGGCCCGGGTTCACCGGCACGATCCGGTAGCCCGCTTCCCGTAGGTAGCGCGCGACCCCGTGGCTCGGGCGCGTCGCCGTGGGCGACAGCCCCACGACAGCGACCGTACGCGACGTGGCGAGAATGTCGCGCAGCGCCTCCGCCGTCACGCGTCGGGCCGGTGGACATGCGGCGTGCCGCTCACCGCTCGCCCGACCAGCACGATCCCCGTGCGCCGCGCGATGGTCACTGCGAGCGTCGAGGGTACGCTCGGCGTCGCGACGTAGGCGAGCCCGGCGCGCGCGGCCTTATACGCGAGCTCGGCCGAGATGCGACCGGTCACGAGGAGCCCGCGCCCGGCGATCGGCTCCCGCGCGATCACCGCCGCGCCCACGACTTTGTCCACGGCATTGTGCCGCCCGATGTCTTCGGCATGGAACAGCAGCCGCGCGTCGTCCGTGAGCGCCGCGGCGTGGATGCCCCCGGTCTCGTTGTAGCGCTCCCCGCGCCCGAACAGCTCCTTGAAAAGCACGCGCAGGCGTTCCGGCGCCGGCGGCTCGCCCCGAGTGGGCGCGTGCGCCACGGCGTGCGGATCGGCGAGGAAGGTGGATACGGCACCACATCCAGAGGCGAGCACGCGTCTGCGGTTCTCGGACTTGACGGCGGCCACGCGCTCCGGCTTCACCTCGGCCCAAAACCCGAGGTCCGGGGCGCAGGGCCGTAGCTTCACCAGGTCGTCGAGCGATTCGATGTACCCCTCGCCGTGGAGCCACCCCGTGGCCAGCTCCTCGAGCTGGTCCGGCGTGCACATCCACGTCACCGCCGGCTCGCCGTTCACTTCGAGCCACACCGGCATCTCTTCGACCACGGCCGATTCGGCGAGCATGCGGCCCCGGCGGGACCCGGGGGTGTGGGGATTCCCCGAGTGCGAGTCCTCACCCCCTGACCCCCTCTCCGTTCCGGAGAGGGGGGACGACCTGAACTCCCCCTCTCCCGAAGGGAGAGGGGGCCGGGGGGTGAGGTCCGGGAGCGGGTCCGGGGTTAGTGGTTCAGGCTTCACCGAAATATTCCGAATAGATATGCGGCCCCTCCTGCACGCGCACCGCGTGCAACGTGACCCCGCGCGGCAGCTGTGGCGCGAGTCGCTCCCACACGTACAAAGCCAGCGCCTCCCCCGTCGCGAGCCGGCGCCCGGGGCCGAACTCGGGCAGCGCCTCGTTGATGCTCCGGCCGTCGAGCCGCCGGGTGATTTCCTCGGCGAGCAGGTGATCCAAGGTCTCGAGGCTCATCACGCCCCCTGCGTCCGCGGCCAGCGGCCCCTTCACCGTGACGCGGCACTGGTAGCGATGCCCGTGCTCGGTTGCTGCCCGGCCGAACTCCCGCACGTTCCGCTCGTCGGACCAGTCCGCGCGCCGGATGTAGTGCGTAGCGCTAAACTCAACGATACGCGTAAGATAGCTGATCGGCATCGCTAGTGCCGTTCCAACGCGTCGTGCACGGTGGCGACGCTGAAGCCGCGGACGTCAAGGCGTTGGAACGGCACTAGAACACTCGTACCGCGCTGGCCTTGAACGAGAAGACCACCGGGCCCCCCGGCGTGAGCCCCAGATCCCGGGCCGCCTCCTCGGTGACGACCGCCACGAGCTCCACGCCCACGTCCGCGGTGACGTGCACTGCCCCAGGCCGCTGATGCGTGAGACGCGTGACGCGTCCCGTAAACACGTTACGGGCGGAGGAGGCGAGCGGCTCGCGACTCACGAAGATGTCCGTGGGCGCTACCGCCAGGATCGCTGGGCCCGTCTTGTCGGTCGCTGCCGCGATCTCGATCGTGCCGACGCACACGTGCTTCAAGTCGCCGCTTCCGCTCGACGGCAGTTCCACACGGAACAGGTTTTCGGGGGTGACCGGTGACAGCCTGCCCTCGGCCAGGGCGCGCACGTCATCCGCCCAGCGATACGCGTCTTCCAGCTGATGCGAAGCGAGGCAGACGGTGAGCGGGCGGCGGGCGCGCTCTTCGGCGAGCGCGCGGAACAGCGTCTGCGCCGCCGCCCGGTCCGCCGAGCTGGCGGGCTCGTCGAGCAGCAGCACGTCCGGCTCGACCGCGAGCGCGCGCGCCACCGCCACGCGCTGCACCTCGCCGTCCGACAGCTCGTGCCGCCTGCGCTGGAGCAGCGGGGTGATCCCGAGCCGCCCCGCGACGGTCTCGACTTTCCTGTTCACCTCTGTGCGTCTGATCCCTCTCACCTGTAATCCAAACTCCAGATTTTCACGGACTGTGCCGCGTAACAGTATCGGACGCTGCTCCACCAGCGTGATGCGCCGCCGCGGGGCCGCTCCGGTCACCGCGGCGCCGTCGAGTCGCACCTCGCCCTCGGAGGGGCGCTCGAGCAGGGCAAGCAGCCGCAGCAGAGTGCTCTTGCCCGATCCGTTCGGTCCCACGATCGCGATGCCCGAGCCGGGTGTGACGGCGAACCGCTCGATGTCGAGCACGACGCGGCCGTCGTAGCGGTGACGCACGCCGACGAGCTCAAGCATGACCGCGCCCCTGAAGCGCCTGCAACGCGATGTTCACGACCAGCGCGAGGAGCAGGAGGATGAGCCCGAGCGCGAGCGCGAGCCCGAAGTCGCCCTGGCTCGTATAGAGCGCGACCGCGGTCGTGAGGGTGCGGGTCTGGCCCCGGATGTTGCCCCCTACGGTCATGGCGGATCCGATCTCCGCCACCACGTGGCCGAAGGCGGTGGTGATCACGGCGGCGAGGGCGAACCGGGCCTCGCGCGCCACGGTCCACGCCGTCCGCCAGCGGCCCGCGCCGAGTGTTTCGGCGGTGCGGCGGACGCGGGGATCGACGCCCTGGACCGCGGCGGCGGCCAGCGCGGCGGCGATCGGGAAAGCGAGCAGGACGTCGCCCACCACGATCGCATGCCAGGTGTAGAGCCATCCGACACCGCCCAGCGGGCCTCGCCGCGAGAGGAGGCCATACAGCAGCAGGCCCACCACCACGGTCGGAAACGCGAGGGCGGTGTTGACGACCGTGAGCGCGGCGCGGCGTCCCCAGAAGGGCCTCGTGGCGAGCACGAACCCCACCGGGATGCCGAGGCCGCAGGCGAGCACGGTCGCGATCAGGCCGACCTTGAGCGTGAGGAGCGCGATGCCGTACACTTCGACGTCGCCTGAGAAAAGCAAGGCGACCGCGCGCCGCAATCCTTCCCCTAGAAAGTCCATCCCACGCCGATGGTGGCCCACGGATGCGCCGTCCAATCGGTGAACGACGCGGTCAAGGGCAGGACGCGGCTACCGTCGCTGGCCGGCTGCTTATAGGAGACCGGGTAGTTGAGCTTCCAGAGCACCAGGCGGAAGTCGCCTCGCACGGACAGGCGCCGGGCGGGATACCAGCGCAGCCCGGCATTGGGCGCGATGGTGAATTTCGAGCCGAACCGGTAGCCGCTCGAGTCCCGCGGCGACGTGCCGCTGATGGCCACGCCAAAGCCTCCGCCCACGTAGGGGGCGAAGCCGCGCCACGTCTTGCGGCCGGTGAGCACGAGCTGCAGGCCGACGTCAGCCAGGACGACATCGTTCGGGAACGAGCCGGTCTTGCGTTGCGGTGACAGGGAATCCTTCGTCGGATCCACGACGAAGCGGGTCGTCCGCCCGTAGGCGAGGCCGAGCGACGCCCCAACCGCGCCGAACGGCACTTCGTAGCGGATTCCGGCCGTCTTGCCGTCCGAGAGCCCGACGCCCACGCTGCCGCGGCTGCCGCCGAGGTAGCCGAAGGCGAGGACGGCGACGCCGCCGCGCCGGACATCGTGGTAGGGAGAGTGTGAGGGCTCGTGGCCGACTTGAGCAGCGGTCACGTTGTACGACGCTACGACGCTAAGCCATACGAGGGCCCCAACGGCCGGTCGGAACAGACCTACAACGTAACGTCGCAGCGTCATATCTCGTCTTTCATCAGTCCGTCTCCCTTAGGTCTCGGCCGGTCATTTCCGGCGGCGGTTGGATGTCGAGCAGGCGGAGCAGCGTGGGGCCGACATCGCACAGCGCGCCCCCGTGGCGCAGCGGTCCGCGTGCCGCGTCGTCGATCAGCAGGAACGGTACCGGGTTCGTGGTGTGCGCCGTGTGCGGGCCGTCCGTCAAGGGATCGATCATCAGCTCGCAGTTGCCGTGGTCGGCGGTCACGAGCAGCGTGGCACCGCGCCGCTCGGCGCTCTTCACGACGCGCGCGAGACACTGATCCACCGTCTCCACGGCCTGGACGGCCGCGCTTAGTACCCCGGAGTGGCCGACCATGTCCCCGTTCGCGTAGTTGCAGAGGATGAAATCGTGGTGCCCCGCCTCGATCGCCTTGCACAGGACGTCCGTCACTCCCGGCGCACTCATTTCGGGCATCAGGTCGTAGGTGGCGACCTTCTGCGACGGCACGAGCAACCGCTCCTCGCCGGGATACGGCGTCTCCACGCCGCCGTTGAAGAAGTACGTCACGTGCGCGTACTTCTCCGTCTCGGCGGTGCGGAACATGGTCTTGCCCTGGTCGGACAGCACCTGCGCCACGATCTCCGACAGCACCATCGGCCCGAAGGCCATCGGAAAGGGAAAGGTCTCATCGTACTGGGTCATGGTGACGAGATCGACGGTGGGCCTGACGCCGGTGTCGAAGCCGTCGAACCCGTCCATCGCCAGCGCGCGCACCATCTGACGCATGCGGTCGGCCCGGTAATTGAAACAGAAAATCCCGTCGCCCGACCGGATGCGCGGCGTCCCCGCGATGACGCGCGGCTTCACGAACTCGTCCGTCTCGCCAGCTTCGTAGGCGCGGCGGATCGCGGTGACCGGGTCGGGGGCCACCTCGCCCACCCCGTGCACCATCGCGTCGTACGCAATCTTGGTGCGCTCCCAGCGCTTGTCGCGGTCCATCGCGTAATAGCGGCCCACCACGGTCGACACCACCGCCCGACCGCCGTATTGCGGGAGCAGGTCCACCAGCTCCTGCACGAACGCGAGGGCCGACTGCGGCGGCGTGTCGCGCCCGTCGAGCCAGGCATGAATCGCGACCGGCAGCTCGTGCAGATGAGCGAGCGTAACCGCGGCCACGAGATGTCGATCGAGTGCGTGCACGCCGCCGTTGCCGATCAGGCCCGGAAGGTGCAGCGTCCCGCCGCGCCGCTTCACCCGGGTGCATAGCTCGACGAGGGGTGGCAACCGGAAGAACTCACCCGACTCGATGGCCTGCGAGATCCGCACGATGTCCTGCGGCACGACGCGGCCGGCTCCGAGGTTCAGGTGCCCCACTTCGCTGTTGCCGATCTGTCCCTCGGGAAGACCCACGGCGAGCCCCGATGCGTTGAGCAACGTGCGGGGCGCGTTCGCCCAGAGGCGATGCCAGATCGGGGTTCGGCCGAGCTCGACGGCGTTGCCCTCCCGGCCGGGACGGAAGCCCCAGCCGTCGAGCACGATCAGGACGACCGGGGTGCGCGGCCCATGCCTCTTTGCCATAACAAGAAATATGGCCTCGAATGGCCACCGCTGGACCATCCAAACGCACAGCCAGCGCAGTGGCACTTTCTTCGTTGTTGATTGTAGATTCGCGGCTCGGACGAGACGGGCGGCTACCGCGGCCAGATGGCGATCCTCGTGAAGCGAAACGGGCTACTTGGGACCGCCTATATGGCCGCGATCAAGCCATTGCGGCGCCTGATCATCTATCCGGCGATAATGCGACAGATCGGGCGAGACTGGCGCAAGCCGACCCATGAACTCATAGATGAGTTACCACCGTTACGGCCGTTGGCCAGCGGGCGTGTACAGCTCGGCGTGCATGAATCCACGCAGCTCCGGGAAGCGCACGGTCGCGTCGCTCCAAGGCTTGTGGAACAG
>WNGD01001317.1_pt1 | contig 27062 bp, 19 predicted proteins | sample 5400671 | NCBI WGS metagenome assembly WNGD01 (sample SAMN13153369, study PRJNA577476) | soil metagenome | isolation source: 40 cm soil or saprolite under grassland replicate 2 | place: USA:California | collected 2016-06-15
ACAAAGGCCACTCGCTTGACATCGCCACCGCCTACTTCAACGCGAGTGGCTGGCAACTGCTGCGCGACGGTCTGAATGGCCTCGGCAATTTCCGCCTGCTGCTCGGTGACGAACCCGAAGCCGGCTCAGACCTGGGACTGCGCGAAATCGGGGCCAAACCAGTGAAGGGCCTTATTCGCGATTTAGCGAGAGAGACCTTCAACGAAAAGACACTGAGATTGGTCGAAGACCTCATCGCCTTCTTACGCCGGGAAAATGTGCAGGTGCGCCTCTACACGCGAGGATTCTTACATGCCAAGTGCTACATCTTCTCTAGTGGCGGCGGTTTCGAACGCTTTATACCAGTTGCTGCGATTGTCGGCTCTTCCAACTTCACCCGTCCTGGGCTCCAGACAAATAAGGAACTTAACTTGACGCACCGAGCAAACCTGTCGCCGGAGGAAGTGGAACCGGAACGGGTGAAGGGGCTGTTAGAAAGCACCGAACGCAAGCGATTAGCGCAGTTGGGCGAATTCGAACGGGTGACAGCAGCTAACATTCCAGGTGTGTTGGCTATCAACGAACTGGCCGAATGGTACGAAAGGCAGTGGGAAGCGGCCCGTGACTTCAAAGAAGAATTGATAGACCTGATCGACTCCTCCAAATTTGGACGGAAAGAGTACACTCCCTACCAGGTCTACATGAAAGCCGTCTTTGAGTACTTCCGCGATGACCTCGATAACGAGACAGATAGCGTAGCCAGCACCCGCTCAGCAGTAGAATTGAGTGAGTTTCAGGAGGACGCGGTTAAGAAGGCGCGTAAGATCCTGGCTAGCTATGATGGGGTCATGATTGCTGATAGCGTAGGCCTTGGCAAGACATGGATTGGTAAGAAGTTGCTCGAAGATTATGCGTACCACCAGCGGTACAAGGCGGTGGTTATCTGTCCCGCTGCCTTACAAAAGATGTGGCACGATGAACTATTGAGCGCAGGGATTGCCGTTCGCATAGTCACCCAGGAAGCGCTTGGGCGTGATGAGTTTGACATCAGCGATGTGCAGGATGCCGATATCGTGCTGGTGGATGAAAGCCACAACTTCCGCAACCGCAACGCCCAGCGTTACGAGAACCTGGAGCGTATCCTGGCTGCCAACAATCGGCGTGGGAAGATCAGCGGTGAGCGCAAAAAGCTCATTTTGCTTACGGCGACTCCCATTAACAACAATGTCTTTGACCTGTACAATCAAGTCAATCTCTTCACTGGTGGAGATCGCAGTTACTTTGCGGCTGCAGGCATTGGTGATCTCAATAGATACTTCCAGGTTGCCCGCCGAGCCAACCAGCAGCAGGAAAGTGGCATAGCCCTCTTCAATTTGCTGGAAGAGGTGGTGATACGGCGTACACGTCCCTTCATCAAAGATGCCTACCCCAATGCCACTATCAAAGGCCATCCCATTAGCTGGCCGGAACGCAAACTGAGGACGATACGTTATAACCTTGAAGCTACCTACGCTGGTATTTACGATAAGCTGGTAAACCGCATCGAGGGCTTGAAGCTCGCCCCTTATCGCCTGGAAACCTACAAGAAACAGCAGGTGCCGCGTGACCTGTTCGAGGAAGGGCGCGAAGAAGCCCTGGTCGGTATTTTCAAAAGTCGCTACCTCAAACGCTTTGAGAGTAGTGTAGATGCCTTCCGCATCAGCATCCGCCGGGCCTTGGAGTTTCTGGAGACGTTTGAAAGCTATATCCTGGAGGGGAAGGTGCTGAACAGTGCGAGCTTCCAGAAAGCCATGCGCTTTCTTGTCCGTGAGGATGAAGAGGACGATGCCACACCCAGTTCACTTTCTGAGCAATTGGATGCCTATATGGAAGCTCGCCAATTTATTGAGACATTGCCCACTCTTAACGCTGAGCTGTACGATCTCAAGCGCCTGCATAACGATCTGCGCAAAGATGTGAATGCCCTGCGCGAGATCTGGCATGACATTGCAGCGATTACTCCTGCCGAAGATGCCAAGCTAGAAAAACTCAAAGCACTTTTAGCAGGAGAACTCAAGGGGCAAAAGGTACTGATTTTCACCTACTACAAAGATACTGCCCGCTACCTGTACAGGCAATTGGGCAGCGATGATCCGGTTGCTGTCCAGTGGAGAGAAAGCGCCGGTGAGCCACTTATCCGCAGGATGGACAGCGGAGCCGATGCCAGGGAGCGGGCTAAGCTGGTGGCACACTTTGCACCTCATGCCAACAATAAGCCTGAGATAGCAGGGAGCGACAACGAGATAGATATATTGATCTCGACAGATGTGCTCTCGGAAGGACAGAACCTGCAGGACTGTGGAGTACTCATCAACTATGATCTGCACTGGAACCCTACCCGTATGGTGCAGCGTGCGGGACGCATTGACCGCATCGGCACAAGCTTTGACACGTTATGGGTGCTGAACATGTTCCCCGACGAAGGCTTGGAAAAGCTGCTCGGTTTAGTAGTGAGCCTGTCACAGAAGATAGCCAGTATCGACCGGAGCGGATTCCTGGATGCCAGCGTCCTCGGCGAGGTTGTTCATCCTCAGAATTTCAACACCCTGCGCCGTATTGAGGAAGAAGATGGCAAAGTGGTCGAGGAGCAGGAACAGTTTGTGGAACTGGTTAGCAGCGAGTTTCTGCTGCAAAACTTGAAAAACCTGCTGGACAGCGGAATGCGCCAGATGCTAGAGAACTTGCCGGATGGTATCCACAGCGGCTTGATGCGGCAGGGAGCCAAAGGTGTCTTTTACTATTTTACTGCCCAAAGAAATGTAGGGGCATCCCTTGTGGGTGCCCGGCCTTCCCGACAACACTACTGGCGGTATATAGATCTGTCGGAAGACTGGAGGGGCGGACGCATAGAAGACAACCGCTACGTCATCACCAATCTGATCCAGTGCCAACCTGACACAGTGCGTGTTGTGCCTGTTGATAGAGAGGTGGATATCTTTGCCTTGCAGGAAAAGGTGATAGCTTCAATAGTGCAGTCATCGGCGGAGCAAGTGGCAGTGGAAGAAGCTCCTAAGCTGCTTGATCCAATCCAGCAAACGATAGCCACTACTTTGCGAGGCTATATAAATAGTCCGGCAGTCAGCCGCAAAGAAGTAATTGCTGCAATTCAATGGCTCAACGAACCACAACCAGGCGTTTACATCAAAACCTTAAGAAAAGCATACGAAGCTTTCTCAACCAATGGTCAGATAGGCGAGCTACTAGCCGCCGTGAAAAGTATAGGCACTGATGCTGTGGCCCTTGAGGATAGCAAGGCTGGCAGTTCAGAGAGCAAGAGCCCGGTCAGGCGTGAGGATTTGAAATTGATCTGCTTTGATTATGTGTGGCAGTAAACGACGGTACAAATAGGAGATGTAACTTACCGCTTTTTGCTACACCTTGCTATAAAAGTGAGCCTATCTACACCGAATTAACTGATCTGGCTGGCGTTGGATCAATGCAAGAGCTTGGCCGATTTGGGGGTCCTTCAATGCCCCGAGCCAACCCCCCATTCCGTCACTAAGCGAGCTCATATAAGCACGCACCGCCTGGAGAAAGAGAATCTCCGAAAGGCGCGTAATGACCGCCTCTGCTGCCGGTCGGGGTTTGCTTGCCTCTGCCTTCACTAACTTCACAATAGTCGGGAGCCAGGGCATAGACTGTCCATGCCGGCTGCTCATATGAAGAAATGGCGGCAATATCGAAAACAGAGGATGGTAAGATCGCAGCCCTGCGTGCTGTGTTCGATGCGCGCCCTTTTGCGGCCTTGTTTGGGAGGTGAAGCTCTGGTAATCCAGCCGGCTAGGAGAGGGAATTGCGCTCAAAAGAACGTACCCGACGAACCGGTGAGACTAGCAACCAATTGCCTGCAAAGATGACACCAAGCACGCCGATGAAGATCGTCAGACGCATTCCAATCAAAGAGCCGACTACACCGGCAAGGATAGCTGCTCCTGGCCCAACACCTTGCGTCAGGAATTGCATGCTGGCATTGACCCTTCCTAAAAAGGCGTTGGGAATAATGGCCTGACGGAGACTGACCTCAGCGATCAGGTAAATGGCCACTGATGCATCGCCGAAGAGTTGAGCGGTAAAAAGAAGAGCGACTGCTACACTGAGGGGATCATGGGCTAGTGGGATCAAGATACCTGTCAGACCATAGAGGGAGAGCATACCACCGATAGCCATGCCTGGGCCAATCCTTTGTATCACTCTCTGGGCAATGATGGTTCCCACAAGGGCACTAATTCCACCCGTTGCTACCAGCAAACCAATAACGAGCGGAGCAGCATGCACTTCACGAACAATGTAGAGCACATAGAGCGTCCCGATAAAGTTTCCAAAAAAGTTGAAGAGAGCTGCGCTGATCGCAAGGGCACGTAACAAGGCGTTCTCTCGTATCATGCGTAGTCCCTCGATACTCTCCCGCCATGCGCTCTGCCTTTGCTTCATCGGTAATGATTGCGGCTCAGGGGTACGGATAAGCCCAATGCTGAGTGCAGACAGAAGAAATGATATCGCATCGAAAACGATGGCAAACGGGGCACCCGCGAGTTGTATAAGCGGACCAGCGCTCGCCGGTCCACTTATTTCCGCAAGCGCATCGCTCATCCCGAGCTTGCTATTAGCCTCCACAAGCTGCTCTTGTGGTATGAGAGAAGGTAGAAACGATTCGTCAGCGACATTGAAAAAGACCGATAGTATTCCTGTCAGGGCTGATACTACATAGATTTGTTCAAGGCGTAAGACTCCAAGCAGTGCAGCAAGTGGAAGAGAGCCAAGCAGAAGCGCTCGCCCCAGGTCAGCAGTAATCAGGATAGGTCGTCGGCGTAGTCGATCGATCCATACTCCAGCAAGCAAGCCAAATACGACTATAGAGATGCTGCTGAGGGCACTTAACAGACCCATTTGTACTGGGGTAGCTGAGAGAACAAGGATGGCAGTGAGTGGCAAAGCGAGACCAGTGATGCCGTTTCCAAAATTGGAAATGGTATGGCCAATCCATAATTTAACAAAATCGCCGCTGTTCCACAATCCTTTCGCATGCCACTTCACAGTGTACTCCTGCTATCACATGAGATTCATCAGATTCAAGTTACCGTCGCCAAAGGGCAGCTTCATAAGCTCTACTCCGCTTACAAAGAAAGAAATTGCAATTGAGTACAATTCCTTCCTCATTTACGCCGGACTGGTTCACAACTCCTCACTGTCAAGCCAAATTGTGACAGGCCCTTCATTCCACATCTCAATAGTCATATAAGCACCAAAAATCCCACTTGCGACAGTAAGCCCATAGCTAGCAAGAGTTTCCTTGAAATGCTCAACGAGGGTTTCTGCAACTATTGGAGGCGCGGCATCTGTAAAGCTGGGGCGACGTCCTCTGCGCATGTCAGCGTAGAGGGTGAACTGCGAGACGACCAGCACTTCGCCGCCAATATCGAGCAGAGAGCGGTTCATCTTGCCTTCATCGTCACCAAAGATGCGCAGGTAGGCAATTTTATCAGCCAGGGTCTTGACCTGAACCTCGCTATCGCCCTGTCCTACTCCAAGAAGTACCAGGAGGCCCTGACCTATCTGGCCCACGACTTTTCCGTCTACGGTCACGCTGGCATGGCTTACACGCTGTAATAACGCTCTCATAGTCTCGTCCTAGTACTTTGTGTTTCCTCATAGTTTAGCACCGGCAAAGGAGTCTAGGCAATAGTAGAGAGCAAGGAGGCAATTTGAAAGCAAGAAGCGGAGTGTAGGGGACAAGAGCCAGTGCTACAATGTGACCATACCAGAAAGCGTAGCATTGTAAGGAGGTCTTCTTGCCAGGGTACTCCACCCTGCATGAAATGGTCATCGACAGCAGGAGAAAAATATGCGTACGACAGTGAAAGACGCTCAGCAGGCTTTCGCTATAGAAAGCGACCCACGGTGGGCATCGGTTGTTGCCCGCGATGCCCAGGCCGATGGCACCTTTTATTATTCAGTCAAAACAACAGGGGTGTACTGCCGTCCTTCGTGTGCAGCGCGTAGAGCTCGACCAGAGCATGTGCAGTTTCATGCGACCTGCGCAGATGCTGAGAAGGCTGGCTTTCGCCCCTGCAAACGGTGCCAGCCCAATCAGCCCACGCTTGCGGAACAGTATGCCTCGATCGTTGCGGAAGCGTGTCGATTCATTGCGGATGCGGAGGAAGCGCCAGATTTGGAAACATTGGCAAAGCATGCGGGGATAAGCCGTTATCACTTCCATCGCGTCTTCAAAGCCGTCACAGGGCTGACACCACACGACTACGTGGTAGCGAAGCGCACGCAGAGGGTGCGCAAGAAGCTCGGTCAAAGGGACACTGTCACAGAAGCCATATACGACGCGGGGTACAACTCAAGTGGACGCTTTTATGAAACAACCAATGAGGTCTTAGGGATGACTCCCTCGCATTTTCGCACCGGTGGTGCTCGGACAGACATCCGTTTTGCCATAGGGGAGTGCTCTCTGGGTTCCATTCTCGTCGCCAGAAGCAACCGAGGCGTGTGCGCTATTCTTCTGGGAGATGACCCCGCTGTCTTGGTACGCGATTTACAAGACACATTTCCGCGTGCCAATCTGATAGGTGGAGATGGTGAGTTTGAACAACTGGTTGCGGAGGTCGTGGGTTTTGTCGAAGCACCGGCTGTCGGACTCGATTTGCCGCTCGATATCCGGGGAACGGCATTCCAACAGCGCGTCTGGCAAGCCTTGCGAGAGATCCCTGCTGGTGAAACTGTGAGTTATTCCGAGATTGCCAGACGCATCGGCTCACCAAAATCAGTCAGAGCAGTAGCTGGGGCGTGTGCTGCAAACACCCTGGCAGTAGCGATCCCGTGCCATCGCGTAGTGAAACAGGATGGCATGTTGTCTGGCTATCGTTGGGGCGTCGAACGCAAGCGCGCACTTCTCGAAAAGGAGGTACATGTATGAATACACACACACAGATCAGAACGACCGTCCCCTCAGCAAACAATGCTGAAGAGCGAGTCAAGGCATTCAATTGGGAGCACATTTCGCAAGATCTTGACGCACAGGGCAGTGCGGTGCTCGAACGTCTCATTTCTCCTGAGGAATGTCAGCGACTTTCCGCACTCTATCCGCAAGATGAGCTATTCCGCAGCCATATTGTTATGGGGCGACATGGTTTTGGACGTGGCGAGTACAAATACTTTGCCTATCCACTGCCCGATCTCATTGTAGACCTGCGGACGGCCCTCTACACACGTCTTGCACCGATTGCCAATCGCTGGAACACATCGATGGGCAGCGATGTTCATTACCCGGAAAAACACGAAGACTTTCTTGCGCGCTGCCATGAGGCTGGACAACGCAAACCGACGCCGCTGCTGCTGCAGTACGGTGCAGGCGATTACAACTGTCTGCACCAGGATCTCTATGGCGAGCACGTGTTCCCCATCCAGGTCGCGATTCTGCTGTCTGAACCCGTCAGAGACTTCACGGGTGGCGAATTCGTGCTGACCGAGCAGCGTCCGCGCATGCAGTCGCGACCGGAGGTCGTTCCGCTTCGACAGGGCGACGCCGTGGCTTTTGCTGTCCATCACCGTCCGGTGCAGGGGACGCGCGGGGTCTATCGGGTCAATCTGCGGCATGGGGTCAGCCGTGTCCGTTCCGGGCGCCGTCATACGGTCGGGATCATTTTCCACGACGCGAAGTAAGGAGAATGCAATGAGCATGCATCTCTTCGTGAGTGCAAGCGGCAACACATCCTGGAAAGAGGAGTTGGGTCCTGGGGCCGTTGTGTTGCGTGGGTTCGCTTTGCCGGATGAAGCGGCACTTCTGGCCACATTGAACGGGGTGATCGCTCTGGCACCGTTTCGTCATATGATCACGCCAGGTGGGTACCGAATGTCTGTTGCCATGACGAACTGCGGCTCCTTTGGCTGGGTGACGGAAAGAACCGGCTACCGTTACGATGCCATCGATCCGGAGAGCGGTCATCCTTGGCCGCAGATGCCAGACTCTTTTCTCAACCTCGCGAAAAACGCGGCAGCTCAGGCAGGTTTTCAGGAGTTTGTGCCCGATGCCTGTCTGATCAATCGCTATGAGCCAGGTGCCAGGCTTTCGTTACACCAGGACAAAGCGGGATCATTCATGCCCTGGGCATGGTCAACTTTCTCTTTGATTCCTCGCAGACACCTCACATTGCGGCCAGCCAGATCTGGGAGTATTTCGAACTGAGTTCGAGCACCATGCAGGCCAAATCCAAGCAGACCCGCAATCTGTTGGGTATGTATCCGCTGGATCCCGATTGGTCGATCCCCTCCATACACTCGACCGGTCGATAGTGGTGGTATGTGCGAATCCTTTCAGCGAACAAGTTGAAGTCGTCATGGATGTGGCGAGCCATCGTTTCTTACTTCGTTTTGATGCATATTCTTTCAACACCGTTATTCTTGACGGCTGAGCACGTGTGCTGGCTGCTTAGGTGTGGTGCCTGGGCTTGAAAAAGGTCATTTAATTAGATAGAGCTGATGTCTGAATGGCCACGGCAATGGCAATCGAAAACTCTTTCAGGTCGGCGATGCTGACATCGAAAGCGCTCAGCCCGAGCATTTCTGCGCGGCGCTTGGCATTGCCGTGCAAAGTTACAGTGGGGCGACCGCTGCGCAACTGTACGACCTCCATTTCACGCCAGAATACTCCATGGATACCAGTACCGAGTGCCTTACTTATAGCTTCCTTGGCAGCAAAACGCCCGGCAAGACGAGTAGCCTTTCCACGGCACTGGCGCACTTCCATTTCAGTGAAGACTCTTTTAAGAAAACGTTCGCCATGATGTTCGTAGACCTTGCGTACCCGGCCTACCTCAATGATATCGATGCCGACAGCGACATTTACCCCTTGTGGTGGGTTTAGAGGTGCGGGCAACCCTGTCACTCCGGCTGGCCCAAAAAGCCAATCGGGAATAGGTACGCCTGGCTGACGAACCAGCGGAGTAAATATCAATGGCAGGTTATCATCCATCACTTGCCTTCTTTTCCGCTTAGCAGTGGTTGTGTACTGGTGCTGTCTCCGGAGGGCAATACCGAGGGCGCAGGCCCCGTACCGCGTCCGATACCGCGATAGATGAAGCCGAGACGGTTCATTTCGCTTGCTTCATAGATGTTGCGACCATCAATGAGTACAGGACGACGCATGCTGTTCCGAATCTGGTACATATCGAGCGATTTAAACTCATTCCACTCAGTCACAATCACAAGCGCATCCGTGCTCTCAGCTACCTCGTAGGCGTTTTCACAGAACGTGATGGCTTCCATGTGCACACCGGCACGTTCCAGCGCTTCGCGCCCGTTGTCTGTAGCAACAGGATCAAAAACGCGTACAATTGCACCCTGGTTTGTCATCCAACGAATGATGTCTACCGAGGCAGCTTCGCGCATGTCATCGGTATTAGGCTTGAAGGCTAAACCAAGTATGCCTATGGTGCAACCGCGTAGTGCGCCAAGGATAGAGGTCAACTTGGTCACGACCAGGCGGCGCTGGTCATGGTTAATTTCCATCACGGCACGTAGCAATTGGGGGTGTAGCCCGGCCTCGTCAGCCATATGAGCAAGCGCGCGTACATCCTTGGGGAAGCAATTATGGCTGATCAGCCCAGACGACGCGATCAGGGTTCCCGCGCTGGTCTCCATACTATAGACTGTTTTTTCAACGTCTCTATGCTCGACTTCACGAACAGTGAGCGTCGCAAAGGCACCGTACCGCTTATAACCATGCGGCAGAATGTGACGGTGATAGCCTGCCAGTATGCTCTCAATTCGTGCACGATGCTTGTCGCCAAAGGCATCTTTGAGCGCGGCTATCTGTTCGTAGCCACTCACCCTCAGAATATACGCCTCTTGTTTCGATTTGTTCATCCAACGTGTATGGATGGAGGGGATGATGCTAAGCGTTTGCAGCAGTAGTGTCAAACCATCCGCCAGGACTTTGCTGACGGTTGCATATTCCACAATCAGATTCTGGCCAGCCAGCAGCGGGGTGACTGCGCCATCGCCGCTGAACGCACCACGGATTAACTCAAGGCGTAACTCGGGCAACACATTAAACACCAGTCGAGGCAGGGCCTTGTCTTCTGAACGAGTGCCGCAGCGGAAAACATCGCGTAGCAGCCAGGAGAAGATGCGCGAAGAGACAATAGTCGTCAGGGCACTGGTGGCATGTCGCTCAATGAACTTGAGGCCCCAACGGCGTAAAATTCGCTGGACATCTGTGATATATTCAGACTCTTGCTGGTGAAAGCAGAAGCCTACTCGCTCCCGTACCGCACCAGCACGCCCCGTGTCCTGGGCAAGATAGCCTTCGGCAAGATAATAGCCACACAGCCGCAGCAGATCCGCGTCGACCGGAATCAAGGCATTGATCATCGTTGCCGCACCCTTAGCAGTATACAACTGAAGCTTCTCAGCAGGAACGTTGAGCACATATGACTCGCTCAAGTATCGAAACAGGCGCAGCGACATGCGGTTATGACGCTTGATGTCATGCGGGTACTTAAGCATATCCCGCGGAATCGCAGCGGCAAATTGCTCATACTGCTCGCTGAATGTGTTATCGATGGACTTCACATAGACGTCAGCCTCGAGATCAGTATCGCGGAGCAGATCGATCAGGTTGATGTTTGTGGCCTGCTCGATGGCGGGTAATGCACACAAGGCCATCAGTTGATCTCCTGGTACAACTGAAGCAGCCGGCAGAATTGTGAATTGCTGATCTTTGTACAAGATGACTGGATGGTCAGCGGTAACGCGCAGCGTGCGTCCCATGCTGGTATTGATCTTCACCATGGTGCCATTATAAGGTCGCCGGGTGATGGCTTTTACGTTGGCAAGGATGGGCTGCCCCGTCTCTAGATCAAAAGCAAGCACACGTTGATCGGAGGGTTGCACAAGTTCCACTACATCTCCCAGGAATGGCGCGCCACCTTGAGCGAACAGAGCATCGAAGCGCTCCACCGCCACATTAGGACTATTGAGCGTGAAAACTGTCTCATCGGCCTCGAAGCAACTTCCCCCATAGCCCAACCCTGCATCAAGGAATGCCCGCCCGATACGCTTATCGTACCCCATACCAGCTGCAACCTCTTTTACATCCGCTCCCAGGCGTTCACAAATTTGCGCAATTTCATTGATGAAAGATATTTTAGTTGCCAGGAATGCATTAGAAGCATACTTAATCATTTCAGCAGTATAGAGATCAGTAATAACGATAGGGGCGCGCAATGGGAGATAGAGCGTGGCGACTTTGCGGGCAGCTTCCTGGTCGCTTGATCCCAATACGATGCGATCAGGATACTGGAAATCCTGTACGGCTGAGCCTTCGCGTAAGAATTCAGGATTGGAAACGACAGCGAAAGGAACCTCTGGCCTCTTCAGGTTCTTGCGGATGATGCGCGTTACGACATCACCGCTGCCCACAGGCACCGTACTTTTATTGATAATCACGGCATAGTGATCGAGTTCCTGGGCGGTGCCGCGTGCCGCGCTCTCAACGTAGCGCATGTCCGCTCCGCCCTGGCTGGAGCCGGTGGGAGTATTAACTGCGATAAAAATAAAATCACAATTGTCTAAGCCTTCGTTATAACTGGTTGTGAAATGCAGGCGCCCTGCTTGAAAGTTACGCTCGACCATTTCTTCCAGTCCAGGCTCATAAATAGGCAAAATGCCATGTTTAAGTCGCTCAATTTTCTCAGGGATAATATCGACGCAGGTTACTTGATTACCCATATCCGAGAAACAGGTGCCTGTGACCAGGCCCACGTAACCTGTACCGATAACACAAATAGTTGCCACTACATTACTCCTCGATTGTCACAAATGGATTTTCGTATTTCTCTTCTATAATGGTGGTTGGTGTACCATGCCCAGGAAAGACCACCAGGTCGTCTTCAAGCGTATAGAGCTTCTCACGGATGGATTTCTCAATCTGCTCGTAGCTTCCCCCTTCAAAGTCCGTGCGCCCGATACCACGATAGAAGAGAGTATCACCGGTGAATACACAATAGGGATGGCTCACCAGGCAGATACCGCCGCGAGTGTGACCGGGGGTATGCAGCACTTCGAGCGTGAGTGTGCCAAAGGAGATTGTATCTCCTTCTTTCAGTAAAATATCCGGCTTTCTCTTGACGAGGGGGGCCGGACGATTGAACGTTCTTGCCGTACGCTCATCGGTGTACATATATACATCATCGGGGTGGATTGCCAGGGGTACAGGATAAATGGCACTCACTGCGTCTATTGCACAGATGTGGTCAATATGCCCATGTGTGTTGAGGATGTATTTGGGGATGAGCTTTAACTCTTGAATGTGGTCTATGATGCGCTCTGCCTCATCGCCTGGGTCGATAATCACCGCTTCAAGCGTTTCAGGACAGGCATACAGGTAACAGTTCTCTTGAAACAGGCCGACCGTCACGCAAGCGACAATTGGCATCTGTTCTTTGTCTGCTTCGGGCATGCTACGTTTTTCCTTGTTCTAATCCTGACAGTAAGATTGAAATACATTATAGCATAGTGATCGATATAGCTCTCACACTCTCAGGCGGTATGACTATTTTGTCCGCATTGTTGGCTACTCGGCTATCTGTACAACCGACTCATGACCACAAAGTCGTGAGTCGGGTTTGGATTCTGTAGTTGAAAAATAGCTGTACTTGTGATATACTCTCTAATTGGCACGAACTTATGTTCTAATAACGTATAATTTGCTAAGTTAAAGCGTTCTTTCATAAGGACTTCATAAAATTTGTCGTAACCTTACAAGAGGCAAGAGATAGTGTTCCGTCGGCCTTACTAGCCGTTTCGAGCCGAGCATTTCAACGCAATTAGCAAAAGCTTGACTCAAACCCTTTGTATTGGTAAACTATAAGGAAATAGCATATTGATGGATATATTTCACGCAATATGCGCTTTGAGCTAAATTTAGGTGACACTCTTGCTCAAAGGTTTTCAGGTGATTTGCAACTTGGTACTTATCAGCTAGGAGTCGTTTGCGTCCGAACAAGAATTTCTTCGGTGCGGTTTTGATTGTCCACTTTATTTCGGCTCGTTTCAATAAGCTGCAATCCTACCGGAAAGTGATTCATGATGCATATTTGCAAAGAGATCACAGGAAACCTGGATGAGCAAGGCAATACGGCCTTAGAGTTAATGCAAAGCAGATTATAACCCAGCCCTACAAAGAAAGCGTGTTCAGGGGGATCTTCGTGCTCGAAGATATTTTAATTTGAAAGGCAGGCGTACATGATAAGAGATCGTTCGGAAAGAAGATTGTACCGAAAAAGTCCCGGTAGACAGTACGGGTACGATTACGATCCATTACACAGTCAGAGCCTGAACGGGAATGAGCAACAGAGACGACCCTATGATTCTATACAGAGCGAGTCATGGAGTATGCGCGAGGAGACTGACGGTCGTACAGCTCGTAATACCAGTGGCCCACTTACGTCTCGCCCCAATCCACGGCGTACACGTCAATTGTTGCGCCAGAACATCATAGCCAGCAAATCTAAATCAGTCCCCTTAGATGATACCGGGCAGCTAGATCCTGAATTGCGCGGTCGCTATGCTCATCAGGATGAAGATCAAGAGATGTACGAGAGCGAAGTTGATTCTACGCTCTACGCGAATCGTCGTCCTCGTTCTACTCAACTGGTCCCTCCAGCACAGGAGCGCTATATCGATGTAGAGGAAGACTATGATGAGTATAGTGAGTATGATGACGATCAGTGGGAAGACGAAGAACCGCAGTATATAGACCCCGATCTGGGATATTACTATGAGCAGGAAGAGGATCCTCGTGTTCACCGGCTACCTTACACAGAATCTCCGCGAGCGAAATCCGCGGGATTACGTGTGCAGCCCGAAACTTCTGAGCGTGGCAGGCGGGGTAGCACTCCATTGGATTATGACTATAATGCGGATGAACAAGACCACAAAGCAATAGAACGCAAGAAGAAAAAGAAAGGTATCTCACGACGGAAATTGCTAGTTGGGGCTGCGGTGGTGGGGGTAGGCGGTACTGCTATTGCTGCCTACGAATTGGCCCCCAAGTTACCCCAGGCGCTTGAGCAAGCCGGAACAAACATTGAGCATCAGCTCCAGGACGCCTTCAACAAAGGGGTGGCTGCCGGTGAGGAAGCTGTGCGCAAAGAGTTTATTAACGCGTTGGATACGCTCGAAGGAGTGACGCTCGAAGGAGCTATAGCGGCAGCGAAACTTACTCGTGTCGCCTATGATGTATTTGTTTCACCACTCGTCACTCTTGCTGCCACTGTAGCGGACGATTTTCTATCTGTTACCCTCGCTGCGCTCACCAAAGCTCGCAGCTGGCTGGCTCAAATCAATGCGGACAATGCCACGCTTGCAGCGCTGCAAGCTGTGCTACAAAACTGGGTGAACCAGGCTCACAACATGCCAAAGAAGTTGAAGACTATTACTGAAACCGACCTGGATGGCGCGCAAGCCTACCTGCGAGCCTTACAAAGAAAGATCAAGGAAGAGCAAGCCAAGCTCAATGGGCAGAGTACGCCACCGACACCTGCACCAAAATCGACACCAAAGAGCAAATAAGAATAGCAGAACTTTTTAGGAGGTTTAGCTCAATGGCAACAACTGCTGACAGTAGTAGTGGCGAAGTCTTACGCTCCGAGCGTATCGCGGGAGGTATTCTCCCGAAAGTCCTGAACACATTCGACATGGTCGCTATCTTTGTTGCAATCGTCCTTTTTATCAGTAATGCTGGCGTCATACCGGGTGCCGGTGCAGCGGCCTTTATCTACTGGATCCTGGGTTTCCTTACATTTCTCATCCCTGGCGCTATCGTTACAGGGCAACTTGGCCTCATGTTCCCAGGTGAAGGCTCGATTTACGTTTGGACCAACAAGGCTTTCGGCGTATTCCTGGGCTTTTTCGCAGGCTTCTGCGCCTGGTGGCCTGGTATCCTGGTGATGATCGCCACTGGTGATGCTGTAGTTTCGCTCATCCAGCAGCTCAACAGCAACTTTCTTACACAACCCTGGCAGCAAGGACTGATGATCATCGCCGTGATTGCCTTCTCGTTCATCCTGTCCGTCTTGCGCTTCCGCGTCACGCAGAACTTTGTCAATATCATCTTCGTTGCGTATGGTGGTGCGATTCTGCTAATTGGCCTGGCTGGTGTATTGTGGCTGGTTGGTGGGCATGCTCCACAGGCTGACTTTTCGGCGCAAAGTTGGGCTTTGACCAAAGGCAACTACACATTCTATGGCCTGGTGATCCTGGCCTTACTGGGCATTGAAGTGCCCTTGAATATGGGGGTTGAGATCAGTAATCCGCGGGCAATCACACGCTATCTGCTCTGGGGATCAGTCGTCGTTATAACGGCTTATCTCATCGGTACATTTGGCGTGATGATGGCTGCCTCACCGACCAGTCAAGGCAGTCCGGCCGCAGTTGCACAAGCCGTACAAAATGGGTTTGGCGGCGCTGGCACAGTGATTGGAGCGATTGTCAACTTCATTTTCATCGGCTTTTTCCTCTTTAACACTGCTGTTTACAACTACTCGTTTGGACGACTGCTCTTCGTTTCCGGGCTGGATCGCCGCCTCCCAACGGTGATGAGCAAAGTCAATGCCAACCGAGTTCCATGGGTGGCAGTCCTGGTCCAGAGCGCCATCTCGGCTTTCTTTACCGCCCTGGCCTTCATCATTGTGCCCTACACCTTGAAGACAGGATTTAGCGCAACCGATCTCTCGACGGTTGTTTACAACATTCTTCAGGCAGCTATAACGGTGATCTGGTGTATATCGATGGTGATCCTGTTCGTAGATGTGATCATCATTCGCAACAGGTACCATGAAGCTTTCACTCGTGCTCGTCTTGCCCCGGACTGGGTCTTCTACCTGTGTTCAACCTTGGGTCTCATCTCGAGTGCGGTTGGCGTCTTTGTGATCTTTATCTCGCCCTGGATTCCAAGTTTGATGAGCTCCACACAATGGGATGTGTGGATTGGTAGTATCGCCGTTCTTTCGTTGGTGATAGGGATAGTTGTCTTCCTGGTAGGCCAGGCGACCATCAAGACCAATGTGAGTGATGCGGAGGTCATCGCTGAGGTGACTGGCGAAAAGGCCGCGGGGTAGAGTCTCTTTCCCAGCTGCTTATCAATCAATGATCCCGGCATGATTTTCTGCAAAGCAGAAATCGCCTGGCGGCACGCCGCCAGGCGATTTCACAGTTCTGCTTTAATTTTTATCGATACGATGCTGGCGTGGCGTCGATGGAGCCTGTCTCTTCCATGATTGCACGCAACTGCTTGGCATCGAGGGTTTCGTGCAAACGCAATGCACGTGCGATGCGATCCAAAGTAGCACGATGATCCGTAAGGAGTTGGACCGAGCGATCATACGCCCACTTCACGATACGATTGACTTCCTCGTCGATGACGCTGGCAGTTTTCTCGCTGTATTCACGCGAGCCTGTCGCCAGCGCGGTACCCGCAAACGGGTCATCGCGCTCACTGTACGAGATCGTGCCGAGCCGCTCACTCATACCCCAGCGTGTAACCATCTGGCGTGCGATGGCGGTGACACGCTGCAGATCATTTTCCGCCCCGGTTGTGATCTGTCCAATCGCCACTTGCTCAGCGGCGCGGCCGCCGAGAGCCGTAACCAGTTGGGATTCCAGGTACTCTTTCGAGTAGTTATAGCGATCATCCAGGGGCGTGTACTGCGTCACGCCAAGAGCCTGGCCACGCGGGACAATGGTTACTTTGCTGACTGGATCAACATTCTCAGTCAACAGGCCGGTCAACGCGTGACCACCTTCGTGGTAAGCAACGACGTTGAGGTCGTCCTCACTCAGTACCAGAGGACGCTCTGCACCGAGCAGGATCTTGTCCAAGGCCTCATCAAAGCAGTTCTGGGTGACTGCATCCAGGTTGCGACGAGCAGCGAGTAGCGCAGCCTCGTTGACGAGGTTCGCTATGTCCGCGCCTACCATACCAGGTGTGGCACGGGCAATCGTGATCAGGTCTACGTCACTTGCCAGTGGTACGCCGCGAGTATGAATCTTGAGTATTGCCAGGCGGCCATTCCAGTCGGGGCGTTCGACAGTCACATGGCGGTCGAAACGTCCTGGACGCAATAGCGCTTTATCGAGGCCATCGGGCCGGTTGGTTGCCCCGATAACCACCACGGCTTGGCGTACATCAAAGCCATCCATCTCAACAAGCAACTGGTTCAGTGTCTGTTCGCGCTCATCGTTAGTATTGATACTGGCGCCACGCTGGCGAGCCACGGCATCGATTTCGTCGATGAAGATGATGCTTGGTGCTGCTTTCTTGGCCTGGTCAAAGAGATCACGCACGCGACTTGCTCCTACGCCCACCAGCACTTCAACGAACTCGGAGCCACTGATGGAGAAGAAAGGCACACCGGCTTCGCCGGCCACGGCGCGAGCCAGCAGTGTCTTACCAGTTCCCGGAGGGCCTACCAGCAGTAAGCCGCGTGGAATCTTACCGCCAAGTCTCTGGAACTTAGTCGGGGTCTTTAGAAACTCAACGACTTCCACGAGATCGTTCTTAGCCTCATCTACACCGGCCACGTCAGCAAATGTAGTGCTCGGCTTATCTTCTAACACGATCTTGGCCTTGCTCTTGCCGAAGCTGAATATGTTCTGCTGACCCTGCGTGGCGCGGCGTGCGATGAAGAGGAAGACACCGAACACTAAGATCCAGGGTAAAAAGTTGATTAAAATGTTCACCAGGAGGTTACTATCCGCCGGGGGCTTTGCGGAGTAGCTCACATGATTATCATTTAACAACTTGGTAAGGTTGGGGTCACCATTGGGCAATTGTGTGAAGTGGAAGTTGGTTCCAGTCTTGCTGGTGCCACTATTAGGATCGGTGACCGTTACAGGTGTTTTAAAGTTTCCGGTTGCATCCTGTCCCTGGAAAGTGACATCTTTGACATTACCTGCCTGCACTTGCTGGTAGAAGGTACTGTAGGGTATTTCAATCACATTGGGATTGTTGTTGTTTGAATTTTGGGTAAAAAAGTATTGAAACAGGTACCAGCCCAACAAAATCACGCCAATGATGATGAGCGAACGAACTAGGAGCGCCGATCCGGTGTTGCGCGGCGGTCCACCGTTATTCCCGTTCCCGTTGCTTCCATTATTCGGGCGCTGCGGGATATTCGGACCTTGCTCATTGGGGTTGCGCTGGTACATATATATAGCCTGAGCATCCATCGATTCAGACCTACTTTCTCCGGTCGAGCGGATACTTATTAAGCACCCGGCCCTTGAGTTTAAACTTTTGATCCTTGATAATCTCTTTTACTTGATAATAACTTTTTTCGATGGTCCCCGCAAGGGAGGCTCTATCTACAAACTTAATCATCGCTACTATAGATACGTTTATAATACGTTTAAGATTACCACAAGTTGCTGAATTTAGCGATCTTTACGTGAGAGTGCTAAAACCTGCTATCATTTTCACTTAGATGAACTGGCGTAGTATAATCAGGTCAAATTACAAGGCTAGAAATACAAACTACAGAGGTATGATGTGATACACCATTACGCGCTAATAGTGGGTATAGATTATTACAACGATGCGGCTCATTTTATTCCCTTACCATTTGCCCAGGCTGATGCTTGGGCCTTGTATGAACTGCTGACTGATCCCGAACGAGGAGGTTGGCCTCCTGAGGATGTTGTCTATCTCGCAGGTGAAGCGGTGACGCGCGATGAGGTAGAGAGTCAGTTGCGTGAACTCTGTCTTGTGCGCGCCCAGCAGAATGACCTGATACTGATCTATTTTGCGGGGCATGCATTCCTTGATCCCGCGACGCAGGATGGCTACCTGGCACTACGAGGCACGCTGGTTGATCGCCCTGCCACTGGTCTACACGTCCCAACGCTAGTTGATCATTATTTATATGATTCGAAAGCTAGAAATATTCTGACCCTACTGGATATTTCACACGCTGGCTCAGAGTGGAGTCATCACAAAAAGCCAGAGGATGCGACCCTCCTGTTTGGTCAATCGCTCCTCGATCTCCCAAGAACAAAGGGGCGCATCATTATGACTTCTCAGCGCCAGGTCGAGGTATCAAAAGGTCAAATGGAACAGGGACACGGCGATTTTATGACGCACTTGCTGGATGCTTTGGAGGGGGCAGCTGCCAATCCCCGTACCGGGCGGATTACGCTGGGCACGCTCTACGATTATTTTGATGAAAAGATGAGCCAGGACTTGCCGCAGTACCCACAGAAGTTCGGCTTTGAGCGTGGCTCGATGGTCTTAATTGAATGGCCTGAGTGGAAGACAGCCTCGGTTCCTCAACCACTTGGCAAGGGAAGGCATGTAGCGGGAGTTGAAGTAACGCCACTGCAGATACTCACTGGACATCAAGGTCATGTCGATGACGTGGTCTTCTCGCCTGATGGAGCGCGCATTGCATCGTGTGGTGAGGATATGACGGTACGCCTGTGGTCTACGAATTCGGGCGAGCTGTTGCATACCATCGCAGGGCATGAAGGGGCCGTGATGGGCGTAGATATCTCTCATGATGGTACGATGATTGCTTCCTGTTCAGAAGATAAGACTGTGCGCCTGTGGGATGTATATACGGGCGAGGCTATACGGACGCTGCAGGGACATAGCGGCGCAGTATGGACGGTGGCTTTCTCGCTTGATAACCGTATGCTGGCTTCCTGTTCAAACGATGAGACAGTGCGTATCTGGGATCCCGCGACTGGAGGTGTTCGCCAGGTATTGGAGGGTCATCACAACGTGGTGGTGGGCGTCGATTTTTCATATGACAGCAAATTCCTGGCCTCCTGCTCATTTGATAAGACGATTTGTTTGTGGGATGTGAGCAATGGTACGATCCAGCGGATCCAGCGCCGGTTGCGCTACAGCGATATCGTGTATGGAGTGGCCTGGTCGCCAGATGGAAACTTGCTGGCCTCTTGTTCAGCCGATGGTGCGATCTGCCTGTGGGATACAACGAGTGGGCAGATAGTACAGACACTTACGGGTCACGAAGGGGCTGTGTGGACAGTCGATTTCTCCGCAGACGGCCGTTTACTGGTTTCAGGTTCGGAGGACGGTTCTTTGAAGCTGTGGGATGTTTACCAGGGACGAGAGCTGCAGACGATCAACCACAGGATAGAGGTATATGGAGTCGTCTTTGGCGCCAATGGGTTGCTGGCGAATAGCGCTGAGGACGGTGCCGTGCGCGTCTGGCGGACTGAAGTCATCGAGAGTTGACAGGTGGCAAGGTGTGGTGTATGATATGAAAGCCGACGCGGGGTGGAGCAGTGGTTAGCTCGTTGGGCTCATAACCCAAAGGTCGGAGGTTCGAATCCTCCCCCCGCTACCAATCTACAACCATTCATCACCTGTGCTCATACAAACGATGTACCTTCATCTGGCCTCCAATCTAAGATTATTCAACAAAATCAAGTTAGTAGGGAAAAGCCGGGCTTGATTGGACTTAAATTCACTGTACATTATCCTCTCCCTTGCCAAAGTGTGCTCCCAAGTTGCCTATTTGCCTTCCTAAATGAGCTTCATCAGCCAGCAGAGGAGGGATACTTGCAGACTTGAGCAAGCTATCGAGTTGCTGGTAAAGCGAGCCGCCTGTAGCCCCCTGCTGTGTACAGATGGCTTCCAAAGTTCGCCTAGCCAACACTGCACATGCATTGAAGGATATCTTCCGTACTTTCAAGGTGGCTTCATATTCTTTCTTCTAGGTAGGCAGTATCGTGAGTTCCGTTCGCTGTTTTGGAGAGTATCCCCCACCATGTGATGTGGGGGCAGCGACTAGAATCGAACCAGCGACACCAGCCACCGCTTTAGCGGGAGGCTCCTTGACAACTTTGATACAATAAAGTCAAGAGCAAGAGATATAGGTGGGCAGAGTAAGAGACTTCCGGAAAATGGAATCTCCTGAAGCAGCCTGTAGACTCGACTCGTGGCGGCGTAGCTCAGTCGGTAGAGCAAGGGACTCATAAGCCCTGTGTCACAGGTTCGAATCCTGTCGCCGCTACTAGATTTAAAGAAGCTTGAGGAGCCAGTTCACAGAACTGGTTTCTTTGTTGATATGGGTAGAGCACCATGTCATTAATCTTGTAGTAGGAGGGCTTGTGAGGGCGATGAAACAACCTACTGTTTTTGCTGTATCCTCCGTCTTCCAAAAAGGAACTTGTAAGACTCGTAAATGGCGCGACGACCGGGCTTGTGAAAGTGAACGGCGTCGACAAAACGATACCGCTCAACCCAGGACAAGATGTCCCTGCGCGCTTCTGTCATCGACTTTTGCTATGGCATCTGATATTGGAGTAAAACAATCCCGTTGCTAAACGTTTTGGTTTTTACTAATTTCATATTAATCCTGTCCTTGGTGTCTTTGAATAATGGTTTGCCTTTTCCTAAGATAACAGGATTGACCATAAGTTGATATTCATCAATCAATCCCAGATTTGTGAGCTGTTCTACAATAGTGCCGCTGCCGAATATCATCATGTTTTTGCCATGCTGCTGTTTCAGTTTCAGAATTTCGTCTTTAGTAAGTTCGTTATTTACTTCTGTATTCTGCCAATCGGCTGTTTGGAGTGTTGTTGAAAAAACAATTTTGGGAGTATTGTTTAGAGATTCTGCAAATACGGGGTTCGCGGACTTGCCAGCCGGAGTCGGCCAGAAACTTGCCATCATTTCATAGGTCACCCGTCCGAACAAAAACATATCTGTCGATGATTGTCCTTCTTTGCTATATTGGGTTACTTCATCATCCCGTATTGCCCAATCTAATTCTCCGTTTGGTCCGGCCATGAAACCATCAAGCGTGACGTTTTCAAATACAATTATTTTTCTCATAAATATTTTTCATCTCCTTGCCAACTGATTGATAGTAAAAAACTCTCCCATTCTTAATACCAACGTAGACGTATTAAGAATGGGATGAGTCCTGTTCTTTTTAGGCTGCGTTATGCGTTGTCAGCTTGGAACATCCAGTTAATCCCAAATTTGTCTGTGAGTTCACCATAGGTTCCAAAGAATGCTTCTGATAAAGGTTGACCAACGGTTCCTCCTTCAGAAAGTTTTGCAAAGAACTGTTGTAGTTCTTCTAGGCGAGACGTGCAACCATCACTGTTTTGATGGAATTGCTTTGTAGGACTCTTCCAGCTCTTATAGACCTATTCTCATCAATGACCGGAAAAGCGGAACTGGTCTTAATGCTACCATATCATTTGGGGAGCAAGTTTATCAAGTAGCTCATGTCCATTTCGTATCATATCTTACATTCTTAGGGCAAGGATGGTCCAAGAAACAGGTATGGTAGTCTTGCCTCGCTTTATCAGGACTTTTGCCTAGTGCAAATAGGCATTTTGCTGATTGTCAGGGCGCTGGAGAAGGTCTATCTTGCATTAAAGATAAATGTTGTCGATGCTTGCTTGATGTGATTAGATGAGGAAGCCTATGCCGCAGTATCAAACGCCGCAGTTGCCCTTTTCGCAACAAGGATATGGCCAACCACAATCGCCACAATGGGGCGGCCAACAACCGATGCAATGGAATCACCAGACTGCGCCGCGATACCAAACTCCGTGGCAAAAACCACGATTGCAGCCATTGCCTCCGCAACAGCCTACGTACCCACCACAGTATCCACCTCAACAGCAATGGCAACAACAACAGCAATGGCAACAGCTACTGCCGCGACCAATCTATCAACCTCCACAACAACCACAAAAACTCCGCAAATCTCGAAAACGTCTCTGGTTGATAATTAGCGCGGTTGCCGTAATTCTTGTTATTATAATCGCTGTTGTTTCGGCAGGTGGTAAGAACACACCAACATCAGATACTGGAACCAACTCAAGTTCGAGTTCGAACGCGGACCAGGCGACGCAATCTACATCGCAGACAACTAATACAATAGGTAAGTCTGTCCCTGTTGGACATTGGCTTGTGACCGTCAATAGTATTAAAACAAGTAAAGGAAGCCAGTTCTCTATGCCCAAGAGCGGGAACATCTATCTTGTCGTCGATGTGACGGTCAAAAACACATCTTCAACTAATCAAAATGTGTCTTCTTTAGGCATGTTCAACCTCAAAGACAGCACAGGTCAACAGTATACTGAGACACTGACTGACTTTACGAAACTACCCGATGGCGCAGTCACCCCAGGAAGCCTACTACGTGGGCAACTTGCCTACGAGGTGCCGATCTCTGAGCATACATTTACCTTTGCGTTTCTTTCAGACCTGACCGGAAATGACATTACCGAGTGGCATATCCCGATTTGAGAAAAAACCACGCTGGCTGGTGAGACTTTCACAATGCGCGAAGCTGACATGAAGTGCAAGGTAGCTGTCCGCTTGCTTTCTCCACCCTCTGACCATTTTTCCTACGGGCTGCTTCCCACTTGCCTTTTCCCCGTCCCCCTGCTACACTGACTCGCATGACGAGCACACCTTGTATCTCTGGTGACTTTCACCATGAATGATCGTTTTATTGAACGAGGGCTTGCCTACGGGGGTAGTCATGAAAAGCGCTGCGGGTCGGAGCAGACATCCACGTAAAGGAAAGAGAATCACGAACTCCTCAAGCGCTGTTGGTAACGGCCCATGTGAGCATTCGTGAAGAACAAGCCAGCAGAGAGCGGAGACAAGGAACAACTGTTGATTGACGAATACAACGGTTCTCGGACCGATAACGAGCGAAGATTCGATGCACTTATTGTGCTATGAAATTCACGTATGCTTGTCAAGCACATTACTTTGCACTTCTTAGCAGCTTACGTGACACTGGGCTTAGAAGGAGCAGATTCCGATGCCGATAGACCAAACATTCCCAATTGTACTTTTTCGCCTCACTGCAGACCCCGGCAGCGACGACTGGTCCCTTGAGCAATTTGGAGATTGGGGCGAATTGTCGGAGGAGTTGCAGGATAATAGGGGCTTAGCCTTCCACAAAGCAAGCATGATGCAAAAGCAGGGGATCGAAGAGGAACCACTTTCTACCACTATTTCTGTGGAACAGGTTGCCGATCTTGTTATCAAGTTTGGGCGCCCCGAAGCGGCAATAGACTCCCTGCGAGCGGCATGCCAGCGGGAATATCCTCTCTGGCTTTTTGCGATTGAGCGCCCAGATCGCGCCTACAATCTGGCTATGGCGGTCGCCCCGGCTATGCCGTTGTCGCTGTTTCGCGAGGTGTATTGGCAACAAGAAGAGAAGGAGGGAAGCCTGTGAAGAAACACCAACTAGCATCAAAACTGCGCCAGCGTCAGCTTGCACGACTTCCCGATCTTGGGCAAAATGCGCGACGCTGACATAGACAAGGTTTCAGCCAAAGCGTGAGCAGACATGGCAAGACCTGTTCTCCTGGCTCTAGAAAACGTGTCTGTTCTCCGCAACGATCATCTCCTGCGCTTGGATCGAATCACGAACCGCGGCGAATCCATAGGTGATCATCTCCGCCTCGTAGTCATGAATGGCTTGCAGCAGTGGCTTCTCACCATCGCGGGCAGCGATCAGCTGCGAGCCGAGGAGGCTCGCATCGCGTAAGGCGGTATTGCCTCCGATCCCTCGTGTCGGCGGCATACTGTGGATGGCATCTCCTAGCAGAGTAATGCGTTTGGTTTCCCAGGCCTCGACAGGAGTCGCCGCATGCAACCGCTTGTAGATCACGGTCGTCGGATCAGACTCTCGAACCATCTGTTGCAAGTGAGGATGCCATCCCTGGACCATGAAGAGAGCTACCTGTTGGAGCGCCTGTCCATCCAGGAGCAAGGGGTCCTTCTCAAATGGATACTTGTCGCGGCGTGCGATAAAGGCCCAGAACAGATAGCTGCCCGTGGTATCGAAAAACAGAGCGGGCTGTGGAGTGGTAGCCTGCGAGCCTTCGCTAGCCCTGGCATGCTCATGCGGCGGACGGGTGAAATCAAAGAGGGCGGTGAACATCCCATGCCCCTGTGGACCCAGAATGGTCGTCGGTCCATCGAAGCGTCCAGGGATGAATAGGGCGTTGGGGGTCTCCTGTGTCCAGGGGAGTTTCCCCATGAGAGCCACCACGCCCGTTTCCACCCGCAAGACCTCGGGAAGCATCTGTGTGCGCACCTGGGAATGGCCGCCATCGGCTCCGACCAGCACATCCCCGACGGCCGAAGTTCCATCTTCAAAGAAAGCCGTGACCTTCCCATCTGGTGTCTGCTGGTAGTGCGTGAAGGTCTTGTCGAAGTGGATCAGGTCATCCAACCAGAACAGCAAGATCTTGCGCAAGCTGATCCGACTCACGGCAAGGCTGAGTTCTGCCAGGTCTGGATCCGACACTGCGTAGGTGGGATTGGGGAAGAAGCTGATCTCTCTCAGTTGCTCAGTGACGATGCGAAGACCATTGCCAGGATTACCTGCGGTGGCTCGATAGGCCTCGAAGAGGTCCGGCGGCAAACAAGCACGCAGCGCAAGGTTGCCCTGCGGCTCGATGTGGATGCGATAGCCCTGCAAGCGGTCGCTGGGTGTGCGCTCCCGCTCATAGACAGCCACACTGATACCTGCCTTTTTCAAGCCCTGAGCTAAGCACAGCCCGCCGAGTCCCCCACCAATAATGAGCACGTGAAAAGAAGATGTTGACACTCTCAAGCTCCTTTGTCTGTTATTTTCTTGACGCTCAGAACGTCTTGCACAGGGCGTTTGGGGGCGTCCTTGTGCCATGCCACTAGTATAAGATATACAAGGATCGAGGTGTGTCCCCCGCAGGGGTGATTGCGCGGGTGATTGGAGAGGAGAGTGGTTAGTGCAGGTGCAACTCGCGTGCCTTCTCGCATGCCTCGAAGCGATTGGTCACGTGCAGCTTCTGATAGATCCGCTGCACGTGCGTTTTCACCGTATTGATACTGATGAACAGTTCCTCTGCTATCTGCTGCCTGGAGCGGCCGGTCACCAGCAGACACAGCACGTTCTGCTCTTGCGGAGAAAGTTCCTCGATGAGTAGGGCTTTCGGATTGAGCATGCTCTGCCGCTCCCGTTCTCCGTCAAAAGCTATTAGGATCGTCTGAAGGTAGGTGTGCAGGGGCTTCTCGCGCACCTGGGAGACGATAGTGCGCAAGAGAGCCGAAAGTCCCTCTCCCTCATCTAAGAAGAGGCGGAGATACCCTTCGGTATGGGCGAGCGCGATCACCTCGCGGAGCATCCGTTGGGCTTCTTGTCTGTGATTGAGCCTCTGATGAGCCAGAACCATCAGCACCTGGCTCTCCAATGCACTGTGTGTTCGCCCGGCAGTCACTGCTTCAGCGCGCCAGCGTTCAAGCAAGCCAAGGGCCATTTGCTCTTGACCCTGTGAGAGGAGCCAGCGAGCCATGAGCAGTTCTTCCCGCTCATAGTGCAAGTGAGAGAGGTCTTCGTCGTGCTCTCTGTGGGAAGTGACCCAGAGGTGTGCGGCAGGGAGATTCCCGATGGAGAGTTCGAGGCGTGCCTGCCAGGCCAGAATTTCACGCAGGAGGTGTGGCGAGCGGGCGGGTTCTCTCCAGGCCAGGAGGGCTTGCAGCATACGTACCGCTTGTTCGGTTTCGCCCCCTGCCTGCAGGACACGCGCCTGCAAGAGGGTAGCCTGAACCTGGAGGGACTCGTCGGTGAAGTGCGCCAGAAGTTGTGCCACCTCTTGCAACAACTGGGTGGCACGATCCAGTTCATTCCATTCGTAAGCCAGCTGAGCAAGCCCGATCAAGGCCTTCGCGCGGTCTGGCTGCTGCTTGCCTGCCCAGGTCAACGCGGTTTGATAGAGTTCGGCCGCCTGGTACAATGCCCCTTGCTCGGTGCAGACCTCAGCGAGCAGGAGAACGACGACGAGCTTGCCTGCGTGGTTATTGGTCGCGTCGAAGAGCGACAGAACCGTCAGCAGATCCTTGCGAGCGGCGTCAAACTGTCCCAGCCACCGCCAGGAGGACCAGCACATCGCAGGCCAGGAGAGGATCAGGTGAGGCGAGAGGAGGGTTTCCATGACCCCCTTTTTCACGAGCTCCGTTGATTCCTCTCGAGGAACTC
>WNGD01001319.1_pt1 | contig 27054 bp, 29 predicted proteins | sample 5400671 | NCBI WGS metagenome assembly WNGD01 (sample SAMN13153369, study PRJNA577476) | soil metagenome | isolation source: 40 cm soil or saprolite under grassland replicate 2 | place: USA:California | collected 2016-06-15
CACGATCGCGATGCCGCCGCCGATGAGTGCGTCCTCCAGCCGCTGCACCGCGAACGTGGAGCCGACGCGAGGCAGGGCGACGATCAGGATCGCCGAGACGGCGGCCTCGTTCCGGGTCAGCGGCCGGGCGCCGAGCGCGGTCCCGGCCACGAGCGCCGCGGCGACGGCGAGCACGAGCTGCCAGCCGCCCGAGCCGAACGCGGCGGTGACGCTCGCCCCGATCATGATCCCGAGCGCGACCCCGAACAGCATCTCGACCGCCTCCCGGCCGCGCCGGCCCCGCTCGGCACCGAGCGCGATCACGGCCGCGATCGGCGCGAAGAACGGCTGGTTGTGGTCCGGGATCAGGATCGCGAGCTCCCACGCGAGCCCTGCCGCGATCGCCGCCTGGGCGATCCGGCCGAGGACGCCGAGGTCGAAGCGCCGGCGGGCCCGCTCGAGCGACACGAGGAGATTCATGTCTTCTCCATTGTCAACGCGGGCCGAAATGATGTGCGCCGCACAGGACATCGCCGCCGAAGCGGGACCGGTGCCGCTCAGAAGCCAGCCTGCGCTCGTTCTCCTCCCGCGCACGGACGCTCTGGACGGCGTGCTCGGCGATCGAGGCGACCGCGTGCGCGACGACGCTTGCCCCGACCGCCGGCCATCGCGACGATCGCGGCGATCGGCGCGAAGACGGCCGGGAATGTCCGGGGATGAGCCGCGCGAGCCGCCAGGCCGCCGCGCCGACGGCGGTCAGCGGCAGAGGGGACAGCTCCGGCCGCAACCGCTCGGACGCGCGGCGCGGGAGGCCGCGCGCCCGTCGCATGGTCTCGGCGACCTCCACCCGGTGTTCCATATCAGCGGTGGCCGAAATGGTGCGCGCCCGGGAGCGAGCCGTAGACGTCGGCGCCGCCGGCGACGCGCCGCGCGAGCGGGCCGAGACTCTCGAGCTCGCGGACGACGATGTTGCGGTTGCGGTCGTAGTGCTCGTACCGGCCGCGGACGTAGAGCAGCGGCTCGCCGCGGACGACGGGACGGAAGCGGTCGTATACCTGCGGCGCGACGATCAGGTTCACCTGGCCGAGCTCGTCCTCGAGCAGCATGAAGACGACGCCGTTCGCGGTCGCCGGGCGCTGGCGGGCGACGACCATTCCGGCGTAGGAGACGGGAGCGCCGTGGCGCTGCTCGCCGAGCTCGACGCTCGAGAGCGTCCCCGTCGGCAGGTGCGACCGCAGCAGCTCGAGCGGGTGGACGCCGACCGACAGGCTCGTCGTCCGGTAGTCGGCGAGCATTCGCTCCCAGACCGTCGGCTCGGGCAGCTCGGGCGTCTCGGCGGTCGGGTCGAGCGGCAGCGCGAGCTGGCGCTCCTCGCCGCCTGAGCCGGGGACGCTACGCGAGCGCGGCACGAGCCCGAGTTGCCAGAGGAGCTCGCGCCGTCTCAGTCCGAAGCAGTCGCAGGCGCCCGACTCGACGAGTGCCTTCAGTCCGTGCTCCGAGAGCGCCGAGCGCTGCGCGAGCTCGCGGATCGAGCGGAACGGCCCGCCCGTCTCCCGCTCTGCGACGACGGCCTTCGCCTCCTCCTCGCCGATCGCCGAGACGAACGAAAGGCCGATTCGCACCTTCTCGTGCTGGACGACGCACGCGGCCTCGCTGCGGTTCACGTCCGGTCGGATCGTCTCCACTCCGCGCCGCTGCGCGTCGCGCACGAGCGAGGCCGGCGGATAGAAGCCCATCGGTTGCGCGTTGAGCAGCGCGGCGAGGAATTCGGCCGGGAAGTGATGACGCAGCCACGCCGACTGGTACGCGAGCAGGCCGAACGCGGCCGCGTGCGACTTCGGGAAGCCGAAGCCGGAGAAGCCGACGAGCTTGTCGTAGACGAGGTTCGCCGTCTCCTCGGAGACGTCGTTCGCCACGGCGCCCTCGACGAAGCGGCCGCGGTAGGCCTCGAGCGCGTCGTGGCTGCGCTTGCGACTCATCGCGCGCCGCAGCCCCTCGGCCTCCCCCACGCTGAAGCCTGCGAGCACCATCGCCACGTCGAGCACCTGGTCCTGGAAGACGACGACGCCGAGCGTCGAGCGCAGGCAGTCTGCGAGCAACGGATGGTCGACCGGCGGCTCGAAGTCCGGATCCTCCCGCTTGCGCTGCCGGTGCTCGATATACGGGTGGACGGCCTTGCCCTGAATCGGACCCGGGCGGACGAGCGCGACCTGCACGGTGAGGTCGTCGAGCGTCTCGGGCATCGTCCGCAGCAGGCTCTGCATCTGCGCGCGGCTCTCGATCTGGAAGTCACCGACCGTGCCGGCGCGCTGGATCTCCCCGAAGACGTCGGCGTCGTCGAGCGGGATCCGCGAGAGGTCGATCGTCCGGCCGCGGACACGCGCGATCTCGTCGACGCACTCCTCGACCGCCGACAGCATCCCGAGGCCGAGCAGGTCGATCTTGAGGAAGCCCGCATCGGCACACGAGTCCTTGTCCCACTGCACCATCTGGCGGCCGGCCATCGCGCACGGCTGCACCGGGACGAGCTCGACGAGCGGCCGCGACGAGATCACCATCCCGCCCGGGTGCTGGGAGATATGGCGCGGTAGGCCGGCGATCTCGCCGCAGAGCTCGGCGAAGGCGCGCCAGCGCGGCGAGAGCAGCTTCCGGTCCGCATCGGGTAGGAGGGCGAGCTCCTCGCCGACGCGCCGCGCGTTCCAGCCGTCGGAGATGCGGGTCAGCCGCTCGAGCTCGGCGAACGGGAGCCCGAGCGCCTTGCCGATGTCGCGGATCGCGCCGCGCGAGCGGTACGTGGCGAAGCTCGCCACGAGCGCTGCGTGCTCGCGGCCGTAGCGCTCGGTGACGGCGACGATCAGCTTCTCCCGGATGTCGCGCGGAAAGTCGAGGTCGATGTCCGGAACGGTCTCGAGCTCGCGGTTGAGGAAGCGGCCGAGCGAGAGGTCGTTCTCGACCGGGTCTACGTGCGAGAGCCCGGTCAGGTAGCAGACGAGCGAGCCGACGGACGAGCCGCGCCCGCGCCCCGGCGGCAGCACGTGGCGCATCGAGCCCGGGCCGCGCACCTCGTAGGCGCACTCGCGCGCGAGCTCGAGCACCTCCCAGTGGAGTAGGAAGAAGCCGGCGAGCCCGAGCTCGCCGATCAGGTGCAGCTCGTCCTCCAGCCGCTCCCTCGCCCTCCCTTGTAACACTTTGTTACTTGAGGAGTAGCGCTGGGCGAACGCCTGGTTGCAGACCCGCGTCAGCTGCGCGATCGCAGGCTCGCCGCCGTCGGAGAAGTCGGGATAGCGGTAGCCGAGCTCCCGGGTCAGGTCGAACTCGAGCCGCTCGGCGAGCTCGGTCGAGCGCTCCACCGCGTCCCGGTCGTCGGGGAAGCGGTCGGCCGCCTCGGCCGGCGAGAGCAGCACCGACTCGTGGTTCCCGCGGCGCTCGCGCTCGCAGCCGTCGAGCGAGGCGCGGCAGCGGATCGCGACGAGGACGTCCTGGAGCGGCGCCCGCCGGGGATGGTGCGCGTGCGCGTCTCCCGTCGCGACGGTGCGGACGCCGAGCGTCTCCGCGAGGTCGCGCAGGAGCATGCGCCGGCGAACGTCGCCGCGCTCGTACGGGCGCTGGAGCTCGACGAAGAAGCGGTCGCGGCCGAACGCCTCGGCGAGCCGGGCGGCTGCGTTCGGGTTCCGCAGCGCGAGGCCGCTACGGGCGCAGCCGGAGAGGCAGACGAGCCCCTCGTTCAGCTCCTCCAGCAGGCGCTGGTCGAGCGACGGCGGCAGCGGCGGCTCGTCCTCCCGCCCGGCGGGGCGCGTGTCCCGGTGCGCGTCGGTCAAGAGCCGGCAGAGGTTGGCGTAGCCCCGCGGCGACTCGACGAGCAGGGTCACGTGTGAGCCGTCGGCGAGCGTGACCTCGGCGCCGGTGATCGGCCGGACGCCGAAGTGCTTCGCCGCGTGCGCGAACTCGAGCGAGCCGTAGACGCCGTCGTGGTCGGTGAGCGCGAGCGCCGTATAGCCGAGCTCCGCGGCGCGCGCCGCGAGCTCCTCCGGCTGCGACGCTCCGTCGAGGAACGAATACGCCGAGTGCGCGTGCAGCTCGACGTAACCGCCCGCGCCCGGCCGGTGCGCGCCCGGGTCCGGCAGCGCCTTGCGCCGCTTACGGTGCGGCGTGTCCGGATGGACGTGAGCCCCGAACTGGTCGCTCATCGAGCCGGCTGCGAGTCGCGGCCGCCGCCACGACTGTTTCGTTTCGCGGCCTGACGCGGCGGGGACAGCGCGCCCAGGGGATGCAGGCGGCGCTGGCGACATCGATGGCGGTCGACGAGCCACGCCCGACGGAGTGGGAGCACGAGAACCTCCTGCACGGCGAGTTCTTTCTGCGCCGGCGCGAGGGCTCCGACCGGCCGCTGCGGATTCCGCCCGGCCACGGCTGCTTCGTCCCCTGCCGCTGTGCCCACTGGCTCGAGCATCCCGGCGACGAGCCGATCGTGTCGTTCGAGATGGGCTTCTGGACGCAGGACGCGATCCGGCAGCGGAAGGTCTACGACGTCAACTGGGCCCTGCGGAAGCTCGGTCTGAGCCCGAAGCCGCCCGGCGATCCGCGCCGCGACCGGATCAAGTGCGAGCTCTTCGACCTCGGCAGCCGGCTGACGGGCCGGGTTCCGCAGTACCGCGGCGCGCACTAGGCGCCTCGCTGCGTGAACCAGCACTCGCGTTCCTCGTCACGGAAGACGACGGTGTTCTCGCCGCTCTCGAGCACGACCTCGAAATAGCGGCGGTTGACCGGCTCCTCGGTCCACCAGCGGTCGAGCACGCGCCACTCCTCGCGGACGACGGCGACCGGCTGGTGGTTCACCTGGCACGGCGTCCCGTCGAAGCTCGTCTCGACGCGCGCCGGCCGCGGTTCGTTCAGTCGTCCCGCGGAACGAAGAGCGCGCGCGCCTCGGGGATTCGCGACCACGGCGCCACCTCCACGACGGTGCAGACCGAACCGGAACCGGTGCTGGCGCGGACCTGGCGCAGCCCCTCGCTGAGGCGGCTGCGGTCCTCGGCGCCCGCGGCGACCAGCTCGAGCTGCTGGCCGTCCGCCTCTGTCAGCGCCACGAGCTCGAGCCGCAGCTCCAGCACGGGCGCGGGCAGCTCCACGAGCTTCGGCGCGAGCGCGGCTCGGATCCGCTCGCGGTCGGCCGTCGGATCGCGGAGCGTCGCCGTCCGCCGCCACGAGCCGCCGCCGACGAGGCGCGCCGAGAGCGCGGCCTTGCGCACGAAGCGGTCGCGCCGCTCCGGCCGGGCCAGCAGCGTGTCGAGCAGCGCCCCGAACGCGCGGCGGAGCGTGAGCTCGTTTCCGACCGCCTCGGGAAACTCGAGCGCCTCGACGATCTCCGCCGGCGGCCGGCGGCCGCGGACGCGAGAGGCCGCGCCGCCTCTCGCCAGGCTCCAGGCGCGCCGGCCGTCGGGCCCCATCCGTTCAGCCACGGCTGCGCCCGGGAGCCCGGCAAGCTGTCCCAGACTGCGAACTCCCAGCGCCTCGAGCTCCGCGTAGCGCTGCGGGTCGAGCGGGAGGAGCGAGAGCGGCAGCGGGGCGAGGAACTCGTCCAGGCGGTCGCCGGAGACGACGAGCGCCTGACCCGCTCGCGCCACGGTGGCGGCGGCGAGGGCCGCGAACCGTCGCTCGGCCGCGCCTGCGCGCGCGTCCCACGACCCGCCGACCGCGGCGAGCGCCCGCTTCAGCGCCGGCTCGAGCCCACCGTAGAGCCGCTCGACCCCCCGCGTCTCGAAGAAGACGCAGCCGCGGTCGGCCGGGTCGACCGCGAAGCCCGCGTCCTCGAGGCTGCGCAGGATCTCCTCCCACGCCTGCTCAGCCGCGGTCGGGTCACGCTCGACGAGCACGAGCTGCGGACAGCACGCGAGCGCCTCCCCCAGCCGCATCCCCGGCCGCACCCCGGCGGCCTCGGCCGCGGCCGTGACCGGCCCGAGCAGCGGCTCGGCGCCCGCCTCTGGCCCGAGCGCAACCGGTCGCAGCGCGAGCGACGGCGTCTTCCGTAACGCCGCTCGGAGCTCGAAGCCGGGAATCGAGATGCAGGCGATCATGGGAACGTATGTTCTATACGAACACCCGTTCGCTGTCAAGGAGGATCCACCGGCTGCTGATGCGGGACACCGTCGCGCTCGCGGGAAGTACGGCTAGCCGGACTGCGAGACGGAAGCTGGCCCCGGCGACACGACGGAGCCGGAGGGCGAAGCTCTCGGCATGGAGATCGCCGCCCCCCGGATCGTCAGGACGCTCGTCCGGCCCGGCCTGCGCGAGGCGCTGCTGATCGGCGGTCTCTACCTCGCGAGCGAGCTCTCGCGCGGCGTCGCCGCCGGCGGCGAGGAGCTCGCGCAGAAGCACGCGGCCGACGTCGTCGGTCTCGAGCGGCGACTCAACCTCTTCCACGAGCCGGCCGTGCAGAGCGCAGCGCACCACGTCGTCGGGCTGCCGGCGCTGCTCGGCTACGCGTATGTTTCGCTGCACCTCGTCGTCACCGCGCTCGTGCTGGCCTGGGTCTACCGCAGCCGGCGCCACGCCTACGCGGCGCTGCGGAACACGCTCGTTCTCGCGAATGCGACGGCGATCGCGGTCTACTGGATCTTCCCGACCGCGCCGCCGCGGCTCGCGGGCGTCGGTATCGCAGACACGGTGAGCGGCGCCACCTCCGTGAACCTGAGCTCGGGCTTCGTCTCGAGCTTCTACAACCCGTTCGCCGCCGTCCCGAGCATGCACATCGGCTTCTCGCTCCTCGTCGGGCTCACCGTGGTACGCCTCGCCCGGCGACCGCTCGTTCGCGCCGCCGCCCTCGCCTATCCCGTCTTCGTCCTGCTCGTGATCGTCGCGACCGGCAACCACTTCTTCTTCGACGCGGCCGCCGGCGCCGCCGTCGCGCTGTTCGCCGCCGGGACAATCGCCGCGGTCACCCGCGCCCGCACCGCCGTGCCCGCGTGCCGGGCGTGCCCCGTCCCGGCCTAGTCGACTCCCCCGCTCGGGGGACGCCGTTCTGTTGCCGATTGTCCATCCTCTAGGTGTCGGGTCTTCGCCTGACCGGGCGGCTCGGGCCGCCGACGCCGCCCGGGAAGCACCTGCAGCCGAAGGGCGGCCCCTCTCTCCCGGGGGCCGCCTTTTCTTTTCCGTTCAGGCCAGGATCTCGGCCGCCGGCCCGACGAGGCCGGCGTAGTGCGGGACGACGTCGAGCACGCTCTCGCGGGCGCAGAACGCGATGTCCTCCTCGAGCCCCGGCGGACCATACGTGCGGGCGTTGAGGCCGCTGGCCGCGTCGGGGAAGGCGCGGGCGACGAGCTCGGCCGCGCGCGCGGCGTCGCTCCGCCGGCCGCCCAGGAGCTGGACGATGCGCCCCGCGCAGTAGGCGTCGTCGAGCGCGAACGCGCCCTTGAAGCCGGCGCAGACGATCGCGACGTCGCGGCCGCGCTCGCGCACAGCCTCGGCGAGCGCCTCGAGGTTGAGCAGGCTCCCGAGCAGCACCTCGTCGCAGTGGGCCGCGGCGGTGAGGATTGCGCGCGTTCCGTTCGTCGTCGAAAGGATCAGCAGCTCGTCGCGAGGCTCGAGAAACTCGCGCGGCGACGCGCCGACATCGAAGCCCTCGACCCTGATCGCGTCCCGCTCGCCACCGAGCAGGCCTTCGCCCAGCTCCCGCTTCAGCGCCCGCGCCTCGTCGAGCTCGGCGCAACAGAGCACGCGCGGATAGCCGGACGCAAGCGCCTGCGAGATCGTCGAGGTCGCGCGCAGGACGTCGACGACGATGCCGACGGTCGCGACTGCCGCCTCGGTGGGAGTGAACGCGACGTGGACGTGCACGCGGCTACGCTATCCCGGCGTGGCGGCCCAGGAGATGCCCACTTGCTACCGGCACCCCGACCGGCCGACGGGGCTGTCCTGCTCGGAGTGCGGCCGGCCGATCTGCACGGACTGCATGACCGTGGCGCCGGTCGGACTGCGCTGCCCGGAGCACGCGGGCAAGACGCGCGCGATCGGCGGGCGCGTCGCCGTCCGGCCGCCGCAGATGCCGCTCGCGACGACCGATGCGCTCGTGACCAAGGCGCTGATCGCGATCAACGTCGCGATCTACCTCGTCACGGTCGTCCAGGGAGCGGGGATCAACAGCCCGGGCGGGCGGCTGTTCGCGAAGTGGCTGCTCTTCGGGCCGGCCGTCGCGAACGGCGACTGGTGGCGCCTGATCACCGCCGCGTTCCTGCACGGAAGCCTCGCCCACATCGGCTTCAACATGCTGGCGCTCTGGTGGTTCGGAGGCCCCGTCGAGAAGTACCTCGGCCGCGCACGTTTCATCCTCCTCTACCTCGTCTCGGGCCTGGCGGGCTCGGCCGGCGCGCTGATCCAGTCGCCGACGACACCGGTCGTCGGCGCGTCGGGAGCGATCTTCGGGATCCTCGGCGCGATGCTGATCCTGGAGTGGCGGGCGACCGGACGGCTGGGCGGGAACGCGATGACGCTGATCGTGATCAACCTCGCGCTCGGCTTCGTGATCGCGAACGTCTCGATCGGCGGCCACATCGGCGGGCTGATCGGCGGGATCCTCGGCACACTGGCCTTCTCACGGTTCGGCCGGGGTCACGCCGCGTACGGCCGGCTCGGCATCATCGGTGTCGGGAGCCTCGTCCTGATCGGCGTCGCGAGCGTGGCGATCGCGTACTGGAAGGTACGAGGCTACTCATAGAGCGATCGTCTGCTGGCTCGGCGCGCTCGCCGTCGCCGGGCCGGCGGCTCGACCTGGCCTCCAAGCCGAAGTCGCGACCCGCGTACCGGGCCGCGATCCTGCCGCTGGAGAGCTAGGAGCGGCTGTAGCGGCCGACGAGCGTCGCGGTCGCGAGGACGTGGCCTCGGAGCGCCGCTGCGAACGCGTCCGCGGAGGCGCCGGACCGGAGCGCGAGCGTCCGGTTCAGCGCATACAGCCGGAAGACGTAGCGATGCGGCGCCCCGGCAGGCGGGCAGGGGCCGCTGTAGCCGACGCGGCCGAACGAGTTGGTGCCCTGGACCCAGTGCGAGCCGGCGCGCCACTCGATCCAGTGGACGAACGTGCCGCCCGGCGCGTCGGGGTCGGTCACCCGCAGCGCGAGCGATCTGGTCCGCCTCGGCGGAGCGGTCCACCGCAGCGGCGGCGGGCCGCCGGCGCCGTCGCACGTGTAGCGCGCGGGAATCATCGCGCCGGCGTGGAAGGCCGGGCTCGTCAACATGAAGGCGGCGGCGAGGGAGGCGAGCGCCGTCACGCGCCGAACGCTAGCGCGTGTGGCACGACGTCTGGCACATGGGCATTCCGGTCGCCGAGAAGGCCTTCCGGACGGCGGCGGTCTACGGGGCGATCCTCGCCCTGATCCGCTTCGCGGGCAAGCGGTCGCTCGCCTCGCTCAACTCCTTCGACTTCGTCGTGCTGCTGCTGCTCTCGAACGTCGTCCAGAACGCGATCATCGGGAATGACATCTCGGTCACCGGCGGCGTGCTCGGCGCCGCGATCCTGCTTGCGCTGAACTGGTCGCTCGTCCGCCTCACCTACATCCACCCCATGATCAACCGGGTCTTGCAGGGCACGTCGACGACGCTGTATCGCGACGGGCGCGTCGACGAGGTGGGCCTGCGTGAGGAGGCGATCACGCAGGAGGAGCTTGTCGCAGCGCTGCGCCGCCAAGGTCTGGAGCTCGACGACGTCGAGACGGTCGAGATCGTGCCCGAGGGGGCGATCAACGCTACGCCGAAACCGAAGCCGGGCATCGAGGACGTGCTGGCTGTGTTACAGCGGATCGAGCAGAAGCTCATCTAACGTTCTCCGGGTGAGGACGGCGAGCTACAGACCGGTTCCGCTCGAGTTCGAGCGGCTCGTCCCGGATGAGGCGCTTCGGCGCTCGGAGGAATTTCTCGAGCTGATGAAGTCGCGCCGCTCGGTCCGTCAGTTCTCGGGCGAGGCGGTTCCCTTCGAGCTGATCGAGAACGCGCTGCGCGCGGCGGGCACCGCGCCGTCGGGCGCGAACCAGCAGCCGTGGACGTTCGTCGTCGTGGGCGATCCCGGGCTGAAGGAGCGCATCCGCGTCGCCGCGGAGCGCGAGGAGGAGCTGCTCTACAAGGAGCGCGCCTCGCAGGAGTGGCTCGAGGCGATCGAGCCGATCGGGACCGACTGGATCAAGGCGCACATCACGGACGCGCCCTACGTGATCGTCGTCTTCGAGCAGGCCTGGAGCCCGGGTCCCGACGGGACGAAGATCATCCTGATCCCGGTCGGCTACCCGGCCGCGGACGCCGAGGTTCCGGACATCGCCAAGAAGCCGCTCGACGAGATCAGCGACTTCCGTTAGAAGCGGCGCGCGCCGGCGAACTCGCCCCAGCGCACGGGCACGAGACGGACGCGATGCGCGGAGTCGGGCGCCTCGAGCATCCGGCCGCTGCCCGCGTAGATCGCGACGTGGTGGACGTATCGCTGCGTTCCGTAGAAGAGGAGGTCGCCAGGCCGGAGCGAGCCGGGCGCCACCGGCCGCCCGTGGCGGAACTGCGGATCGGCGTCGCGCGGGATCGTGACGCCGTAGCTGCGGTACGCGGCCCAGACGAGACCGGAGCAGTCGTACCCGAACGAGGACAGTCCGCCCCAGAGATAGTGGACGCCGAGGAAGCGGCGGGCCGTGGCCACGATCTCGGCGCCGCTCGGCCGCCGCAGCGGCGTCACGACCACCGCAGCGCGCGGCAGCAACGCGTCGTCTCCCGTCGGCGTCCGGACGACGATGTTCGCGCCGTCCTCCCGGACGAGCGGGAGGCGCGTCGCGAACGAGAGCTCGACGCCGCCCAGCCGCACCGTCCGCGCCGTCACGATCGCCGCGGCGGACGTCGGCCCACCCGGCGCGAATGCGAGCTGCCTCGTCGGCATCCAGCCCGGGTAGCCGTGCGGATCCTGGGGATCGGGCTGGTCGAGCACGGCGACCTTCGTCCAGGCGCCCTGGTGCGCAAGAATGGCGACCCGCTCGCCGTAGAGCGCCTGTGTCTGCACTCGACCGACGAGCCAGCGGCGCAGGTCTGCGGTGGCGAGGTTTCGGCTCCACGCGCGCGGGTCGGCCGGCGTGCCGAGCGAGGGCGCATCGAGCGTGCGGGCGAGCCCGGGTTCCTTCCAGAGCGTCGCGACCGAGACGTTCACGACTGCCGTCCCAGCCCGGGCCGTCCCGGCGACGGCGAGGGCGGTGGCGGCGGCTGCGACGGCGAGGATGCGCATCAGAGGAAGCGCTCGCGCGGCACCATCTTGCCGCCTGTGAGCCAGCTCCACGGCGAGAGCTCGCGCACCTGGACGTGCACCGCGTCGGGATCGTCTTCGGCGTGCTTCTCGCGGTACATGCGCAGCCAGGCGCGCAACTCGTCCTCCGAGCCGACTCGCTCGCGGCCCCTGCCATCCACGAGCACCTGGTAGCGGGGCATGGGTTAGCCGCCTGCGGCCGCGTACTGCGCCGTGCCGGCCTCCTCGAGCGCGGCCTGTGCGGCGGCGAGGCGCGCGAGCGGCACGCGGTACGGCGAGCAGCTGACGTAGTCGAGGCCGAGCGAGTGGCAGAACTCGACGCTCTTGGGGTCGCCGCCGTGCTCGCCACAGATGCCGATCTTGAGCTCCTCCTTGACGCCGCGCCCCCGCTCGACGCCGATCCGCATCAGATCGCCGACGCCGCTCCGGTCGAGCGTCTCGAATGGATTCCGCTCGAGGATCCCCTCCTCGAGGTAGAAGGTCAGGAACTTGCCCTCCGCGTCGTCACGGGAGAACCCGAGCGCCGTCTGCGTCAGGTCATTCGTGCCGAAGGAGAAGAAGTCGGCCTCCTCGGCGATCTCGTCGGCGCGGATGCACGCGCGCGGGAGCTCGATCATCGTTCCGCAGAGATACTCGACGGACGGCGCCTCCTCGGCGGCGACGCGGACGGTCAGCTCGCGCAGCCGGCGCAGCTCCTCCTTGAAGCCGACAAGCGGATGCATGATCTCGACGAGCGGCGCGTCGCCGGTGCGATCCTGCACCGCCTTCGCCGCCCGCACGATCGCCCGCACCTGCATCTCGTAGACCTCCGGCCACTGCAAGCCGAGCCGGCAGCCGCGCGTGCCGAGCATCGGGTTCGCCTCGTGAAGCTGACGGATCCGCCGGCGCATCCGCTCGTCCGTCGCGTCCTCCTCGTCGGGCAGGAACTCGTGCAGCGGCGGATCGAGGAGCCGAATCGTCACCGGCAGGCCGGCCATCGCCTCGAATATGCCCTCGAAGTCGGACTGCTGGAACGGCAGCAGCCGCTCGAGTGCGGCGCGACGGCCGTCCTCGTCCGCGGCCATGATCATCTCCTGGACGACGGGCAGGCGGTTCTGCGCCATGAACATGTGCTCGGTGCGGCACAGGCCGATCCCCTGCGCGCCGAACTCGCGGGCCTTGGCCGCGTCCTCGGGCGTATCGGCGTTCGCGCGCACCTTCAGCCTGCGCATCTCGTCGGCCCAGCCGAGGAGCGTCTCGAAGTCCTCGTTGATCTGCGGCGGGACGAGGGGGACGGCGCCGACGATCACGCGGCCGGTGCCGCCGTCGATCGTGATCACGTCGCCCTCGCGCAGCTCGTGCGGGCCGAGCCGGATCGTCCGCGCGTCGAGGTCGATCGAGAGGTCGTCGCACCCGGCGACGCACGGCTTGCCCATTCCCCGCGCGACGACGGCCGCGTGCGACGTCATGCCGCCGTGGGCGGTCAGGACGCCCTTTGCCTGGATCATCCCGTGGATGTCGTCGGGAGTCGTCTCCCAGCCGACGAGGATGACGCTCTCCCCCGCCTTGCCCCTGTCCTCCGCAGTGTCGGCGTCGAGCACGATCGCGCCGCTCGCCGCGCCCGGCGACGCGTTCAGGCCCTTCGCGGCGACGTCGAACTGGGCCTTCGGATCGAGCATCGGGTGCAGGAGCTGGTCGAGCTGGCCGGGGTCGATGCGCGCCACGGCCTCCTCCCGCGAGATCAGGCCGTCGGCGCTCATGTCGACGGCGGCCCGGATCGCCGCCGCCGCAGTTCGCTTCGCCGAGCGGGTCTGGAGCAGGTAGAGCTTGCCCTGCTCGACCGTGAACTCGATGTCCTGCATGTCACGGTAGTGCTGCTCCAGCCGGCTCATCGTGTCGAGCAGCTGCCGGAAGGCCTGCGGCAGCCTCGCCTCCATCTCCTCGAGCGGCAGCGGCGTGCGAATCCCGGCAACGACGTCCTCGCCCTGCGCGTTCACGAGGAACTCGCCGTAGAGGCCCTGCTCGCCGGTCGACGGGTTGCGCGTGAAGCAGACGCCCGTGCCCGAGTCGTCGCCCTTGTTGCCGAAGACCATCTGGACGACGCTGACCGCGGTGCCGATGTCGTCGGGGATCGCATACGTGCGCCGGTAGACCTGCGCGCGCGGGTTCTCCCACGACTTGAAGACGGCCCGCACCGCGCGCGTGAGCTGCTCGCGCGGGTCCCGCGGGAAGTCGCGGCCGGTCTCGTCACGGTAGATCCGGGAGTAGGTTTCGATCAGCGCGCCGAGGTCGTCGCCGCCTAGGTCGACGTCCTGCTGCGCACCGCGCTCGCGCTTGAGGTCCGTGAGCGCCTGCTCGAACCGGTGCCCGTCGATCCCGTCGACGACCTCGCCGAACATCTGGACCAGCCGTCGATACGAGTCGCGGGCGAAGCGCTCGTTGCCCGTGGTGCGTGCGAGCCCTGCGGCCGCGTCGTCGTTCAGGCCGAGGTTGAGGATCGTGTCCATCATCCCGGGCATCGAGACCGCGGCGCCCGAGCGGACCGAGACGAGCAGCGGGTCGCCGTTGTCGCCGAAGCGCTTGCCCGTCTTGCGCTCGAGCCGCTCGATGTGCACGTCGACCTCGTCCATCAGCCCGTCGGGCAACTCTCCGCCGCGAGCCATCGCGGCGCGGCAGGCGTCGGTCGTGATCGTGAAGCCGGCCGGGACCGGGACACCGAGCTGGGTCATCTCCGCTAGGCCGATTCCCTTGCCGCCGAGGAGCTCCCGGCTCCCGTCCGAAGGCTCGTCGAAGTCGTACACGTAGCGAGTCTCGGCCATGGGCGAAGGATGATACTTCGCTGATCGATGGGCAAACGACGCAGGATGGCTGTGCGCGAGGGTCGGCGATGAGCCTGCGCGAGCGCTGGGACGAGCAGGCAGGCGACTGGGCGTGGTTCGCGAGAACGCCCGGTCACGACTGGGCCCACGAGCGCCTGAACCTTCCCGCCTTCCTCGGACTGTTGCCTCCGCCGCCGGCGCGGACGCTCGACCTCGGCTGCGGCGAGGGCCGCGTCGGGGCCGTGCTGCGGCGACGCGGCTACGACGTCGTCGGCATCGACAGCTCGCCGCGGATGGTCGAGTTGGCACGCGAGCGCCACGAGGCCGTATGCGCCGACGCGGCGGCCTTGCCGTTCGAGGACGGCTCATTCGAGCTTGCCGTCGCCTACATGTCGCTGATGAACATGGACGACCTCGATGCGGCGGTGCGCGAGACGGCGCGCGTGCTCGTCCGGGGCGGCCGGCTCTGCGCGGCCGTACTCCATCCCGTCGCCGCGGCCGGCGACTGGCACGGCGAGGCGTTCGCGATCGCGGGCTCGTACCTCACAGGCGAGACGAAGGTCTGGACGAGCGAGCGCGGCGGGATCCGGATGACCTTCTACGACCGGCCGATCCCGCTCGAGGGCTATGTGGGAGCGCTCGAGTCGGCTGGACTCCTGCTCGAGCGGCTCCGCGAGCCGGCCCCCGACGACGCGCTCGTCGCGGAGGTGCCCGCCACCGCGCGGCTGCGGCGGATCCCGCTCTACCTCCACTTCCGCGCGCTGAAGCCGTGAGCCTGCCGGCGCGCGCGCTCGCGCTCCTCGAGGCGAACACGCGCACGGGCGAGAAGGGCGGCCGGACCTACCGCTTCACCGTGCCGGCCGGCGACGCCTATCCGTTCCAGTGGTTCTGGGACTCGTGCTTCCACGCAATCGTCTGGTCGCGCTTCGACGCCGAGCGGGCCGCGGACGAGTTGCGCAGCCTCCTCGCCTGGCAGCGGGAGGACGGCTTCGTGCCGCACGTCGTCTTCTGGGACCAGAGCCGGCTCCGGGTCCGTTCGGTATGGCACTACCTCGAGAGTCGGGGAGCGCCGCTCGTGCGGCGGCCCCGGACGACGGAGTACGTGCAGCCGCCCGTGCTCGCCCAGGCCGTCGAGCGGATCGGCAGCTCGTTCGCGAGCGAAGCGCTTCCAGCGACGGCGCGCTTCTATCGCTACCTCGCGCGCGAGCGCGACCCGAACGGCCAGGGACTCCTCTCGATCGTCGCCCAGTTCGAGAGCGGACTCGACTACAGCCCGGCCTACGGCGACGGCGTCGTGAACCCACTCGCGATCTACCTGCAGTCCCGACGCGGCGAGTTGACGAACAAGCTCGTCGGCTTCGACCTGCCGCGGATCTTCGCGACGACCGACCACCACCAACAGGACGTGCTGTTCAACACGGTCTACGCCGACGGCCTCCACGCACTCGCGCGGCTCGCGACGAGCGCCGGGGACGACGAGCTGGCGCGCTGGGCCGCCGAGACCGCCGGCCGCGTCACGACCGCGCTCCTCGAACGTTGCTGGGACGAGCGCGCGGGCCTCTTCTTCAATGTCGTCGGGCGCGGCCGGCAGCGGATCACCCAGCGGACGGTGATCTCGCTGCTGCCGCTGCTGCTTCCCGATCTGCCGCGCGACGTCGCGGCCCTGCTCGTCGAGCGGCTCACGGACACGCGCACGTTCTGGACGCCCTACCCGGTCGCGTCGGTTGCGCGAGACGAGCCGAGCTTCGCGCGCGACAGCCGAGTCTGGGGCATCCGCTTCATCTGGCGCGGGCCGGCCTCGATGAACACGAACTGGCTGCTCGTGGAGGGGCTGCGCCGTCACGGCTACGACGCCGAGGCCGACGACCTCGGGCGGCGCTCACGGGAGCTCGTCGAGCGCAGCGGCTTCAACGAGTTCTACGACCCGCTCGACGGCCGGCCCGTCGGCGCGGCCGACTTCGGCTGGGCCACGCTCGTCCTCGACCTCTGAGGGCGTCGGCGCCGGTGAGCTCGCTCAGCGGCGGCGACGTGCGCGCTGCTCGGCGAGCCAGGCCGCGGCGCGGAGGCCCATCCAGATCGGCGTCAGGATCACGTAGAAGAGGAGGAGGGCCGCGGCGAGGATCGTCCACCACAGCAGCCAGTAGCGGAGCGGCACCCAACCCTTTTCGGAGAGGTCGCGCCTCAGACCGCCCTGGCCTCCAGCTTGCGGTCCTCGACGATGCGGACGATCCGGTGCGCGGTCTCCTCGATCGACAGCTCGGAGATGTCGATCACCGGGCAGCCGAGACGGCGGTGAAGCGCCGCAGCCTGGTCGAGCTCCTCGTAGATCTCCATCAGCTCGGCGTAGTGGCGGTTGCGCCCGGCCGCGCCCATGCTGCGCACGCGGACGCGGCGGATCTCCATCAGCCGGTTCGCGTCGATCGTGAGGCCGACGATCTTCGCGGCGTCGATCTCGAACAGCTCCTTCGGCGGCTCGATGCCCTTGACCAAGGGGACGTTCGCGACCTTGTGGCCGAGGTAGCCGAGGTAGATCGAGAGCGGGGTCTTCGACGTGCGCGAGACGCCGACGAGGACGATGTCGGCGTCGTGGAGCCCGCGGCCGACGCCGTCGTCGAACTTGACCGCGAACTCGATCGCCTCCATCCGCTTGAAGTAGGCCGAGTTGAGCGGCGGCCGCGACCCCGGGGTCATCTTCGCCGCCGCCCCCGAGACGCGTGCCACTGCGTCGATCGGGTGGCCGAGGAGGTCGCAGTAGTGGAGCTTCGCCCGGCGGCAGAGCGTCCGCATGCACTCGCGCATCTCCGGCTGGACGAGCGTGTAGACGACCACGGCCGGACGACCCTTCATGCGGCTGACCGCGAGGTGGAGATCCTCCTCGGTCTCGACGCGCGGGTGGCGGATCTCGACGAACTCCTGGTCGGGAAACTGGGCCTCCAGGGCCTGGACGAGCCGGGCGGCCGTCTCGCCGGTCGCGTCGGAGACGACGTGGAGCTCGACTGGGGGCTGTGCGGCCATGCGAGGAATCTAGCGCGCGAGCCTGCGCGTCTCCGCGTCCGTCAGGGCGACGAGGTCGTGCGGGTCGAGCTCGAGCTCCAGCCCGCGCCGGCCGGCGCTGACGTGGATCGTCTCGTGCCCGAGCGCGGAGTCGTCGAGGTAGGTGGGCAGGCGGCGGCGCTGGCCGAGCGGACTGATCCCGCCGAGCACGTAGCCGGTCGCGCGCTCGGCGGTGGCGCGGTCGGCCATCGCCGCGCGCTTCCCGAACGCCTTCAGGTCGAGCTGCGCCGGAACGGGCACGATCGCGACGGCGGGCTTGCCGTCGACCGCGACGACGAGCGTCTTGAAGACGCGGCCCGGATCGAGGCCGAGCTTCTCGACGGCCTCGAGCCCGTAGGACTCGGCGACCGGGTCGTGCGCGTAGGCGTGGATGCGAAAGCGGATGCCGGCGCGCTCGGCCGCAACGATCGCCGGGGTCTTGGCCACGACGGAGAGCCTAGTTCAGGTACACGCGCGGGTGTAACTTCGGGTCCCGACCCTCCCCCTGCTCACGCGCGAGCGTAACCCGCGGCATCGGGCGCGCGAAAGTGTCCGCATGTGCCGAAAGTGTAAAAACTCGGCCGAGGCGCCGCTTGCCGGCGCCGCTTCAGGATGCGCGGCTCTGCCGCGCGTCCGTCTGCAATGACTCCTCGACACGCCCGAATAGCGACCCACCGCTCCTAGCGCGGGATCTGCGAGAAATCCCCGAGCAGCCCCAGCGCGTCGCGGACTTCGAGCAGGAGCCGGAGCCGGTTCTCGCGCACGGCCTCGTCGTCTGTCATCACGAGCACCTCGTCGAAGAACCGGTCGAGCGGCGGCCCGAGCTCCGCGGCCGCATCGAGCGCGCCGTCGAGGTCGTCCGTGTCGAGCGCCGTCCGGATCTGCGGCTCGACCCGCGCCACGGTCTCGGCGACCTCCCGTTCCGCCGGCTCGCTGAGCAGCGCGGGGTCGAGCGTTCCGGTGCCGTTCGCGTTCGCGGCAATCCGGCTCGCGCGGGTGTAGGCGGTGTGAATCGGCTCGAGCTGCTGGTCCGGGAGACCGGCCAGGGCCTCCGCGAGATGCGCGACGCGACCGAGCTCGCCCGCGCCCGACGAGCGGGCCGCGCGGGTGAACTCGACCGGCACGTCGAGCAGTCCCTCGAGCCGCTCGAGCACAAAGTCCGCCACCTCGTCGCCGAGGAGGTCGAGTGGGATGGCCAGGCCGCCCTCGACGGCCAGTCGGCAGAGGCCGATCGCGGCGCGGCGGAGACCGAACGGGTCGCGCGACCCGGTCGGCCGCTTGCCGAGGTCGAACGAGACGCGCAGGTTGTCGATCTTGTCCGCGGCGGCAAGCACGCGTCCCGCCTCGGTCGACGGGATCGGCGAGTCCGGCCCCTCTGGCAGGTACTGCTCGTCGATCGCCGCGGATACCGCCTCCGGATAGCCGGCGAGCCGCGCGTACTGCGCGCCGATGTGCCCTTCCAGATCGGGGAACTCGCGCACGAGCTCGGCGGCCTGGTCCGCCTTCGCGAGCCGTGCGGCCTCGAGCGAGGCGTCGCCACCGCCCAGCCGTCGGACGAGGTCGACGAGACGCTCCGTCTTGTCGGCGAACGTGCCCGCACCCGCGAAGAACGTGATCGACTCGAGCCGCTTCGCGAGGTCGTCGATCCCGACCTCGACGTCGCGCTCGAACGTGAAGCTCGCGTCGTCGAGGCGCCCTTCGAGGATCCGCTCGTTGCCCTCGCGCACGACCTTTGGATCGCCCCCGTTCGCGACGAAGGCAAAGCGGTTCTCGCCGAGCGGAAAGTAGCGCTGGTGCGACTGCATCGCCGTCTGGACGACGCCGACCGGAAGCTGCAGGAACCGCTCGTCGAAGCGGCCCTCGAGCACGAGCGGCGACTCGACGAGGTGAACGACCTCGCCGAGCTTCCCGGCGGGATCACTCCAGTTCCCGAGCGCGTCGAGGCCCGCGCGGATCAGCCGTTCGCGCTCCCGCTGGTCGGGCTCGACGTCGACGCCGCGGAGCGCCTCGACGTAGGCGTCCGCGGATGCGATCTCGATCGGCTCGTCGTGGGTAAAGCGGTGCCCGTAGGTGTGGCCTCCGCTGATCGGAATTCCGGCCTGCACTGCGATCGTCTCGTCGCCGAGCTTCGCACAGAGCCAACGGACCGGCCGCGAGAAGCGCATGCCCCCCGGCTGCCACACCATCGACTTTCCGAATGCGAGGCCGGTCACGATCTCTGCGAGCCGGTCGGGCAGCGGCTTTCCCGCCACGGTGACGCCGAGAAAGCCGTCGCGCTCCTCGAGTTCCTCGATGGCGACGCCGTACCGCTTCGCAAATCCTGCCGCCGCCTTCTCGCGCAACGCCGCCGGCGGCCCTTTCACCCACTTCTGCGCGGGCTCGGCCGAGACGTCGTCGGCGAGGAGCGCGAGCCGCCTCGGCCCGAAGAGCACGTCCGCGGGCTCGACGCCGAGCACGGTGCGGCAGAGCTCCGGGAGCTGCGCCTCGGCTTCGCGGCAGGCTGACGCAGGCAGCTCCTCGCAGCCGATCTCAAGCAGCAGCCGCGGCACCGGCCTCCCCCGCTTCGAGCTCGACGTAGAGCTGGGCGACGGCGCGCGCCAGGTTACGGACGCGGCCGATGTACGCGGCGCGCTCGGTCACGGAGATCGCACCGCGAGCGTCGAGGAGGTTGAACGTGTGCGACGCCTTCAGCACCTGGTCGTACGCCGGCAGCGGCAGACGGTGCTCGACGAGGCTGCGGCACTCCTCCTCGTGCTCCCCGAACCGGCGCATCAGCACGTCGACGGGCGCAAGCTCGAAGTTGTAGATCGACCACTCCCGCTCGTTTTCGCGGTAGACCTCGCCCCACGTCACGCCGGCCGCCCACTCCAGCTCGAAGGCGCTGCGCTTGCCCTGGAGAAACAACGCCAGCCGCTCGAGCCCGTACGTAATCTCCGCCGGGATCAGATCGAGATCGAGCCCGCCCACCTGCTGGAAGTACGTGAACTGGGTGATCTCCATCCCGTCGCACCACACTTCCCAGCCGAGGCCCCACGCCCCGAGCGTCGGCTGCTCCCAGTCGTCCTCGACGAGCCGGATGTCGTGCCGCCGCAGGTCGATCCCGACCGCCGCGAGCGAGCCGAAGTAGAGCTCGAGCACGTCCTCCGGCGACGGCTTGAGCAGAACCTGGTACTGGAAGTAGTGCTGGAAGCGGTACGGGTTCTCGCCGTAGCGACCGTCCGTCGGGCGGATCACGGGCTCGACGTACGCCGTCTTCCACGGCTTCGGCCCGAGCGAGCGGAGCGTCGTCGACGGGTTCATCGTCCCGGCCGCGACCTCGGTGTGGTACGGCTGCATCAGGACGCAGCCGTAGTCGGCCCAGTAGCCCTCGAGGGCGCGGATCATCTCCTGGTAGTTCAGAGCGCGAATGCTACGGCAGCCGCTCCATCACCTTGCGGTCGGGCGCGGCAAAACCGAATTTCTCGTAGAGGCCGTGCGCGTCTTCGGTGTGCAGCAGCCACTTCCTGTCGGCGTAGGGCCCGTTCTCGATCATCTCGCGGACGAGCTCGACGCCGAGCCCGCGGCCGCGGAACTCGGGCAGGACGTAGACATCGGCGAGGTAGACGAAGGCGACGCCGTCGGTGACTGCGCGGCAGAAGCCGACGAGGCGGCCGTCGCGGTAGAGGCCCACGATCCGCTGCGCCTCGCGAACGAGCCGGTCGACCGTCTCCCGCGGCCGGCCGCGGGCCCAGTACGACTCCGTCGAGAGGAAGCGATGCAGCTCCGGGAGGTCGACCCGCGCCGGGTCGTCGTCGAACTCGAACCCGTCCGGCAGCGCCCTCCTCATGGCCGAACCCTGCCACGAGCGGCGGCGTTTCGGCTGCTGACGTCGGTGGGGAGAACACCAACATGGCTGAGGCAGAGGTGCGCGTCGCCGACGTGAAGGCGTTCCAGACGCAGTCCGGCAATACGCGCTACGTCCTCGTCGACGAGAACGGGAACGAGTACACGACGTTCAAGGAGCCGATCGCGCGTCAGGCCGTTGCGGCGGAGGGGCGTCGCGCGCGGATCGCGTACCACGAGCAGGAGCGGAACGGCTTCACGAACGTCTACCTCGACCGGGTCGAGCCGCTCCCGGAGGAGGACGTCGAGGGCGGCGCCGACGACGCCGACGAGGTTGCGTGGAAGACGGCGATCGAAGCGGCTCCGTGGTTGCTCGGCTCCGAGCCGAAGCAGGGAGTCGAGCCGAAGGAGCTGTTCGAGAAGCTCCAGCCGTTCAAGGAGCTCGTCGCCGACGACATCCGCGACGGCGACGCCGATGCCTAGGCACTCAGCGTCCGCAGACGGAAGCCGCCGTGGTACTCGTACGACGCGGTGACGACGCGGAGCGCGTCGCGGGCCGTCCGCTCCGTCAGACCCGTGTCGCCCGCCTCGGCGAGCGGCCGGCGGAGCAGCGCCTCGATCGCGGCGACGGCGTCGGCGCCCAGCCCGAACGCCTGCGTCGCCGCCGCACATCCCCGGCAGACGGCGCCGCCGGTCCGCGGCGAATAACCGATGAGCGGCGCGTCCTCCGTGCCGCACTCGGCACAGCTCGTCAGATGCGGCAGGTAGCCAGCGAGCCACAGGAGCTTGAGCTGGAACGAGAGCGCGAGTGGATCGAGCTCCGGCCGCCCCACGGGCCGCGCGCCGGTCTCGTCGAGCGCGTCGAGGAACCGGGTGAGCGCCAGGAACGCGCGCGGGTTCGCCTCCTCCTCGCTGAAGAGGCGCAGCATCGCCTCGGCCCCGATCAGGCCGATCGCGAGCCGGTGATAGTCCTCACGCGCGGCCCGGTGCGAGTGCACGAGTTCGGCGCCGGTGATCGTCTGCAGCTCGCCGGAGCCCTGGTGCAGGAGCGCCTCGACGTGGGACAGCGGCTCGAGGCGGCCGCCGAAGCGGGACTTCGTCTTGCGGATCCCCTTCGCCACCGCGCCGATCCGGCCGCGCTCGGACGTGTAGAGGTGGAGCACACGGTCCGCCTCACCGAGCCGGATGCTGCGCAGCACGACCGCCTCGGTCTTGTAGGAGCGCCCCGCCATGGCGATTCCAGTCTAGTTCCGCGTCCGGAGGGGAACGATTCCGCGGCTTTCTTCGTTTCAAGGTGTAATGAGTCGAATTCAGATGTATACGACGCGCTGGTGCGGCTACTGCGTCCGCGCGCAGGCGCTGCTCGACTCGAGGGGACTTGCCTACGAGGAGATCCACCTCGACGACGAGCCCGGCTTCCGCCAGAAGCTCTTCGATCTCACCGGGGGCTGGACGGTTCCGCAGATCCTGATCGACGAGCAGCCGATCGGCGGCTACACCGAGTTGTGGCAGCTCGATCGCGAAGGCCGGCTCGACGATCTGCTCGCCGCGTAGCGTCTCCGGGCTTACGAATCCTGTGGGGCCGAGCGCGGCTGGCACGTGGGGCAGTACCAGGTGCCGCGGCCGCCCGCCCGGGTCTTCTCGATCGGCGTGCCGCAGCGGTCGCACGGCTCGCCCGTGCGGCCGTAGACCTTGAGCTCGTGCTGCATCCCCCCGGTCGCGCCGTCGGGTCTCGCGTAGTCGCGAAGGGTGGCGCCCTGGCGCGCGATCCCGGCTCGGAGCGCGTCCTTGATCCCACGGGTGAGTCGGCGGAGCTCGCTCTCGTCGAGCTCGCCGGCCGGGCGAAGCGGGTGGATGCGGGCCCGCCAGAGGGCCTCGTCGACATAGATGTTCCCCATGCCGGCGAGCGTTCGCTGGTCGAGCAGCGCGGCCTTGACCGGCGCGCGGCGGCCCTCGAGGCGCTCGCGGAGGCGGCCGGCCGTGAAGGCGCGGCCGAGCGGCTCGCGACCGAGTCGCCGAGCGAGATACGGGTCGAGCTCGCCGGGCTCCACGAGCACCCAGGTGCCGAAGCGCCGGACATCGCGATAGGCGACGTCCGACCCGTCGTCTAACCTGACAACAGCGCGGCGGTGTGGGTCGTCCTGGAGGGTCCCGCGGGCCGCGTGCCGCAGGCTCCCCGTCATTCGGAGGTGAATCAGAAGAACCCGACCACTCTCGAATCGAACAATCAGATACTTGCCGCGACGCTCCACGGCGGCGACTCGCTCGCCCTCGAGCTCTGCTGCGACCTCCAACGGCTCGAGCGGCCGGACGAGACGGGAGTCGAGAATCTCGACGCGCTCGAAGCGGCGGCCGACGAGCACAGGCTCGAGCTGGCGACGGACGGTCTCGACCTCAGGCAGCTCTGGCATACGGCCCAGCGTAGCCATGCCCGGAGAGGCCCTGACTGGGGCTACGCGAGCGTGTCGAGCACGATCGGCCGGTGCGGCGGCGGCTCGTCCGCGAGCTCGAACGCCGCGAGCACATCGGCTGCCGCCTGCTGCGCGGAGACGTCGTCGTGCGCGTGGATCTCGGCGAGCGTCTCCCCCGTGGCGGTCTCCTCCCCGCGCTTGCGGCGGCAGACGACACCGACGCTGTGGTCGATCGCATCGTCCTGCGTCCGCCGGCCGGCGCCGAGGCGAAGCGCCGCGAGGCCGACGGGCAGCGCTGCGAGCGTCGCGACGTAGCCGTCGCGCGGCGCCGGGACCTCGCGGACGACGGGCGCAGAGGGAAGCGCGCTCTCGTCCGGGTCGCCGCCCTGGGCGCGGATCCACCGCTCGTACGCCGCGAGTGCCGATCCGTCCTGGACCGCCGCCTCGGCGCGCCGCTGCGCTTCCGACTCGTCGACCCCGAGGTCGGAGAGCGCGAGCAGATGTGCGGCGCCCGACACGACGAGCTCGGTGAGGTCGGGCGGCCCGTCACCACGCAGCGTGGCGATCGCCTCGCGGATCTCGAGCGCGTTGCCGACCGCGCGCCCGAGCGGCTGGTCCATGTCCGTCAGGAGGCAGACGACCTCTCGTCCCGCGCGGCGGCCGAGCGCGAGCATCGCCTCGCCGAGCACGCGTGCGTCCTCGAGCGTCTTCATGAAGGCGCCGTCGCCGACCTTGACATCGAGGACGATCGCGTCGGCGCCCGCAGCGATCTTCTTCGACATGATGCTGGCCGCGATCAGCGAGACGTTGTCGACCGTGGCCGTGACGTCCCGCAGGGCGTACAGCTTCTTGTCCGCAGGGACGAGGTCAGCGGTCTGCCCGACGATCGCGAGTCCGATCTCGCGCACCTGGTCGACGAAGGCCTCCATCGACAACTCCACGGAGAAGCCAGGGATCGACTCGAGCTTGTCGAGCGTGCCGCCCGTGTGGCCGAGGCCGCGTCCGCTCATCTTGCCGAAGGGGACGCCGCACGCCGCGACGATCGGCCCCACGACGATCGAGACCTTGTCCCCCACGCCCCCGGTCGAGTGCTTGTCGACGACGCGGCGACCGAGCGCGGCGCCGAGGTCGAGGGTCTCGCCGCTGCGCACCATCGCGTCGGTGAGCGCGAACGTCTCAGCCCCCGAGAGGCCGCGGAAGTACACCGCCATGCAGAACGCGGCGAGCTGGTAGTCGGGGATCTCCCCTCGGGTGTAGCCGAGCACGAGCTCCGTGAGCTCTTCGGCCGAGAGCTCGCCACCGTCGCGTTTCCGCTCGATCAGCTCCGCCGGCCGGATCACGCAGCCTTCTCGGCGACGAACACGGCGTGCCGGATCGTGGCCCGGAACTCCCCCTCGAACGCCGGCACGCGGGGCGCCAGGTGCGCGCGGGTGATCGTCGCTGCCACGAGCTCGCGCATCGCCTCGGGATCCGGGAAGACGAGCGTGCCCACGACGTCCCTCTGCTCCACGGAAGCGAAGTGCGCGCGTAGCTTCTCGGCGCCGTTGACAGCGTTGAAGCTGAGCTCGTTCCGCGTCTCGTCGCCGATCAGCGCCCAGACCTCGCGCAGGTTGTCGCCGAGGGTCGCCGCGACCAGAGGGCCGCCCGGCCGCAGGACGCGTGCGCACTCAGCGATCGCCCGCTCGAGGTCGGCGGTGTGGTAGAGGATCCAGCAGGCCGCGACGCAGTCGAACGATTCGTCCGCGTACGGAAGCTCCTGCACATCCGCCACGGCGGCATCCAGGCCGCGCTCGCGTGCGAGCTCGACCATCCGGGGCGAGATGTCAACGGCGGAGACGTCGACGCCGAGCTCGCGCTCGATTCGCTCGGTCATGTCACCGGGGCCGCAGCCGACGTCCAGCACGCGCCGCGGCCGCGCCTCCGCGACCGCGCGGAACGCCCACTCCTCAGGGTTCTCGCCCTGGATCAGCCGGCGGAAGACCGAGTTGCGCTTGGTGAGCCGCTCCTCGCTTGCGTATTCCCACCGGACGAGCAGCGGGTTGTCGAGCCTCATGAAGCAAGGATCGGCTGTCCCGGGATCCCGCGTGAGGGTGATTTGCCCTGCAGCCAGGCGTTGACCGTCGCGCCGACGTCCGCGAATTCGCCTTCGTGAATGCGGCCGTCGGCGTTCTTGCCGGCGACGTAGACGAGGAGCAGGGCGTGCTCGCGCGAGTGGTCGGTCGACGGCGTGGTGGGGTCGCAACCGTGATCCGAGGTCAGGATGAGCAGATCGTCGGAGCGCAGCGCGTCGAGCAGGTCGGGGAGCCGCCGGTCGAAATCCTGCAGGCAGCGGTGGAAGTTGACCGGGTCGTTGCGATGGCCCCAGAGCATGTCGGTCTCGACGAGGTTCACGAAGACGAATCCCTCGTCGAGCTCGCGCATCAGCCGCTCGGTGACCTGGATCCCCTCGGTGTTCGACTTCGTCGGATGCGACTCGTCGATGTCGCAGCCCGCGAAGACGTCCGAGATCTTGCCGACCCCGTGCACGGTCACCCCTGCCTCGCGCAGCAGCGTCAGGTAGTTCGGCCGCCGCGGCTCGAGCGAGTAGTCGTGCCGGTTCGGCGTGCGCGTGTAGTTCCCGGGCTCGCCGACGAACGGTCGCGCGATCACGCGGCCGACTGCGTGCTTACCGGTCAGGATCTCCCGCGCGGCCTTGCTCGCGTCGTAGAGCTCCTCGAGGGGAATCGTCTCCTCGTGCGCGGCGATCTGCAAGACGGAGTCGGCCGACGTATAGACGATCCACTTGCCCGTGCGCTGGTGCTCTTCCCCGAGCTCCTCGATGATCTCGGTGCCCGAGGCGGGCTTGTTGCCGAGCACGCCGCGCCCCGTCTTGTGCATGAACGGGTCGATCACGTCGTGCGGGAAACCGTGTGCGTATGTCGGGAACGGCTGCGCGGTAACGACGCCCATCAGCTCCCAGTGGCCCGTCGTCGTGTCCTTGCCCTTCGAGCGCTCGATCAGCCTGCCGGCGACGGCCGGTGCCCCCGGCTGCGGGGGGCAACCTTCGAGCGGCTCGACGTTACCGAGGCCGAGGGCTTCGAGGTTCGGAAGGTCGAGACCGCCGACCGCCTTGGCGACGTTCCCGAGCGTATCCGAGCCCTCGTCCCCGTAGCTGACGGCATCGGGCAGCGCGCCCGCGCCGACAGCGTCCAGCACGATCACGCACGCGCGCGGCATGGGGCTATCCTACTGCCGTGGTACACAACGCCCTCGGCCTGATTCTGTTCGTCATCTTCATCGTCTCCGTGATCGCGGTCGCGGCCGGGATCACCTGGGTCGTGGTCAAGCTCTCGCCCGCGAAGAAGCCCGACGAAGCCAAGCCGCCGGCCGCGGGCTAGACGCGCGAGAGCGGCAAGACGTCCTCGAGCGGCGTGTACTCGAGGTTGTGCGCCTCGGCGACCGCCTCGTACGTGATCTTGCCGTCGAGCACGTTGACGCCGCGCGCGAGTGCGGGGTCGCGGGCGACCGCGTCGGCGAGCCCGAGATCGGCGATCTCCTCGACGTATGGGAGCGTCGCGTTCGTCAGCGCCTTGGTCGAGGTGATCGGGACGCCTCCGGGCATGTTCGCGACACAGTAGTGGGTGACACCGTCCACCTCGTAGACCGGATGGGTGTGGGTGGTGGGCCTCGACGTCTCGAAGCAGCCGCCCTGGTCGATGGCGACGTCGACGACGACCGCGCCCTGCTTCATCTCGCGGATCATCGCGCGCGTCACGAG
>WNGD01002479.1_pt1 | contig 27045 bp, 23 predicted proteins | sample 5400671 | NCBI WGS metagenome assembly WNGD01 (sample SAMN13153369, study PRJNA577476) | soil metagenome | isolation source: 40 cm soil or saprolite under grassland replicate 2 | place: USA:California | collected 2016-06-15
GAACGACCGGGCGTCGGCAGCGACCTGCGCGGGGCTGAGCGCCAAGCCACCTGGGCCCTTGCCCTTGTTGGCCCAGCCGTGCCAGCGGGTGCCGTCAAACCAGTACTGCACCAGCGACCCGGACGAGTTCACGGCGAAGATGTCCAGCCGGCGCGCCGCCCAGCTCGCGATGCTGGGGACGAACGCGCCGCCGGGCCCGGCGGCCAGCCTCTGCGGCCCGGTCCAGGTCGAGCCCGACTGCCACCAGTGGACCAGCGCGCCGGTAACCTGGTCGCGTGCCACCACGTCGATGCGGCCGAACCCCCACGACACCGCCGCCGGTGAGCTGACGCGATGACCACCCGGCCCCAGGCCACGATCGACCCAGCCGCGCCAGCCGCTGGCGAAAGTCCGCTGCAACAGGTGCCCGGTGGTGGCGTCGGTGGCGAACACGTCCAGCCTTCCCGTGCCCCACGAGGCCACCGCAGGCCGCCCGAACGGATGCCCGCCGGGCGTGAGCCCGAAGTTGATCCAGCCGCTCCAGCCACCCCAGTAGTACTTCTGCAGCAGCTCCCCGGTCAGCCCGTCACGCGCGAACACGTCCAGCCGTCCCCGCACCCACGAGGCCACCGACGGGTCGGCGAAGTCGCGGCTGTGCAGCTGGGTGCGCAGGCCGGTCCGGAAGCTGGTGTAGCTGGGGTAGGTGCCGTGCATCCAGACCACGTCCAGGTCCTCGCCACGCTGGCCGCGTGGCGAGATGGGGCGGTAGTTGTTGCGCACCGACCCGGCGGTCAGCGGCCGTGACGACCAGGTCGCCCCGTTGTCCGGGGTGGTCCACACCTGGACCTCGAAGATGCCGTTGACCTGCCTGGACAGGTACACGGTCGAGGGGTCCTCGTGGTCCAGGCTGATCCCGCCCGAGTAGTTCGGCTCGGCGGGGTCCAGGCTCATCGAGCGGCCCGCCCCGACCAGCTCCCGGTCGGTCCAGCGGGTGCCGTCCCAGCGGGCGTAGCGGTAGCGGTGGTCGGTGTCGGTGGGGAAGGTCGCGTACACGATCACCGGGTGACCGGCGGCGTCCAGCGCCACGTCGTGGACCCACGCCTTGCCGTTGGTGGTCCAGTCGTAGACCTTCTCGCCCGCTGTGGGAGCGATCGGCAGGTTGGCCATCGTCGAGATGACCGATCCGTCGGCCCGGCGCAGCGCGCCGGCCCGGTAGGCCGCGTAGTAGATATTCGTGCGACCGCTGCGGGGGTGGGTCTGCGTGTAGGCCATGGCGATCGTGTCGCGGCCGTTGCTGGCGTACTTCACGTACGGCCGCTGGCCCGGGTTGGAGATCACCGTCCGCGCGGCGCTCCAGGTCGTGCCGAGGTTGCTGGTGGTGGACAGCGACGGGTTGAAGTTCCCGCCCCGCCAGAACAGGTAGATCCGGTTGCCCTCGGCCGACAGCTGCATCGGGTTGGGGTAGGTGTAACCGAGCCTGCCAGGCGTGTTGGTCGGCAGCGTGCGCTCCGGCTCCCAGGCGGTGACGTCCTCGGGCCGCGACGAGGTCCGGTACCACATCGTCGGGCCGGCGTGCGCCGACCAGAACACCATCAGCCGCCCGTCCGGCCGCACGAGGATGGAGGGGTTGTCGTGGTCGTCGATCTGCAACCGCGCCTTGAGGGTGACGACCACCCGGCGGCCGCTGTCGTGATCGTAGCTGGCCACCTGGATGCTGCCATCCACAGCGACCCAGCCGGTGTAGGTGCGGCGGTAGGTGCCTTCGTGGTAGACGGCGCGGGGGTCGCCGAACCAGCTCCAGCCGCCACCGGAAGACAGCGGGCGCTCGCGCAGCGGCAGCGGGCCCGTATGGGCGATCGGCGCGGCGGCCCCGACCAGAAAGCCGGCCACAAGCAGGACCGCGGCCGAGGCCAGCACGACCAGGCGCCGGGCGAGGGTACTTATCTCATGCCCCTTGGTTGGGATCGACAGGGCCGAAGGGGCTGGTTGCGTGCGGCACGGCGACGCTCCTGGTCGCCCGGGCCGCCCGAGCGGCGGACTCCTCCTCCGCGTTCAGACATGGACAAGCCTTCGGCAGGTCCGGTCCGCCTCTGTATTCGCGCTGGTCGGCGCCGCTCTCAAAGCCAAGGACGGCCGGGCGGCGCCGCGCCGCGGTCCAGCGACGTCAGCTCAGCGGGCCACCAGCACGATCTCGAACGAGTAATGCGAGGCGCGGTAGAGGTGATCGCCGAACTCCACGGACCGTCCCCCGTCGTCGTAGGTCGTCCGCCGCATGGTGAGCACCGGCTCCCGCTTGGCGGCGTGGAGCAGGCGCGCCTCCGCCGCGGTGGCCACCCGTGCCCCGATGGTCTGCGACGCGAGGTGCAGCCGGATGCCGGAGGCGCGCATGACCTGGTACAGCCCCGCCCGCTCGAGGAGTTCGGGGGTGAGCTCGACCAGGTCCTGGGGGATCCAGTTGCGCATGATCGCCAGCGGCTCGTCGTCGGCGTAGCGCAGCCGCTCCAGGGCGACGACGGGGGTGCCCTCGTCGATGCTGAGCGCATGGGCGACCGCGTCGGTGGCCGGCAGCGTCCTGAGCGAGAGCACGGTGGTCTGCGGATTCTTCCCGCTCAGGGTGAGGTCGTCGTAGAGGCTGGAGAGCTCGACCGGCCGCCGCACCTTGGGATGGACGACCTGGGTGCCGACCCCGCGCTTGCGCACGAGGTAGCCGCGCTCGACGAGATACTCGATCGCGCGGCGCAGCGTCGGCCGGGAGAGGCCGAGCTGGTGGGCGAGGTCGATCTCGTTGTCCAGGCGCGTGCCGGGCGGCAGCTCCCCTGACCCAATGAGCTGCTCGAGGTGCTGGGCCACCTGGTAGTAGAGCGGCACCGGGCTGTTGCGATCGACGGCGATCAAGGCGGGGGAAAGCATCACGACCCGTTCCCTTGCTGCGCTGGCTGCCACGCGATCGGAGCCCTCCGATATGTCAATACATGAAGCTGTCAGTAGGTTAGCACAAACATCTTGACAGTAACTCCTGTAAGCAGTACGAATGAGCAGATATAACCATAGCTCGCCGAACCTCCAGTGGCGAGCCCAGACGCAGGCATGGTGGGAGGCGCACCATGCGGGTGGGCCGTGCCGGTTCCGCGATGTCGCCCGTGTTCGACGTCCTCACCATGGGGCGGATCGGCGTCGACATCTACCCGCTCCAGGTCGGGCTCTCGCTGCGCGAGGTCGCCAGCTTCGGCAAGTACCTCGGCGGCAGCGCCACCAACGTCGCGGTGGCCGCCGCCCGCTACGGCCGGCGCAGTGCGGTGATCACCCGCACCGGGGCGGACCCCTTCGGCGCATTCCTCCACGACGCGCTGCGCGGATTCGGGGTGGACGATCGCTACGTCAGCGCGGTGCCCGGCCTGCCGACCCCGGTGACCTTCTGCGAGATCTTCCCGCCCGACCACTTCCCGCTCTACTTCTACCGCTGGCCCAAGGCGCCCGACCTGGAGATCGCCGCCGACGAGCTCGACCTCGAGGCCGTCCGGGCAGCCCGGGTCTTCTGGGTCACGGTGACCGGCCTGTCGGCGGAGCCGAGCCGCTCCGCCACGCTCGCCGCGCTGCAAGCCCGGGCGCGATCGGGCATCACCGTCCTCGATCTCGACTACCGCCCCATGTTCTGGGCCTCGCGCGAGGAGGCCCGGACCTGGGTGCAGCGGGCCCTCGACCACGTCACGGTCGCGGTCGGCAACCTCGACGAGTTCCAGACCGCGGTTGGGACCCGCGAGCCGAAGGCCGCCGCGCGGGCGCTCCGCGACCACGGCATCGATCTGGTGGTGGTCAAGCAGGGCCCCAAGGGGGTGCTGGCCAGGGATGCCCACACCGAGGTCGAGGTCCCCCCGGTGCTCGTCGAGGTGGTCAACGGCCTCGGTGCCGGCGACGCCTTCGGTGGGGCGCTCTGCCATGGACTGCTCGCCGGTTGGGACCTCGGGCGGCTGATGCGCTTCTGCAACGCCGCCGGCGCGATCGTCGCCTCCCGGCTCGCGTGCGCCGACGCCATGCCTGACGCATCCGAGGTGGAAGCCCTGCTCGAGGAGGCCGTCGATGCGTGAGGATCGGTACCGCGCCATCCTGCAGGCCCGCAGCCACAGCCCGCAGGCGATCGTCGAGGCGGCGGGCAGGCGGGTCCGCCCGGCCTCGCTGTTCAACGAGCACGACCGGCTGATGATCATCGCGGCCGACCACCCGGCCCGCGGGGCGCTCCGCGCCGGCGACCGGGCGCTGGCCATGGCCGACCGGATCGACCTGCTCGACAGGCTCTGCCTCGCGCTGTCCCGCCCAGGCGTCAACGGCCTGCTCGGCACCCCCGACATCGTCGAGGACCTGCTGCTGCTCGGCGCGCTGGACGGCAAGGTCGTGATCGGGTCCATGAACCGGGGAGGCCTGGCAGGCACGGTCTTCGAGATCGACGACCGCTTCACCGGCTACGACGCCGCGGCGCTGGCGGTGGCGGGCTACGAGGGCGGCAAGATGCTCCTGCGCATCGATCCCGAGGACCGGGCCACCGTGGCCACCGTCGAGGCCTGTGCCCGGGCGGTCGGCGAGCTGGCCGAGCGACGGCTGCTGGCGATGATCGAGCCCTTCATCACCCACAGGGTCGACGGGCGGGTCCGCATCGATCTCAGCCCCGAGGCGACCATCCGGGCGATGACCGTCGCCGCCGGCCTCGGCACCACCTCGGCCTACACCTGGCTCAAGGTCCCGGTGGTCGACGACATGGAGCGCGTGATGGCGGCGACCACGATGCCGGCACTGCTGCTCGGCGGGGAGGTCAGCGCCGACCAGGAGGCGGCGTTCGAGCGCTGGCGCAAGGCGCTGAAGCTGCCCACCGTCCGGGGACTGGTCATCGGGCGGTCGCTGCTGTACCCGCCCGACGACGACGTGACCGCCGCGGTCGACACGGCGGTGAGCCTGCTACGGGAGGAGGCCACGTGACGGACGGCAAGCTCCATCTCCGGCGCGGGACCGCCGCCGAGGGCGCCTTCTCGCTCGCCGTCACCCCCGAGCAGGCCGGCTGGGGCTTCAGCGGCCTGCGCGTCCTGGAGCTTGCCCCCGGCGCTTCGCACCGCTTCGACAGCGGCGAGGACGAGCTGCTCGTGCTGCCGCTCGCCGGCGGGTGCGTGGTCGACTGCGACGGCCAGCGGTTCGCGGTCGAGGGCCGCGACGACGTGTTCTCCCGCGTCACCGATTTCGTCTACGTCCCCCGGGACGCGCGCGTCGAGGTGGCCAGCATGGGAGGCGGCCGCTTCGCGCTCCCGTCGGCGCGGGCGCGGCGGCGGCTGCCCGCCCGCTACGGCGCGGCCGGCGACGTCCCGGTGGAGCTGCGCGGCGCTGGGCGGGCGAGCCGGCAGGTCAACAACTTCTGCGCGCCGGAGGCGTTCCAGGCCGACCGGCTGATCGCGGTCGAGGTGCTCACCCCTGGCGGCAACTGGTCGTCCTACCCACCGCACAAGCACGACGAGCGGCGCGACGGCGAGGTGGTCCTCGAGGAGATCTACTACTTCGAGATCGCCGTAGGGAACGGCGAGGCCGGCCTTGGCTACCAGCGCGTGTACAGCTCCGGCCCCGACCGGCGCATCGACGTGTGCGCCGAGGTGCGCGCCGGCGACGTGGTGCTCATCCCCTACGGCTACCACGGGCCGTCGATGGCCGCGCCCGGCTACGACATGTACTACCTGAACGTGATGGCCGGTCCTGGCGAGGAGCGGGTCTGGCGTTTCTGCGACGACCCGGCCCATGCCTGGGTGCGCGGGAGCTGGGCCGAGCAGGCCGTCGATCCCCGACTGCCCATGACCGGGCCGGGAGGAAGCCGATGACATCGAGGTCGACGCGGCGGCTGACCATGGCCCAGGCTCTGATCGAGTTCCTCGCCAACCAGTACACCGAGCGCGACGGACTCCAGCAGCGCCTGTTCGCCGGCTGCTTCGGCATCTTCGGGCACGGCAACGTGGCCGGCGTCGGCCAGGCCCTGCAGCAGTCGGCCGACCGGCTGCGCTACTACATGGCCCGCAACGAGCAGGGCATGGTCCACGTCGCGGCCGGCTACGCCAGGCAGCGCAACCGGCTGTCCACCTTCGCGTGCACCAGCTCGATCGGTCCGGGCGCCACCAACATGGTGACGGGCGCGGCCGCCGCCACCATCAACCGCCTGCCGGTGCTGCTGCTGCCCGGCGACGTGTTCGCCTCCCGGGCCGGCCCGCCCGTGCTCCAGCAGCTGGAGGGTCTCGGCGGGCCGGAGGTCACCGCCAACGACTGCCTGCGGCCGGTGTCGCGCTACTGGGACAGGATCAACCGGCCCGAGCAGCTCCCCGGCTCCTTGCTGGAGGCCACACGGGTGCTGACCGACCCGGCCGAGACCGGTGCGGTCACCCTGGCCCTGCCGCAGGACGTGCAGACAGAAGCGTTCGACTACCCCGAGGAGCTGTTCGCCCGCCGGGTCTGGCACGTGGCCCGGGCCGTGCCGGAGCCGGCGGCCCTCGCCCGGGCCGTCGAGCTGCTGCGCGCCGCCGAGCGCCCCCTGATCGTCGCCGGCGGCGGTGTCATCTACTCGGAGGCCACCGGCGCCCTGCGAGACCTTGTCGAGGCGGCCGGCATCCCGGTGGCCGAGACCTACGCCGGCAAGGGGTCGCTGCCGTACGACCACCCGTCCTCCCTGGGCGCGATCGGGGTGACCGGGACCGACGGTGCCAACGCGATGGCCCTCCAGGCCGACGTCGTTGTCGGTATCGGCACCAGATGGAGTGACTTCACCACCGCCTCGCACAGCGTGTTCGCCAACCCTGGGGTCCGCTTCGTCAACCTCAACGTCGCCCCGGTCGACGCCTTCAAACACGCTGGCACGCCGGTGGTGGCGGACGCCCGGACGGGTCTGGAGGCCCTGCGGGCGGCGCTGGGCGGCTGGCGGGCCGACGACGCCTGGCGGCAGGCGGCCGCCGAGCACAACCGCGCCTGGGACGCCGCGGTGGAGCGCGTCTACCGCGCCGGACACGGACCGCTGCCCAACCAGGGCGAGGTGATCGGGGCCGTCAACCAGGCCGCGGAGTCGCGCGACGTGGTCGTGTGCGCTGCCGGGAGCATGCCGGCCGACCTGCACAAGCTGTGGCGCACCCGCGATCCCAAGGGCTTCCACGTCGAGTACGGCTACTCCTGCATGGGCTACGAGATCCCCGGCGCGCTCGGGATCAAGCTGGCCGCCCCCGACCGGGAGGTGTTCGTCATGATCGGCGACGCCTCCTACCTGATGCTCCCGCAGGAGCTGGTCACCGCCGTTGCCGAGCGGGTCAAGCTGATCGTCGTGCTCGTCCAGAACCACGGCTATGCCTCCATCGGGTCGCTGTCGGCCGCGACCGGCTCCGGTGGCTTCGGCACCCGCTTCCGCTACCGGGACGACCGCGGCGGGCTCGACGGCGACGTCCTGCCGGTGGACCTGGCCGCCAACGCGGCCAGCCTGGGCGCCAGGGTGCTGCCGGTCCGCTCCATCGGTGAGCTCGCCGACGCCCTGAAGACGGCCAGGGACGCAGACCAGACCGTCGTCATTCACATCGAGACCGACCCGGCGGAGCAGGTGACCATCGGCGGCGCCTGGTGGGACGTTGCCGTCGCCGAGGTCTCCACATCCGAGTCCGTCCGCCAGGCGCGGGCCGAGTACCAGGGCCACAAGCGGGACCAGCGGCCCTACCTGTAGGCGAAGGCGACGGCGGGGGAAAGGAGTGCCTGGCATGAGGACGATCAGCCACTGGCCGGTCCCGCGTGACTCCGCCGTCGAGCTTGGCTTCCCCACGTCGCACTGACAGCCGTTACTCGCCCTCGAGGGCGCCGCACAGAAAGGCAGGCCATGACCCGACTCCGGAACCATCCGGTCCTCGTGGTGCTGACGGTGATGCTGCTCCTGGCAGCCGCCGCCTGCAGCAGCTCCGGCGGCAAGAAGGCGGAGGAGAACACCGCGACCGCCGCCGCCGGCAAGGCCACCACGCCCCGGATCACGATCGCGATGGTCACCCACGGCGCACCGGGCGACACGTTCTGGGACATCATCCGCAAGGGCGCCCAGGCCGCCGCCGCCAAGGACAACGTCACGTTCAAGTACTCCGCGGACCCGGATTCCGGCAAGCAGGCCACCCTGATCCAGAGCGCCATCGACAGCAAGGTCGACGGCATCGCGGTCACCCTCCCCGACCCGCCGGCGATCGCGCCGGCGGTGAAGAAGGCCATCGCCGCCGGGATCCCGGTGGTCGCCTTCAATGCCGGCATCGGCGCCTACCAGCAGTCGGGCGCGCTGTCGTACTTCGGATCGGACGAGAGCCTGGCCGGTCAGACCGGGGGCAAGCGAGCCTCGGCCGACGGTTTCAAGCACGTCCTGTGCGTCATCCAGGAGCAGGGGCAGGTCCAGTTGGAGGCTCGTTGCGACGGCGTGAAGTCGACCTTCAGCGGCACGTGGACCAAGCTCTACGTGAACGGCAGGGACCAGCCGTCGGTGCGGTCGACCATCGCCGCCAAGCTGAAGGCGGACTCCAGCATCGACTTCGTGATCACCCTCGGCGCGCCGATCGCGCTCGCCGCCATCGACTCGATCAAGGACGCCGGCAGCAAGGCCAAGCTCGGGACGTTCGACTTCAACCCCCAGATTCCGCCCAAGATCCAGTCCGGTGACCTCCAGTGGGCGATCGACCAGCAGCCGTTCCTGCAGGGCTACGAGTCCGTCGACTCGCTGTGGCTGTACAAGACGAACGGCAACGTCCTCGGCGGTGGGCAGGCGACCCTGACCGGGCCCTATCTCGTCGACAAGAGCAACATCGACTTCATCACCAAGTTCGCGGAGACCGGCACGCGGTAGCGACCGCGCGTGGGGGGCGCCGGTGGTGGCGCCCCCCACGGGCACCCGACGCTCGGAGGTTCCTATGAGTCAGACGCTCGACGTCGGCGTCAAGCCACCGCCGGCGCGGGACGAGCGGATCGCAAGGAGGTCCCTGCTGTCCCGGCTGCTCACGCGCCCCGAGGTCGGTGCGCTCGTGGGTGCGATCCTCATCTACATCATCTTCTTCGCCGTCGCGCCGCCCTTCCGCGACCTCGACTCGCTGGCGACGGTCCTCTACGTGAGCTCCACGTACGGCATCCCGGCGGTCGCGGTCTCGCTGCTCATGATCGGCGGTGAGTTCGACCTTTCGGCGGGCGTCGCGGTCACCAGCTCGGCCCTGGTCGCATCGATGTTCAGCTACCAATTCAGCGCGAACATGTGGGTCGGGGTCGTGGTGGCCCTGGTGGTTGCGCTCGCCATCGGCTTCGTGAACGGGTACCTGGTGGTCAGGACCGGCATCCCGAGCTTCCTCGTGACGCTGGGCACGTTCTTCATGCTGCGGGGACTCAACCTCGCCGTCACCAAGCTCGTCACCGGCAACGTCGGCACCAACGACGTCTCGAACATCCAGGGGTTCAGCTCGGCGCAGAAGGTGTTCGCCTCCCAGTTCACCATCGGGGGCGTCGGGATCCGGATCACGCTGCTGTGGTGGATCCTCTTCATCATCGTGGCCACCTGGGTCCTGCTCCGGACGCACGTCGGCAACTGGATCTTCGCCGTCGGCGGCTCCTCGCCCAGCTCCCGGGCCGTCGGCGTCCCGGTGAAACGGGTCAAGATCGGCCTGTTCATGGCGGTCGGCGTCCTGTGCTGGTTCACCGGCATGCACATCCTGTTCGCGTTCAACACCGTGCAATCCGGCGTCGGCGTCGGCAACGAGTTCATCTACATCGTCGCCGCCGTGGTCGGCGGTTGCCTGCTCACCGGCGGGTACGGCTCCGCGATCGGCGCGGCCATCGGGGCCTTCATTTTCGGGATGGCGAACCAGGGCATCGTCTACGCGGGCTGGAACCCCGACTGGTTCTACTTCTTCCTGGGAGCGCTGCTCCTGGGCGCCATCCTGCTCAACACCTGGGTTCGCAAGCGGGCGGAGGCATTGCGATGACGACCACCACCGTCGAGACGAGGAACGCGGCGCCGCTGGTCCGGCTCACCGGTGCCGGCAAGCGCTACGGCAATATCATCGCGCTGACGGGCATCACCCTGGAGGTGAGCGGGTCGGAGGTCACCTGCGTGCTCGGGGACAACGGCGCGGGCAAGTCCACCCTGATCAAGATCATCGCGGGGTTGCACCAGCACGATGAGGGCAGCTACGAGGTCGAGGGCCAGCCGGTGCGGTTCAACTCGCCGCGCGAAGCGCTCAGCCGGGGCATCGCCACGGTCTACCAGGACCTCGCCGTGGTCCCCCTGATGCCGGTCTGGCGCAACTTCTTCCTCGGCAACGAGCTCCGCAGGGGCCCGTCCATGGACCTGGGGCGCATGCGCAGGACGACCAAGCAGGAACTGCTCGACATGGGTATCGACCTGCGCGACGTCGACCAGCCGATCGGCACGCTCTCCGGCGGTGAGCGGCAGTGCGTGGCGATCGCGCGCGCGGTGCATTTCGGGGCGAAGGTGCTGATCCTCGATGAGCCGACGGCGGCGCTGGGGGTGAAGCAGGCCGGGGTGGTGCTCCGCTACATCGTGCAGGCCAAGGAGCGCGGGATCGGCGTCATCTTCATCACCCACAACCCTCACCACGCCTACCCGGTCGGCGATCGCTTCCTGCTGCTCAACCGCGGCCGCAGCATGGGCTACTTCGCCAAGAGCGAGATCACCCTGGGCGAGCTCACCGGGCTCATGGCCGGCGGCGCGGAGCTCGAGCAGCTCACCCACGAGCTCCAGCGCGTCGGCGCCGAGGACAGCGAGCTGCGGCACGTCGCCGAGGTGCTCGAGCACGAGATCGCCGAGCTCGGCGTCGGCCCGGCGGCCAGTCCGAACCAGCCGGGCGCCCGAGACGAGACGCCGCAGCCATGAAGATCGCGCTCGACCCGTACATGTTCCGCCGGGTCCCGCTGCCCGAGCTGCCCGGGCTGGTGGCGGAGCTCGGCTACCAGCACATCGAGCTGTCCCCACGGGAGGACTTCCTGCCGTTCTTCCTGCACCCTCGCGCCGACCGGGCCAGCATCGGCGCCTTCAAGAAGGCCCTGGCCGGAGCCGGCGTCTCGGTCGCTTCGGTGTTGCCGCTCTACCGGTGGTCGGGCCCGGACGAGGACGAGCGCCAGGCCGCCGTCCGCTATTGGAAGCGCGCCATCCAGGTCACCGTCGAACTGGGCTGCCAGGTGATGAACTCGGAGTTCAACGGCAGGCCGGAGGCCGCCGCGGCCAGCGAGGCGCGGTTCTGGCGCTCGATGGACGAGCTACTCCCGGTCTTCGAGCGCGAGGGCCTGCAGCTCCGGCTGGAACCGCACCCCGACGACTTCGTGGAGGACGGCCGAGCGGCGGTGGAGCTGATCCGCGGGATCGACAACGACGTCGTCTCCTTCCTGTACTGCGCGCCGCACACCTTCCACCAGGGCGGCGACATCGCCGGCATCATGCGGTACGCCGGGCCCCTGCTGACCCACCTGCACATCGCCGACTCCTTCGACCACCGCGCGTCCTCGGGGCTGCGCTACATCGTCAACCCGCCGGGCTCGCCGGCCCGGGTCCACCAGCACCTCGACATCGGCCAGGGCGAAGTCGACTGGGACGCGTTCTTCGGGACGCTGCCGGAGCTGAAGTTCGACGGCATCGCCACCGTCTGCGTCTTCGCGTGGGAGGAGCGGGCTCGCGAGTCCTCGATCCAAAACCGCGAGCGGATCCAGCAATACGTCGCCAAGTTCGGCGGCTCGTGAGGAGGTGCGCCGATGGCGGAAACGGAATCGACCCGGGCCCGGTCCCACCTCCGGCTGGGGAGCTGCCCGGACTCGTGGGGCGTGTGGTTCCCCGCCGACCCGGCGCAGACGCACTGGTCGCGGTTCCTCGACGAGCTGGCCCAGGCAGGCTACCGGTGGCTCGAGCTGGGTCCCTACGGCTACCTGCCGACCGACCCGGCCCGGCTCCGCGACGAGGTCGACCGGCGAGGGCTCCAGGTCTCCGGCCAGGCCGTGTTCGGGGGCCTGCACCACAGCGGGAAATGGTCCAGGGACCTCGAGGACGCGCGGCGCGTCGCCGAGCTGGTCACCGCAATGGGCGCCAGCCACGTCGTCCTGCTGCCCGACGGGTACCGCGACCTGGAAGGCAACTTCACCGAACCCCCCGAGCTGGACATGCAGGGATGGCGGACGCTGGTCGACGCCACCTCCCGGCTCGGCAGGATCCTCGAGGACGAGTACGGGGTCACGGCGGTGTTCCACCCCCACGCCGACAGCCATGTCGGGACCCAGGCGCAGGTCGAGCGCTTCCTCCAGGACACCGACCCCGCCAGCGTCTCGCTGTGCCTCGACACCGGCCACATCGCCTACTACGAGGGCGACAACCTCGAGCTCATCCGGACATACCCGGACCGCATCGGCTACCTCCACATGAAGCAGGTCGACCCGGCCGTCGTCGAGCAGGTCAAGACAGAGGACCTCTGGTTCACGGAGGCGGTCCGGCGGGGCGTCATGTGCGAACCCCCCCACGGTGTCCCTGACGCCGAGTCGCTGCTCGACGCCGTCGACCGCCATCTCGAGGGCGACCTGTTCATGATCGTGGAGCAGGACCTGTATCCCTGCGACCCCGACGACCCGCTCCCGATCGCGACGCGCACCTGCAAATACCTCCGGCAGCTCGGCGTGGGGAGTGATGGACGATGACGGTCAGGATCGGGGTCGTCGGCACCGGGAACATGGGGCGGGAGCACGTCCGCCGGCTCGCTGGCGTCCCCGGCGCCGAGGTGGTGGCCGTCTCGGACGTGAACGCCGAGCAGGCCAAGCGGGTGGCCGAGACCGCCGGGGCCCGCGCCTACTCCGACGGCCACGACCTGATCCGCAGTGACGAAGTGCACGCGGTCCTCATCGCCTCGCCGGGCTTCACCCACGAGGAGTTCACCCTGGCCTGCATCGCCGCGGACAAGCCGGTGCTCTGCGAGAAGCCGCTGGCCCCGACGGTGGACGCCTGCCTGCGGGTACTGGCGGCGGAGGCCGCCGGGTCGAGGCGGCTGGTGCAGGTCGGCTTCATGCGCCGTTACGACGACGGCTTCCGTGCCATGAAGGAGACCCTGGACGGCGGGCAGATCGGTCGAGCGCTGCTGCTGCACTGCCGGCACCGCAACGCCGTCACCCCTGGAGGCTTCACCAGCGACATGTTGATCACCGACTCGGTGGTCCACGATATCGACGTCACCCGCTGGCTGCTCGGCCAGGAGATCACGGCCGCGACCGTCTTCAAGCCGCGGCCCAGCTCGAAGGCCCCGGAGGGGCTGCAGGACCCACAGTTCGTCGTGCTGGAGACCGCGGAAGGCGTCCTCGTGGACGTCGAGAGCTTCGTCAACTGCCAGTTCGGCTACGACATCCGCTACGAGCTGGTCGGGGAGACGGGAACGGCCTCCCTCGGCGAGGTGGCCGGGGTCCACGTCAGGCAGCAGGGCCGGCACCACGGTCCGATCCCGGCCGACTTCCGGGAGCGGTTCGGCGGCGCCTACCAGAGCGAGCTGCAGGAGTGGGTCACGGGCGTCCTCAGCGGCGAGGTCGCCGGCCCAAGTGCCTGGGACGGCTACGCCACCACCGCCGTAGCCGAGAGTTGCGTCCAGGCGCTCACGCAGGGCCGCCGAACCGTCGTCGAACTGGCCGACCGGCCGGCGCTCTACGCCTGATCACGACGGGCGAGGCGCGGGCCTGCACTGAAAGGGTGAAACCGTGGGTGAGCCATCGATCGGCGTGGCGGTTGTCGGGGCGGGCATGGCGGGGCGCTCACACGCCTTCGCCTATCGGGCCGCCACCACTGTGTTCGACGACCGCCTTCCGGCGGTGCGCCTGGTCGCGATCGCCGACGCCAACCAGGCGTTCGCGGTCGACGCCGCACGCCGCTACGGCTTCGCCAGAGCCGAGCCTGGCTGGGAGGCCATCGCGCAGGCGCGCGACGTCGACGCGGTCAGCGTGGTGGTGGGCAACGCCCTGCACCGCGAGGTCGTCGAGGGCCTCATGGCGGGCGGCAAGCACGTGCTGTGCGAGAAGCCGCTCGCCGACAACCTGACCGCCGCGCAGGCGATGGTCGAGGTCATGCGGAAGACCGGCCTGATCGGCGCCGTCGGGTACACCTTCCGCCGGTCGCCGGCGGTGAACGCCATCCGCGAGCAGATCCGGCCAGGATCGCTCGGCAAGCCGCTCCACTTCAACGGCCACTACTGGTGCGACTACGGCTGCGACCCGCGCGCCCCGATGAGCTGGCGGTACCAGGGCGGACCGGGCTCCGGCGCCCTCGCCGACGTCGGCAGCCACCTCGTTGACCTGGCCGAGTTTCTCTGCGGACCGGTCCAGGCCGTCAGCGCCGCCATCTTCCGTACCGTGGTGACCGAGCGTCCGCTCCCGCTTGCCGCCGCCCTGGGTCATGCCGCGGCCGAGGTCGGTGAGGAGACCAGGCCCGTGGAGAACGAGGACATCGCCACGTTCACGGCCACCTTCGCGGGCGGCGGCGTCGGCACCTTCTCTGTGTCCCGCGTTGCCTACGGCCTCCCGAACTCCCTCGGCTTCGAGCTCTTCGGCGAGACCGGCTCGGCCGCGTTCGACCTCGCCCGGCCATCCGAGTTCCGCTTCTGTGACGGCATCCCGAGCTCGGCCACCCGCGGCTACCGGCAGGTGCTGGTGGGCCCCGAGCACCCCTACGTCGACGGGGGCCTGCCGATGGCGTTTCCCGGGGTGGGTCACGGCAACAGCGAGCTCTTCACCTACCAGGCCCGCGCTTTCCTGGAGCAGGTGGCGGGCCTGAAGGGGCTCCCGCCGTGCCGGTCCTTCGCCGACGGGCTGCACACGATGCGGGTCCTCGCCGGCGTGGCCTCCTCCGCCGAGGAACGGGGGCGGGCCGTCACCGTCGCCTGACCGGCACCCCCGAACGACTGGAAAGGACTGAATGATGAAGCTCGGTGCCTACACCGCCTGCCTGCACGACAAGCCGGTCGCCGACGCGCTCCAGATCCTTCGCGGCCTCGGCCTGGACAGCGCGGAGATCAACTCCGGCGGGTTCCTGCCCGCTCCTCATCTTCCGATCGAGCAGGTGCGCGCGAGTCAGGACGCGCGTGACGAATACCTGGAGCTGTTCAGGTCGGCCCATGTGACCCTCACGGCGCTCAACTGCAATGGGAACCCGCTGGACCCCAATCCGGAGGTGGGGCCCAAGCACGCCCAGGACGTCCGCGACGCGATCGAGTTGGCGGCGTTGCTGGGGGTCAAGCGTGTCGTCACCATGTCGGGGCTTCCCGCCTCGGACCCCGGAGGCCGCCTTCCCTCGTGGACGGTCGAGCCATGGCACAGCGTCTTTCTCGACGCCCGCGACTACCAGTGGCAGCAGGTTGCCATCCCGTACTGGAAGGACATCCAAGCGCGCGCCCGCGACGCCGACGTCAAGGTCTGCATCGAGATGCACCCCCACAACGTGGTCTACAACCCAGCCACCCTCCAGCGGCTGGTCACCGAGTTGAACGCCACGCACGTCGGCGCCGAGATGGACCCCAGCCACCTTTTCTGGCAAGGGATCGATCCCATCGCGGCCCTGGACCGGCTGGGCGGCCTGGTCTACAACGCGGCGGCGAAGGACACCCGCATCAACCCCGCCGCCAGGGTGAACGGGGTGCTCGACGACCGGTTCGGGCGGGTCGAGCCCGATGAGCCCGGCGCGGTCTCCCTGGGCGGCCGCTACACCCTGAGCCGTTGGCCGGAGGACTCCTCCTGGGACTTCGTCGCCGTCGGCCGTGGCCATGACGTCGCCTTCTGGAGCGAGTTCCTCCAGGCGCTGCACAAGATCGACCCGGATATGGCCGTCAACATCGAGCACGAGGACCAGGAGCTCGACCAGATGGAAGGTCTGCGGCGCGCCGCCGAGACCCTCCTCGAGGCCGCTGGCAGGTCCTAGGCCCCCGATCCGCGCGATCCGGTCGGCCGAGAGTTCACCAGATGATCCAACGGGCGTTACAGGACCGTGACCGCCCGGGTGGCACACTGTGAATGCGTTCACAAGGAGGCAGTGTTGAAGCGAGCGAGTCGATGACCAGCAGCCAGACGATCGAGACCTATCTCATGGACATGGACGGCGTGCTCGTCCATCAAGAGCAACTCATCCCCGGCGCTGACCAGTTCGTCAAGCGCCTCCAGGAGACCGGGCACCGGTTCCTGGTCCTGACCAACAACTCCATCTACACCCCGCGGGACCTGGCCGCCCGGCTCGGCCTCACCGGTTTGCAGGTCCCCGAGGACGCGATCTGGACCTCGGCGCTGGCCACCGCCCGGTTCCTCGACCAGCAGCGCCCAGGCGGGAGCGCCTACGTCATCGGCGAGTCCGGCCTGACCACCGCGATGCACGAGCGCGGCTACGTGCTGACCGAGCGCGATCCCGACTACGTGGTGCTGGGCGAGACCCGCAGCTACAGCCAGGAGGCGATCACCCGGGCCATCCGGCTGATCATCGCCGGCGCCCGCTTCATCGCCACCAACCCCGACCCGGCCGGGCCGTCGCCGGCCGGGCCACAGCCGGCCACTGGAGCGGTGGCCGCGCTGATCTCCAAGGCCACGGGCGTCGAGCCGTACTTCGTGGGCAAGCCCAATCCGCTGATGATGCGCGAGGCCCTGCGGTCCATCGACGCGCACTCGGAGTCGACCGTGATGATCGGTGACCGCATGGACACCGACATCGTGGCCGGCATCGAAGCGGGCCTGCAGACGATCCTGGTCCTGTCGGGCATCACCACCAGGCAGGAGGTCAACCGCTTCCCGTTCCTGCCCTCGCGCATCGTCGACTCGGTCGCCGACCTGGTCGACAGCATCTCGGAGCAGCAACGGCCGAACGGCTGGCCGCGCCCCCGCCGGCGGGCCGCGCAGCACCCCAACGCGGATCGGGTGGCCGGACCGGCACGGGACGAGCGGCCACCCGCTCAGGCCGCCGGCGCCTCGTAGGCTCCGCGCGCCCGGCGCCTCGTAGGCTCCGCGCGGCCCGGCGCCGCTCCGCGGCTCAGGCTCGGGTGGCGGGAAGCTCGCCCGAGCCGCGGGGGACGAGCCGGGTTGGGACCAGGACGTGTCGCGGCGGGGTGCGGTCGCCGTCGAGCCGGGCGAACAGCAGCTCGGCGGCGGTGCGTCCCAGGGTGGCGGGGTCCTGGGCGATCACGGAGACGCGCGGGTCGAGCAGGTCGGCGAGCAGGATGTCGTCGAAGCCGACCAGCGCGACCCGGTGCTGCAGCCCCAGCCGCTGCAGGGCGCGGATGGCGCCGATGGTGATGAGGTTCTGGCCGGTGAACAGCGCCGTCGGCGGCTCGGTGGTTGACAGCAGCTCCAGCGTGGCCCGCTCGGCGGCTTCGATGCCATGGATGTCGTGGCACACCACCCGCGGGTCGAGCTGGATGCCGGCGGCGGCGAGGCCTTCAAGGTAGCCGAGGTAGCGCTCGGCGGCGGTCCAGATGGTGTGGAGGTCGCCAAGGAAGGCGATCCGGCGATGGCCGTGCGCGGCCAGGTGCCGGACGGCCCGCTGCGCGCCGCCGCGGTTGTCGACCGTCACGGTGTCGGCGTCGCCGGAGGCGACGAGCCGGTCGACGACGACCATCGGGCGGCCGAGCCGCTGCTCGCGGAGCAGGCCGCCGTGGTTGTCGGCGACGGGGACGGCGATGAGCCCGTCCACGCGCCGGGCCACCAGCGCGAGCAGCAGCTCCCGCTCGCGGTCGGCGTCCTCGTCGTTGCTGCCGGCGAACACCAGGCTGCCGCGCTGCCTGGCGACGTCCTCGACCGCGCGGTGCAGCGCCGAAGAGAAGGGGTTGGCCACGTCCTCCAGCAGCAGGCCGATCGCGGCGGTCTTGCGGTCGGCTCGTCGCAGGCTGCTGGCCGTCAGGTTGGGGCGGTAGTCCAGCAGGCGGATGGCGTCCAGCACACGGATCACCAGGTCGGGCGCGACGTTGGGCGCCTGGTTCACCACCCGTGAGACCGTCTTGAGGCTGACACCCGCGAGCGCGGCGACGTCGCGCATCGTCGGGGCCTTGGCCGAGGCCGTGCGCTCGGATTGCTGGGATAACGTTATCTCGGGCCTCCTCGTGCTCGTCAGCCGAAGCGCTGTGTCTTAGTTTAATAGCACATCTAGACACAAGCTCAAGAGGGTGCTATACACCCGAGACAACGTTGTCCCAACTGCCCGGCGTGGAAGCTGGGGCGGGAGGAGGGAGCAGTGAAGCTGGCTGATCGTTGGGCCTCCCGGCGCCGGTCGTGGCGCCTGGCGGGAGTGGGCGTCGTCGCGATCGTCGCGCTGCTGGCCGCCGGCTGCAGCGGCCGCAGCTCGTCATCGGGGTCGTCGCAGAGCAGCCAGGTCCAGGTCGGGCTGATCACCAAGACCGAGACCAATCCGTTCTTCGTCAAGATGAAGGAGGGCGCCGCCAAGGAGGCGGCCGCCAAGGGCGCCAAGCTGCTGACCGCCGCCGGCAAGTTCGACGGCGACAACGCCAGCCAGGCGACCGCCATCGAGAACATGGTCGCCGCCGGGGTCAAGGGCATCCTCATCACCCCGAGCGACACCAAGGCGATCGTGCCCTCGATCCAGAAGGCCCGTGCCAAGGGCGTCGAGGTGATCGCGCTCGACACCCCGACCGACCCGCAGAGCGCGGTGGACGCGCTGTTCGCGACCAACAACTTCCAGGCCGGCGTGCTGATCGGCCAGTACGCCAAGGCCGCGATGGGCGGCAAGGCCGCAAAGATCGCCACGCTGGACCTCGCGCCCGGCATCACCGTGGGCGTCCTGCGCCACAACGGCTTCCTGTCCGGGTTCGGCGCCGCCAGCGTGGACGACACCGCAAGCGACCAGGTGACCTCCTCGCAGGTCGTCTGCAGCCAGGACACCCAGGGCGACCAGGCCAAGGGTCAGACGGCGATGGAGAACTGCCTGCAGAAGGACCCGAGCATCAACCTCGTCTACACCATCAACGAGCCTGCCGCGCTTGGCGCCTACACCGCGCTCAAGGCGGCCGGCAAGCAGAACGACGTGCTGATCGTCTCGGTCGACGGCGGCTGCACCGGGGTCAAGGCGATCCAGGACGGTAGGATCGCCGCGACCTCGCAGCAGTATCCGTTGAAGATGGCCAGCGAGGGCGTCGACGCGGTGGTCAACTTCGCCAGCAGCGGCCAGAAGGCGTCCGGCTACACCGACACCGGCGTCACGCTGATCACCGCCAAGCCGCAGTCCGGCGTGGAGTCCAAGGACGTCCAGTTCGGGCTCGCCAACCGAGCAACTCGAGACAAGTCGTGAGGCTGCCCCCTCGCTGCTGTCGCGTGCGCTCGCGCTATCCACCGTCGGACCGCTGATCGCGCTGCTGCTCGCGGTCGCCTTCTTCACCGCCCGCACGGACCGGTTCTTGACCGGGACCAACCTGTCGCTGGTCGTCCAGCAGGTCATGGTCGTCGGCACCCTGGCGATCGGGCAGACGCTGGTGATCCTCACCGCCGGGATCGACCTGTCCAACGGCGCCGTGATGGCGTTGGGGTCAGTCGTGATGACCAAGCTGGCGGTGGCCAGCGGCATGAACCCCTTCGTCGCGATCGCGCTTGGGATCCTGGTCTGCGTCGCCTTCGGCGCGTTCAATGGCTCGCTGGTCACCTCACTGCGGCTGCCCCCGTTCATCGTCACGCTCGGCACCCTCAACATCGCGTTCGCGCTCACCCACATCTACTCCAACGAGCAGACGATCTCGAACCTCCCCTCGGCGCTGACGTTCCTCGGCAACACCTTCACGATCGGCCAGACCGACATCACCTACGGGTCGGTGCTGATGCTGGCCCTGTTCGCGGTGGCGTGGTTTGTGCTGCGCCAGACCAGCGCCGGTCGCCACGTCTACGCGGTCGGCAACAATCCCGAGGCGGCCCGCTTGACCGGGATCCGCACCCGCCGGCTGCTGCTCGGCGTCTACGCCACCGCCGGCCTGATCTACGGCATCGCGGCCCTGCTGCTGGTCGCTCGGACCAGCGTCGGTGACCCCCAGGCGGGCCAGACCGACAACCTCGACAGCATCACGGCGGTCGTGCTGGGCGGCACCAGCCTGTTCGGCGGGCGGGGCAGCGTGATCGGCACGCTGATCGGCGCGCTGATCGTCGGTATCGTCCGCAACGGCCTGCAGCTACTCGGAGTCCGCTCGATCTACCAGGTCCTCATCACCGGCGTGCTGGTGATCCTCGCCGTCGCCGTCGACCAGCTCGCCCGCAGGAGGCAAAGGTGATCCCAGCCGTCACCGACCAGCAACCGACCCGACCGCCCTCGACCACCCCGGTCATGGAGGCACGCGGCCTGGTCAAGCGCTACGGCCAGGTGACCGCCCTGGACCACGCCGACTTCGAGCTGCTGCCCGGCGAGATCCTCGCGGTCATCGGCGACAACGGCGCCGGCAAATCCACCCTCATCAAGGCGCTGTCCGGCGCTCTCATCCCCGACGAGGGCGAGATCCTCCTCGACGGCACCCCGGTCCGGTTCCACGGCCCGCTCGACGCCCGCCGCCACGGCATCGAGACCGTCTACCAGGACCTGGCCGTCGCGCCCGCGCTCGACATCGCCGACAACCTGTTCCTCGGCCGCGAGCTCCGCCGCCCGGGGATCCTCGGCTCAGTGTTGCGCATGCTCGACACGCGGCGGATGCAGGCCGAGGCCCGCAGCCACATGCAGGATCTCAAGATCGGCATCAATTCGATGCGACAGGCGGTCGAGACCCTGTCGGGCGGCCAGCGACAAGGTGTCGCGGTGGCCCGCAGCGCCGCGTTCGCCCGCCGTGTCGTGATCATGGACGAGCCCACCGCGGCGCTCGGGGTCAAGGAATCCCACATGGTGCTCGACCTGATCCGCAAGGTCCGCGACCGCGGCCTGCCGGTCATCCTGATCAGCCACAACATGCCGCAGGTGTTCGAGGTGGCCGATCGCGTCCACATCCAGCGTCTTGGCCGACGGGTCGCTGTGATCAACCCGCGCGACTTCAGGATGTCGGACGCGGTCGCGATCATGACCGGCGCCATGGCCGGCGAGGAGGTTTCCCGTGGCTGAACCCGAGCCGCCGGCAGCGAGCACCGGTCGACAGCATGGAACGGCATGACCGGTCCGGAGCCATCGTGGTCGCCGGCGAGGCGCTGATCGACTTCGTGCCGGCCGGCGACCAGGGCCTGTTCGAGGCGGTTCCAGGCGGCAGCCCGGCCAACGTCGCGGTGGGCCTGGCCCGCCTGGGCGTCCCTGTGCACATGCTCGCCCGCATCGCCGACGACTCCCTCGGCCAGCGGATCCGCGCGCACCTGGACGGCAATCGGGTCGACCTCTCCCTCGCGGTCCGCGCGGCGGAGCCATCGTCGCTGGCGATCGTCACCGTCGGCCGGGACGGCGTGGTCGACTACGACTTCAGGGTCGAGGGCACCGCGGACTGGCAGTGGCGCGACCAGGAGCTCACCGGCGTCCTCGACAACCCGTTGCTCGCCTTGCACGCGGGCTCGCTGGCACTGACCATGCCTCCCGGCGCGGCGGTGCTGCGCCGGCTGCTCGAGCGCGCGGGGGGTGCCGCCACCATCTCCTACGACCCCAACTGCCGGCCGCTGCTCATGGGCAGCCCCGATCGCGTCCGCGGCCAGGTCGACGAGCTGATCGCGCTCGCCGACGTGGTCAAGGCCAGCGCCGACGACCTCGCGTGGCTCCTCCCCGGCCACGCACCGGAGGAGGTCCTCGGCGCCTGGCTCGCCAAGGGCCCCGCGATCGTCGCGATCACGCTGGGCGCCGGCGGCGTCGTGGCGGCCGCGCAGCGGACGGGCACCGTGCGTCGTGCGGCCCGGCACGTCGCCGTCGTCGACACCATCGGTGCCGGCGACGCCTTCATGAGCGGCCTGCTCGCCGGTCTGCACCATCGGGACCTGCTCGGCGCCCGCCGGCGCGGCGACCTACGGGCGATCACGGCCGGGACACTGACCGACGTCCTCGACGAAGCCGTGCTGGCAGCGGCGATCACCTGCACGCGGAGCGGGGCGCAGCCCCCCACAGCGGACGAGCTGCTCGCGCCGCTGGGTGATCGTCAGAGCTGAACCATCCCGGATGCGCCGCGCCAGTTCAGTGGCCCTTCCAATCTCTTTCGTTCGGAATCTCTTAAGATCGACGCGGCCTTCGCGGGTACGCAGAACCGGAAGTTTCACCAGTCGTCACATCAGGGAGGCGAGCGCCCATGTCCGAGACGGGCTACGGATCCCAGTCGCAACCGATCTCCGGCCAGACCGACCCGCCCACCCAGCCCTACCTGTTGAAGCCGCGCAACGGCGCCGGCGTCGCCGCGCTGGTCCTGGGTCTGCTCGGGCTGGTGCTGGCGCTCCTGGTGCTGCCGGCGCCGCTCGGCGCGCTCCTCGGGCTGCTTGCCGTGATCTTCGGCATCATCGGGATCAGCCGAGCTGGCCGGGGCGACGCGACCAATCGCGGCCAGGCCGTCACCGGCCTGATCTGCGGCCTCCTGGCCTTGGCGCTGGGGGTGTTGCTCACGGTGAGGATCGGGAACTACCTGCAGGACCATGCGAGCGACTTCAACAACTTTGCACGGTGCTTGAACGCTGCCAACACCGGCCCGGAGCGCACGGCCTGCACCAACACGTTCCTCGACCAGATGAAGCCGGCCCCGTAGCTGCCTGTCCGTGAAAAGGATGCTGTGGGAGGCACTGCTGCCCGAGCGCACGGGTCATGGCATGGGTTCACGGAAGCGCTGCCGGGAGCCGTCAGTACAACGTGACCAGGGGTTGCGTTTCGTCGACGAAGTAGGTTGAGAGCATCCTCGTGGTGACGGTACCGACATTGCGTGCGTTGTGGATGACCCCAGGCGGGACGAGGAACGGGTCCCCTGTGTGCAGCGCCAGAGCGGTGCCATCGTCGAACTCCATGGACACGTCTCCGCGCACGATGTAGCCCACCTCCGGCCCGGGGTGGCTGTGCCGTCCCGACGCGATCCCCTCGGGAATCTCGACAAGAGTCTGCCTGATCTCCCAGCCGGGCACCGGCGAAGGGGAGCGCTGAAGCTCGGTGCGCTTGAAGGCGGCGGGCGGCGGTGCTCCGGGCGATCCTCCTTCAGTGGGCTGCGGCTCAGCGGTCATTCGAGGCTCCCTTGATCGAGGTGATGCGATCGAAGATCTGCCAGCTCAAGGATCGCGCCGGCGAACGCGTCTGGAGACTCCTGGGGAAGGTTGTGACCCGCGTTCGGCACCTGGTGGTGGACGCGGGGCCCGGTGAAGTGACGTGCGGAGGTGCTGCCGTCGGTTGCCGGGAAGTTGCCATCCGCCAAGCCGTCCAAGGTGACAGCCGGGACCGTGATTGCCGGCTGCACGGTCAGCTTCCGCTCGATCTGGTCGTAGGGAGGTAGCTGGGTGCCAGGCCGAGGCGATGACGGTAGGAGTGCAGCACGACGTCGACGTAGTCGGGATTGTCGAAGGCCACAGCGGCGCGTTCCAGCGTCGCGTCGTCGAATCGCCAGTTGGGGAGTTCCGCGTCCAGATCACCTGGCGATTTCGCGCCGGTTGGCTTCCAGACCGGCTCGGCCACGCTCGGTCAGGAAGTAGTAGAAGTACCAGAAGCCGGCTTCCAGGTCCGGCCGGATCGGCGTCATGGCGCTGCTGATGTCCTGGATGAGGTAGCTGTTGACGGAGACGATGCCGGCACAACGGTCTGGCCACAGCGCGGCGGCGACGCAGGCCGCGCGCCCGCCCCAGTCATAGCCGGCCAGGATGGCGCGCGGGATGTCGAGGGCATCCAGCAGCGCGACCTCGCCGTCGCTTGGGCCGGCTTCGAAGTAGGCGACCTCCAGCGCATCGGTGCGAACCTGACGCAGGGGTTCCAGCCGTGGCAGAGCTCCGGTCACCGCGGCAACTGGGTGCTCGATGCCCATCGTTGCCTCCCCGCCTCTTCCCACGGACAGTGTCGTCGACACCGCACCACGAAACCGGCCGCTGCCGAATCAGTTGGCGATGGCGTCAACGGAGATTGCCAGAGCCGAGCCGCCCTTCTCTGGATCGAGCGCATATGCCGCGACGCCGCGGAGGATGCCGGGTTGCCGGAGTTCGGCTTGGTTGCAGTCCTCGAAGTAGCGGCCGGAGGTGCCCTCTGAAGCTCACCACGACGACGCGCGGGCTGCCCGCGGCGGCCAGAGCGCGGGCAGTCTCCACGCCGATGCCGGACGGACCGCCAGTGACGAGCGCTCGCTTGCCGGTCAGGTCGATGCCGGCGATGACCTCCGCGGCAGTCGACGCTGCTCCGAATCGACCGGGTCAGCACCCACCGGCTGCTGGTGGTTGGAACGACGTATCCGAGGGGTATCAGGTGCTCATGACTTCCACCGTTGCCCCGGAGACTCTGCTGGCAGGTCGGTACCGTCTGGTCCACCGACTCGCCAGCGGCGGCATGGGGCAGGTGTGGCGGGCGCAGGACACGATCCTTGAACGGCCGGTGGCCGTAAAGCTCCTCAGAAGCGAACTCACGGAGGACCCGGCGTTCCTCCGCCGTTTCCGGATCGAGGCGCGCAGCACTGCCGCGCTCTCACATCCTGGTATCGCCAGCGTCTTCGACTACGGCGAGACCGGGGAGCCAAATCCCACCGCGTATCTGGTGATGGAGTTGGTCGAGGGCGCCACCCTGTCGGCGGTGCTGGCGCGGGAGGGAAGGCTGGGCCCTGAGCGGGCCCTCGACGTGGTCGCGCAGGCCGCGCTCGCCCTCGGGTCGGCGCACCAGGCGGGTCTCGTGCATCGAGACGTCAAGCCGAGCAACCTTATGATCCGCCGCGACGGCGTGGTCAAGGTCACCGACTTCGGCATCGCCCGAACGATCGGCGAGGCGCCGAGCACCGAGGCCGGCCTGGTCGTGGGCACGGCCGCATATCTCTCGCCCGATCAGGTCGCCTGCCGGCCGGTCACGCCGGCAAGCGATGTCTACGCGCTTGGGGTGGTCGCCTATGAATGCCTGGCGGGCCGGCGGCCGTTCACCGGCGAGCACCCGGTTGCGCTCGCGCTCGCCCACCAGTCCCACCCCCCGCCCCCGCTGCCGCCCGATGTGCCGGCACCGGTGCGTGCACTGGTTGAGCAGGCCATGGCAAAGGATGCCCGGAAGCGACCGACCGCGGACGCGCTGGCCGACACCGCGATCATGGCGCGAACCGCGCTGCTGGAGGAACGGCATCGGGACGCCCGGGCTGATGGCAACCGAAGGCCGGTCGCCGACCGCGTTCCAGGGAGCAGCGGCTCGGCCAGCATCGCCAGCCTGGCCAGCACCAATGGGTGGTCCGGCGGCAACGGCGGGCATGGCGGCGACTCGCGGCCGGCCAGCGGCTCGCATGGCGCCGAGAGCCCGCTGGGCGCCAACGGCGTCCGCGCGCACGTCCACGCCACCGACCCGGACCAGGACACTGGCGAATGGATGCCGGTGTCGCTGATGCGGAGCCACGCCGGGTCCCGGCGTCGGCGGCCGCTGGCCGTGACCGCGATGCTGGCCGTCCTCGCCGTGCTCGCGACCGTGCTCACAGCGGCCACCACGCAGCGCGTGACGACCATCATGGTCCCGTCGGCATCTGGCCAGCCGATCACGACGGCGGGGCCATTGCTGGCCAGAGCCGGGTTCGTGGTCCGCGAGCGGGCCCAGCCGAATCCGTCGGTCAAGGCCGGTATCGTGCTGGCTCAGGATCCGGCCGCGGGCATGCGGCGCAAGCCCGGTACTCCCGTCACCCTCATCGTCTCGAGCGGGCCGGCGGCCGTCGCCGTCGACCCCGCCCACTATCTCGGCCAGCCGCTCGATGTCGCGCGTGCCGCGCTGATCAAGCTCGGATTGCGGGTAACCGTCAAGACGGCGCCGGCCAGCGGCGACCCTGGAACAGTCGTGGACATCGCCCCGTCGGGCACGCTACGCCAGGGCGACACCGTGGCGATCACGGTCGCCTCCTTCCCCACGCGATCGAGCACCTCGGCGGTCCCGGGCGGCGACGGACCGGCGCCACTCACCCCGGACCGCAAACCGGTTGAGCGCAAGCACCGCCAGGACAACGGCGGCCACGGCAAGCGCGACTGACTGTCTCTGCTACCTGCCCCAGTCCGCTCTGATCTTCTTCATGGTCTTCACTCCCTTCTCGAGAGCCTACGACGTCATCTACGACGCGGTCGGCAAGCACTCGTTCATGCGGTGTAGAGGCTCGCTGAAGCGGGGCGGGGTCTACTTCGGCTGGCTTACCCACACCCGGCGGAGGTCGTCGCCGCCTGGCACCGCGACCCTGGCATGCTACAAACCCGAGCGACCTGATCTGTCAACCGCAGCGGGGTCTACGTCAGTTCGCCTTCTGACCGGCGGTGATGTTTCGGCGATGGTGGCGGGAGGCCACATGAGTAGGGTGAGGGCGAGCATGGTGAGACCGCTCCAGACCAGGGTGCCGCCCCAGACCTCGCCGCTCCAGCCGAGGCCGTGGTCGTTCAGGCCGATGCCGGCGAAGTAGATGCCCCAGAAGAGCGCGGGTCCCACGGCGCAGAAGATCCGCATGCGGCCGACGGTGGAGGGCGATGGGTCGAGCAGCCGCAGCAGCACCGCGACCGCGACCGCGCCGATCAGGCCCAGCTCGGCCAGGCCGACATCCTGGAAGCCCGTGAGCGCCTGCATCAGCAGCGACTGGAGCCCGAGGACGACCACGGCGGCGCCGGCGGGCACCTGCCAGCGGCGCAGCAGGAACAGCAGCGGGGCGAACAGGAACACGGTGCTGAGGATGAAGCCGGGGACGCCGGCGATGATGTTCTCGCGGTGGACGTAGGGGTACTGCGCGGTGGTGAAGTCCACTTGCAGGAAGGCCTGGCGCCCGAGGCTGACGTCATTGTCGTAGAGCGGATGCAGGTACATGAAGATGAAGGCGCACAGGCTGCCGGCGAGTGCGACCGAGCCCACCGCCGGCAGCAGTCGCACCAGCCCGGCGCGGTGGCCGCGACCGGTCGCCGGGTCGGCCCATTGTGACCGCAGCGGCGCCGTGACGATCAGGAACGCGCCGGTGA
>WNGD01004293.1_pt1 | contig 27039 bp, 23 predicted proteins | sample 5400671 | NCBI WGS metagenome assembly WNGD01 (sample SAMN13153369, study PRJNA577476) | soil metagenome | isolation source: 40 cm soil or saprolite under grassland replicate 2 | place: USA:California | collected 2016-06-15
GTGATAGACTCGTTCATGGTGATGCTCCTTCTCATGTCAGCGAATTTGGCTTCTTTCATGAGATCAGAGTCATCACTTTTCTTCTGGCTTTGGCAAGCTCGTCTTTGCCGAGACGACCCTGCTGCTATTTTGGGCGAAAGCATTATGTCGCCGAGCGACGTGAAAGCGGATGAAAATGGGCTATACTGACTGGGGTGATGAGCGCGAGTGGTCGTACCTAAAGTGATACCCTCAGTTCGAGGCGAAAGCTGACCGGGGTGCGTCCAGCATGAAAGACTGTTGCCACGAGCACGCGGAGGAATCTTGTCCGTTTTTTCGCACCCAGCGTCCATCACCCATGCAAGCGAGGCAAAGTTCATCAAGAGGAGGTTAGTTATGCAAGTAGTCTATGAGCGCTGTGCAGCCATCGACGTGCATCAGAAGACGGCGGTAACGACCGTCCTAAGCGACCAGACTGATGGGAAACTCCAGAAGCAGACGCGTACCTTTGCCACCATGACCAGTGATTTGCTGGCCCTCGATGATTGGCTCCACGAACTGGGCATCACCGTCGTGGCCATGGAAAGCACGGGAGTCTATTGGCACCCAATTTTTAACATTCTGGAAGAGGGGCGCACGATCATCCTAGTCAATGCCCAGCACATGAAGGCAGTGCCGGGGCGCAAGACAGACGTGAAGGACAGCGAATGGCTGGCCGATCTACTGCGGCATGGCTTGCTGAAAGCGAGCTTTATTCCGCCGAAACCGACCCGGGAACTGCGGGAACTGACTCGCTACCGCAAGACCCTGGTGCAGGAACGTTGTCAGGAAGTCAACCGATTGCAAAAGGTGTTGGAGGGAGCTAACATCAAGTTGGCGGCAGTGGCCACCGATGTGTTGGGGAAGAGTGGACGTGATATGCTCGAAGCCGTGATGGGTGGAGAGCAGGATGCCGAAGCATTGGCTGCCTTGGCTCGCGGGCGACTGCGCGCCAAGCTCCCCGACCTGCGCCTGGCCTTGGAGGGGCGCGTGCAACCGCACCATCGCTTCCTCCTGCAACGCATCCTGGCTCATATTGACTTTCTGGAGCAGTCCATCGCTCAAGTCGAGCAGGAGATCGAGCAACGCCTGCACCCTTTTGAGGAGGCGGTGGAGTTAGTGCAAACGATCACCGGACTGCAAGCCACAACGAGCGCAGGGATATTGGCGGAGATTGGCATCGATATGACGCGCTTTCCTTCCGACAAACACCTAGCATCCTGGGCGGGAGTATGCCCGGGCAACAAGCAGAGTGCGGGCAAGCGCCTCAGCGGGAAGACGACGCAAGGCAATACGCATCTGCGCGCGCTCTTAGGGGAAGCGGCCTGGGCTGCTGCTCGTACCAAAGGCACCTATCTGTCCGCGTTCTATCATCGTATTGCTCGTCGGCGGGGGAAGAAAAAAGCCATCGTGGCCCTGGAACACAAGCTGCTGATCATCATCTATCATGTCTTACGCACCAAGAAGCCCTACAGTGACCTGGGAGCTGATTACTTTGATCACTTAGAGAAAAACCGCCTGGAGCGGCACCATATTCATCGTCTCGAACAACTTGGCTACACGGTCACCCTGACGCCAAAGGAGGCTGCTTAACTCCTGCTATGTCGTTCCACAATTAAATGATCCCTTCACAAGAAGCATTGGCGCTCCGCTTATGCCTCCTCTAGCTCCCTATGCGTTTCTGTCTCTCCAAGAGAGGGGAGGATTTTCGGAGGAACTTAGGTAGTCTAAACGTCAAGTTCTATGGTACACAGTACTTTTTCGTCAGAATCGCACCGACAGGCCAACTACCACGAGTTTTGAAAATCTACGCTCCTTCAGGCCACAAGAGACACTTAGTAGAGCTCGTGGCGCAACTCGTAGGCTGGAGTACGAAAGCGCGGATAGCAATTCACATTGTACGTAATGTAAAATAGTGCATGTGGTAAAAAGCGGAAGAGGAATACACCTTTTTGTCGTAGACATTGGAGTCATTGACACCCGAACAAGGAGGAACCTCACGCATGTTCAATCAGGTACTCGACCCATTCAGTAATCTTGGCCTGACCACGCTGGCCGCGCTCATCCCCATTATTGTGTTGCTGGTGTTGCTGGCCGTGTTTCGCTTCTCGGCCTGGCTGGCCACGCTCATCGGGTCCGTTCTCACTCTCCTCGTCGCCATCATTTTCTGGCACATGCCGGGGAGCCAGGGGCTTCAGGCCTATCTCATCGGCAGTGCCAACGGCGTCTGGGCGGTGGATTGGATCACTTTCTGGGGATTGGTTATCTTCAATACCCTCAAGCTTACCGGTCTCTTCGATATCCTCAAAAACTGGCTGGTCAAGCAAGCCACGGCGGATGTACGCGTGCAAGCGATTCTGCTGGCCTGGGCCTTGGGCGCGCTGCTGGAAGGGTTGGTCGGTTTCGGCTATCCCTGGGCCGTGATCGCGCCGATCCTCGTCGCGCTCGGCGTCATTGAGCTGGATGCCATCCGTGTGGCGGCGATCGCCAACAACGCCCCGGTCTCCTACGGCGCGCTGGGAGCGCCGATTATCGCGCTGTCTACTGTCACCGGATTAGGATTGTTGACCCTCTCGGCTTCGGTAGGCAGGGTGGTCGCTGTGCTGGCGCTGCTGCCGCCCTGGATTCTCATCTACCTAGTCACTGGTTGGAAGGGCTTTCGCGAGGGCTGGCCGCTGGCTGTGGTGGGGTCGCTGGCCTATATCGCGGGGCAGTTGCCCGTGTCGCAATTCCTGGGACCCTACCTCCCGGATGTCGCCGGCGCGCTGGTCTGCTTTGCTGTGCTGCTTCTGTTGTTGCAGGTCTGGCGGCCCAAAACGGTGCTGGGCTATGGCGGCGAAGTGCTCAACGCAGAGGAGCAGCAAGCCCGAACTACCGCGAGCATTGGCGAGTCCTCGGAGCGGCATTCTATTTGGGCCGCCTTCCTTCCTTTCCTGGTCCTGATCGTGGTCGTTGTCCTGTGGACTGGCCCGTGGTCTCCGTTGCCGAAGGTGAGTTGGTTTAGCTTCAAGGTCCTGGCCACTTCTTCCATCAACCACAAATCCACGAATGTGGCATTCACCTACGCCCCGTTCATTGGCGGAACCTCCATCCTGGCTTCTTGGTTGGTCATGCTGGCGTTTATCCGCCCGAGCTTTTCCCTGCTGGGCAGGGTCTTCCGCGAGACCCTCCGCCAGATGTGGGGCGCGCTGCTGGTTGGCGTCTTTATCTTCGGTCTGGCTTTCGTCTTTAACTACTCGGGCATGGGTGCGTCGCTGGCCACTGGCTTCTCGAAGGTAGGGCCCTGGTTTATCCTGCTCGCGCCGATCCTGGGCTGGATCGGCGTGGCGCTTTCGGGTAGCAACACTTCCGCCAACAGCCTCTTTGGTCTAGTGCAGTTTCAGGTAGGCAAGCTGCTGGGTTTCCCTCTGCTGCTTTTCCCAACGCTGAACTCGGTTGGTGCGGAAGTCGGCAAACCGGTCGCGCCCCAGACGGCCAGCGTCGGCGTCTCAACCAGCAAATATGTGCGCAACGAAGGCCAGGTAATTCGCCACAATATGGGCTGGACGCTGGTGCTGCTAGGCTGGTTGATTATCGTCGGGCTACTCTACTATTTCCTGCTCCCTGGCTTTATGAGCTAAGCGTCATCTTGCTCTAAAATAGCCTGAGAGGCTAGTGAGTGCCTTCCGACGTGAAGAAAAACTATAACGAGTGCTCGACGATGACTTCCGTCGAACGCTCTAGGGCGGCGAGCGAGGTCTCGGGTTGGCGCCTGGCGACGGTGACAGAGAGGGCTATCGATCACTCTGAGGTGCGCGATACAGCTGGTCATCGTCGCTGTGCGACAGGCTCACCCTCGCTCGTGCAGGGCTGCGTGGCCTCGCTGACTGCGGTGGTGCCCTCGCGCTCTGCTGGGCGTCGTCACTGGTGTTGATGTGCGCGGCCTGATCGGTCTCTGACGTGACCAGTTCGGCTTCCTCGAACTCTGGAAGCTCAAAAGTGAGCTGATGAAACTGGCGGCTTTGCTCCTCAATCTGAGCGGCAATGGCCTATCGGTGCGAAATTGACGAAAAGATCAGTCGTACCATAGAACTGTGCTTGATAGTACGCATGAAGTGGCACGAGACGGCTGGCATATACACTTTGAAGAGCTCTCTTCTTGTATGGAAAGACTGAGCGATGTGAAACGCTTCTGCGGCGTCGGGAGATGCATCTCCCACAGGAAGAAAAACCTGCTTTGCATGCGTGAGAAGAGAAACAGGGCAAGCTCAGTCTCAGTTCTATGGTACGACTGATCTTTTCGTCAATTTCGCACCGATAGGCCATAAGCAAACAGGCGCACTCTTAGAGCTACCTCTACAGCGGCAGACTTCTTTGTCAGAGGTGCTTCGCGCTCCTCATGCGTCCTTGCTTGAAATGGCTCATTCCCAGAGCGGAGTTCCACGAACCATCGGGGGCTGGCACCCAGAACAGTCACAAGGTTCCACCACGTCCTCCACTCCCCCATCCCTCTTTCTCCCCACCAGCCCAATGATTCCGGCCCTTGATCCTTGAGAGAACCACAATGGAAACGTTCTTGCATCCCCATCCTCCTTCAGGTAAGATACGTCAAAACAGCGTGCATGCGATGGAGACCGTCGTTGCATGGAGAAGAAAGCGCAGGAAAAAAGCATGGATACGACGATGACGCTGGAGTTCTTTTCAGAGACAAAAGAGCATCTCAAAACCCTGGAGCAGCAGTTGAAGCAGGAACAGGACGTGGATGTGGACCTGCTGGAGCCAAAAGATGCGACGGCTCCGGTGCTGGTTGCTATCGGGATCAAGAAACATGGAGAGCGGGCAGAGAAGGCTGCGCAGCGGGTGGCGCAGATCCTGTATCGCTTCTTCCACGATGAGGCAGGCGCGACGGGGCCGAAGCAGATGGTTCTTTTCACAAGAGAGGGGGATCGTGTGAACAGAGAGAGCCTCTCGGTCGAGGACCTTGAGGGGATTCTCGCCCAGACAAGGAGCAAGGCATGAAAACCTTTGAAGAGCTGAAGGCGGTGCTGACGCAGGAGCTTCTCGCGTTGGAGAGGCTTGCAGAGATCTGGCCGAGCACTATCGAAAAGCGTCATGTGAAAGAGCAGGAGATCGGTCGACACTGCTATGAAGCCGAAGAAGACCTCAGTCCGCTTGAGCTCAACACGCTGAAAAGGACGCTTGGCATCAGTGACACCAGGTGGCGCGTCTACAAGGCCAAGTTCATTGAGGGAAGTTCCCCTGGAGGGTTGGCATAGCAGCCCCCCTCGTGGGAAGAGCTGGCTCCACGGAAGGGGCAACGTGTAATCCAGCAAGGCGGCATCGGCACCATCGAACACACAACCCAATCAAGTACACGCCTGAGCCTTGCACTCCCCATTTTGGAATGAGGCTGGCGATCTCTCTGCACATATCCCGATGAGCAAGCAGTCTTAAAACCCTCGTTTAGCCTGACCTCTCACGAAGCAGCAGCAGCTCCTCCACAGAAGAATTATCAACATTCGACCAGTTAAACTGTAAATTTTGAAATTCTGATGGTGGAATTTGAGTAATTATGCTAGTCGCATGACAGGCAATAAGAGAGATAAAATGTATATCTTCTCACCGTCGATTGGCAATTTCAGCTCTGTAGGCTGCTGTGTGCCGATTGCCTGCTTACCAGCATAATTACTCAAATTCCACCATCAGAATTTCAAAATTTACACTGTGGGACGCGGACGTTGCAGCTCGCCTGAACTGATTGTGCTCATTGACCAGTTGTTGGAGGGTTTCACGGATGCCGAGGTGGCCGAGCAACTCAATAGACTTGGGTGGCGTACCTATGAAGGAAAGCCCTTTGCTGCTGCTCGCGTGGTCTCCTTGCGACGCTATCACCAGTTAAAAACGCATGGCACCAGGCTCGCTGAGCGTGGCCTGCTGAATGTCGAGGAAGCAGCGTTGGCCTATGGGGTCTGCCGAGAAACACTCATGGCCTGGGGGCGGGCAGGGCTTGTTCCCATGTATCGGATCAATGATCAAGGGACTGCAGTATTTCCGCCGCCTGACGAGCATGCACCTCGGAAGAATGCTCACAAATTTGCAAAAACACGCTAATCATGCGCAAGGAGGGCAGTATGCAATCAAATCGTTCGCGGAAGGCGCGTAGGGAGGAGCTTGTTCGGTGATGATGCCAAGTCGATCCACGAGGACTTGGCGTGCCCGCTCAGAGGTGAAGATTTTGCCCCGATCATGGAAGACAATCGCCGGTTTGCCGTAACAGGGCCAGGAATGCTCGCATCCTGCTTGCAGCACGAGGCGATCTTTCGGCTCGACGGTTTGCTTGAGGAGGCGCATGTAGTCCTCTTCTTTGAGCGGGCCCAAGGCGAGGACCGCTCCGAGAATGGCTGCCGTTTTGACGCACACGAGCACCGCCGCATGCACACGCTCGGTGACCGCAATGCCATCGGGCGTCACCACATACAGTTCGAGGGAGTGCTCATCAACCTGGGTCAGCAGTGCCGGAGCGGGAATGGAGAGGACAAACGACTCGGGAGAAGAGCGCGCACGCGGGAGCGCTTTGGCCTGTTCACGCACGGCCACCAGATCCGGCTCTTTCGAGAGTCGATGGATCTCTCGACGCACTTGGTCGTAGGAGGGAAGTTTGACGGGAGTGCCAGCATCTTTCTCTAAGCGTGCCGCCACCTGTCGCATTTCCGCATGCTCATGGATCGCAGTCATGGACAAGCGGACGGGCAGCAGATACAGCCGCCGGATGCACTCCTGGAAGGCGGGGTGCATCGTCGTCGAGCGGCGGTAGCTGCCGTGGGGCAAACAAGCCATCTGCCCTCGTTCGCGGGTCCGTTGGACCAGGCGAGAGAGCGTTGAACGCGAAATCCCTGACGCTTTCGCAACGCTCGTTTGAGAGGCTCCGGCGAGCACTTGCTCCACCGCACGCAGATTGCGGTGAAACTGCTCCCGTTGCTGTTCTGGCAAGGCGGAGGCATCAACGGTCGGACCCGCAACCTTTCCATTCCATCCTGGCACAACCGTTGCCTCGACGCGCTGTTCAGGCAAAAGCGCTTCAAGCGTCTCAGGGAGGGGTGGGGGCTCGATGGCGGGAGCATCAGGGGGAAGCAAGGCCAGGGGAAGGGTGCGATCAAGAGTGTGCTGCTCCAGATCGACCAACAGATGTCCCGAGGCTAGGCTCTCTCCCACCAGTTTCCAGATCGTCGCTTCGACCAGGTTGGCAGGGAAGCTGCCTGCCAGACGGCTTGCCACCTCTTCGACGCTGGCGACTTCTCCCCAGGGCCAGATCTCTTGCACGGCCAGCACAATTTCAGCAAAGGCGGGAAACGTCTTGCGTCTCGCATGCAAGTACACGAGATTGTAGTGGTGCGCACGGGTCAATGTCCGCTCGGTCCCAATCCAGAAGGTGCCTTGTTGAAAGCGCGCAAGCCTTCGTGCAGCCTCTGCTTTGGCAAGGTTGCGATCCCCTCGTTTGTCATCCTCCATGCCTGCCTCAGCGATGAACATCTTCCCATTCGCGAGCGTCCCTACCACATCGGGCAGATAGTCATGGGGTTTGCCTTCAAACGTGTAGCCAATGGCGAAGGGCGCGTGTTTCGGGATGGGCAATCGATAGGTCGCCGCAAAGTGGGGGCCAATGTCGCCACGAGCGTAACTGACGACGTGGGGATGATATTCGAGCCACAGAAGAAGACGCTCTTCGAGTTGGCTACAAAACGGTTGCTTGACAGGAGCAGTTGTACCCATCTTGAAGCTGGGAACCCATCCTGAAATGGAGCGGCCCGCGATTTTAAACAGATCGATGCCTTCTCCTGTCGGTGCGACCATCAGTCTTCGCGCCTCCCGAAAGTGGTCTATGGAGCGTACCCTTCACTGAACACGTCTCGCAACAAAGAATGTCATTACCATGTTCTAGAAGGAGTATACCAGATGGGGGGTGGTTTCTCCAGACGCTCAATGGGCAATTCCTATGTTTCGCGCTGATTTTCTCACGTTCGCCTCAAAATCCGTGCAGATTTGACCCTATTTACTAATAGATACTCTCTCCACGGATCTTCACGGGAAAACGCATACCACGGTCCCCGCTCATGCGCGAACCTACAAACGCTTTTTGCATCAGATTGCTGGCGAGCACCCTGTCGAAAAACACCTGCTCAAACAGCCAGAGCCGAAAAGTCGTCCACGAACCTTAACCACACAACAGATGGAACAACTCATCGCTGCCTGTCAGAGTGAACGCGACCAGTTACTGTTGCTGCTGCTTTTTGAAAGCGGTATGCGGATTGGGGAGTGCCTTGCCTTGTATTTGGAGGATATCGACATCGTTCGCTATCAACTGCATATACGAGATCGAGGCGAACTCGTCAATGGTGCGGAAATCAAAACACCTTCTGCTGAACGCACACTGGATGTCTCTGCCGAGTTAATCTATCGGATCATGGATTACGTCGCCAGTGCCCATAGCGAAACAGTCACGACGAATCATCTCTTCATCAAACACCACGGCGCACACTCAGGGGAACCACTTACCTATGCAGACGTTCATGCGCTCTTCCAGCGACTCCAGAAGAAAACGGACATCGCTGCTTCCGCCCATCTCTTTCGACACACCTTACTGACCAGGCTGGCGAAAGCCGGTTGGGCACCAGAGCATCTCCGTGAGCGAGCTGGACATGCCAGCTTTCAGCACACCTACCAATTGTATGTTCACTCAAGTCCTGATGATCTGCGTGAAGCGTGGGAAAGCACACAGGAGCATATTTGTCATTCTTCGATTCTGTTCAAGGAGAACTCCTGATGCGCTCTGCACTCAAGCGGGTCAATCCAGTTGGTGCCCTTTCTTGGTCAGAGAGCACAGAGGCGGAATTTGCTAAAGATATCTGGGATGCACGCAATCTTCCCGGCGTCCACTACGCCGATCATCACAGCAGCCCACTGCTCAACTTTACCCAGATACCAGAACGCTTTCGTCCCGTCATGAAACAGTTTCTTCGCTTTCTTCTCTCCATGCAGTCCTACGCCACAGGGAACCATTACTTACTCCAACTGCGCTACTTTTTGCTCTTTTTTGTCGAACGATATCCTTACGCTCAGGATTTTCAGGATCTCTGCGCCAGCGACATAGATGCGTATCTGATTCATTTGAAAGCCAAGTCCAATCGCTTTGGGGGGCTCTTTAACCCGGAGCAGATCTGGTTAGCAATGGTTGCATTAGAACGCTTCCTTCAATATTTGGAGCGTGTTGGGAGTCCACTAGCCCCGAAGCAATCTACAACGAAAATTATCTGGCCTGAGCATCGCGGACACAAACAGGTTCGACGGCCAGGAGGGGTCAAGTATCTCCCGGAAACAGTCATCCAGCAGCTCGATCAGCATCTCCACCTGCTTACTCCTACATACCTTCCTGTTGTGATTGTCTTGCGTGCGTCAGGTTGGCGAATCTCTGATGTTCTGAACCTGCGCCATGATACGTGTCTGGAGCAGACCGAGCGGGGATGGTTTCTCTGTGGGGATGATACTGTTGCTTAATTCAAAAAGTGGGGAGAGAGACCCAAAAGACGGGCCGTTTTACCCCGTAGATGGGAATGTGAGCTTCCTCTCATCCTCACAAGAAAGAGGCAATCCCTACAAAGTCGAATTAAGCAACAGTATCGATTGGCGGTTTCGGTGTCCTGCCCGGCTAGGGACACGATGAAGGGGAAGGTCAACCGTGGTTGTGTGGTACCGGGAATTGCGAGAGGTCATCATCAATGCAGGAGGGAAACTATGGAGAAGATTGGATTAGTGGAGACGATAGACGCCTTGCGGTCTGAGTTGGCCGCGGCGGTGGAGAAAGCCCAAGGGCAAGAGATCCAGTTTCCGATAGGTTCCGTACAACTGGAGTTCCAGGTGGGAGTCACCTTGGGCGTGGAGGGCAAGGGTGGGGTCAAGTTCTGGGTGTTGGAGTTGGGAGCAAGTGGCAGCTATGCAAACGAGTCGGTCCAGAAGGTCACTCTCAACCTTGAAGCTCCGGTGGACTCCGAGGGAAGGGCGGTGAAAGTGACTCGCCGTTTGCAGCAGAAGCCGTAATTGGGGGAGCCAGATGATAGCAGGCCTGAGCAATCTGGTCGTTGAGGTTCTCCACAACCGGGGCGACGACAACCATCCGGACTGGTCGGTGGGTTCGGGGTTCTTCGTCGGCACGAGGCAGGTGCTCACGGCCTTGCACAATGTCAATGGCCCAGGCGAGTTGCTCGTGCGTCTCCACGGGACAGAGGAGCGCCCGGCGGTGGTGCGTCTGCAGGGTGACAAGGACCGCGTAGACCTAGCGGTGCTCGAGGTTTCTGACGTGGCGGTAGACGTCCCGCCGCTACGCTACGGTGCAGTAGACCGGAGTGCGTCGGCGGTAGTGGAGCGATGCTGGGCAGTTGGATTCCCCAGGTTCAAGGAACGAGTGCCTGATCCCAAGCCGCTGCGTCTCAGTGCCCAAGTCAATGGGGAGATCCCGACCGGCGAGAATCTGGACCAGCCGCTACTGACGCTGCAGGTAAGAAGATCTCCCCGACCTCTACCAAGCAGCGCAGTTCGAGAGTCGGAGTGGGCGGGGATGTCCGGAGCAACGGTGTTCTCGGGCAACAACATTATCGTGGGTGTGATCACTGAGCACCACCTTCCTGAGGGTGAGAGTGCATTGACCGTTGTGCCGATCACAGCCCTCGACCTGCTGCCCGAAGCCGAAGCGACAAAATGGTGGAAGCTCCTAGGCGTGGACCACCAAGCGCTCGTGCGTCTGCCGGGCGAGGCACCTTCCTCGCTTTCTCATGTGGAGCGACAGAACCGCACACGACTTATGAAGCGCGTGCGGACCACCTGGATTGAGGGAGTGCTGGAGCACTCATTGTACCAGGCGACTCTGATTGCCCTCGACTTGCAGGAGCAACCTGATGCCCTCGCCAATCCCTGGCACTTCGAGGTGCAAGAAACTGATCGATCTCCACGCCCTCTTCCTGGTGGAACCTCCATTGTGCAGGTCTATGATGAGGCTGAGGGGGAATTGCTCATTCTGGGCGAGCCAGGAGTCGGAAAAACGACGCTGCTGTTGGAACTGGCTCGCACGCTGCTGCAGCGAGCTGAAGGAGGGGAGCGTCATCGCCTGCCTGTTGTGTTCCACCTCTCCTCCTGGGCACAAGAAAAAGAACGGCAACCCTTAGCCAAGTGGCTAGTTGAAGAACTGACTACCAAGTACCAAGTGCCGCGTAAGCCTGCTCAAGTATGGGTGAATACGGATCAGATACTGCCACTGTTGGACGGGTTAGATGAAGTTACCTCAAATGTCCGAGCAGCATGTGTGGATGCAATCAATGTCTATCACCAAGAACACATGGTACCTCTAATCGTATGCAGCCGAAAGACCGAATATTTCGCTCAGACAAGGCGATTGACGTTACGCGATGCGGTCATCGTACGACCGCTTACGGCACAGCAGATTGATGATTACCTCTCAAACGCAGGTGGACAGCTAGCAGCAGTACGTGTAGCACTGACTGAGGATAAGGAACTGCAAGAACTAGCTACAACGCCGCTCATGCTCAACGTATTGATGCTAGCCTATCAGGGGAGATCAACTGAAGATCTGCTCATGGAGGGTTCTCTTGAAACAAGACGACGGCAGATCTTTGCAGTCTATGTTGAGCGCATGCTCACTCGTCGAGGCGTCTCCAAGCACGTTTCCCGTGAGCAAACGCTGCGGTGGCTAACGTTCTTAGCAGCGGGGATGCAGAAGCACCATCGAACGACGTTCTTCTCGGAGGACCTGGAACCCGACTGGCTAGCAGACCGACGCATACAGCTTCTGTATCGACTGAGTGTCTGGCTGCCCGTCGGGCTGGTCACCTTGCTGTTCGCCTGGCCCGTCTGGCTGGTCAGCGGGCTGGTCACCAGCCTGGTCAACGGGCCGGTCATCAGCCTGGTCACCAGGCTGGTCTACGGGCTGGGGATCGGGCTGGTCACCAGCCTGATCGAAGGGCCAGTCGGCTGGCTGGTCATTAGGCTGATCGTCGGGCTGATTGCCGTGCCGTTCGTCTTGCTGATCATCGGGCTGATCGACTTGCTGATCGAAGGGCCAGTCGGCGAGCTGCCGAACTTTCCTGCGAACTTCGCCTTGCGCTTTTGGCTCTCGCGTGCAAACTGTCTCCCCAGGAACGTGACCGCCTTTCTAGACGAGGCTGCCGAGCGGCTTTTACTGCGCAGGGTGGGCAGTCGCTACATCTTCATTCATCGCCTCTTGCTCGACTACTTCGCTTCACTAGAGACGAAAGAGTCCTAGGCCCTACGTTAAGGAAGGAGCCTCGTAGCCGCAAAGTAGATAAGTGCGGCGCAGTTTTGGAGCGCGTGATGCCTCTAGGCGAGCTTGGTGAGTGACAAAGGAATACGTTGCGTGAGATCGAGCGTGAATCGCCCATAGGGATTCACATGTTGATAGAAGAGTGGCGTCAATCCGCGCCAGTCTTCTTGTTTCATGGCAGCTTTCCATTTTCCCTCAGCAAGCACCTCTTGCAGCATCAGCGTATTGACGAGGGCGAGGCTGACCTGGATCAAATGCAGAGATAAGAGGGCAATTTCTTGATCCTCTGGCCGATTCGAGAGGAGTTCGCCGCCTTTTCCATGGAAGATAAAGCCATTCACGCTGTTCCATTGCTCGATGACGTTGAGCGCTTCCTGAATTTCCTGCCTGAGTCGAGGGTCGCTGAGATACTCGCACAGGAAGAGGGTCTTCATCACCCGTCCGAGCTCACAGAGTGCCCGGTACGTCGGATGTTGCACATTACTGCGCGTAAACCGCCGCAGAATCGCATCCGCATCAGCGGTTCCGATGCGCAGCGCTGTGGCATACTTGATCATCTGATCGTATTGCTGGCGGATCAATTCCCAATTGATCGGCTTTCCCAAGACCTCTTTGAGATGGGGATACTGTTCTTGATCACCAACTGCTGAGACAGCCAACCGTTGAGAGTGGATGGGTTTGAGACGAGGAAGAAGCCGGAACCCCAACAGATGGCTAAAAGCAAACCCAATCTCACTTTGGCCGTGAGAATCGGTCATCTGCTGCTTGATCTGCATGTCAGCACAATGGCGCAGCACTCCTTGACGAGGACACCAGGGCCGCGATAGCGGGCATGCCACTGAGTCAGCAAATTCTGATCGACAGCGTGGAACTTCTTGGAGTCGGAGGCACACGTCGAGGTCGTCTCTCCCCAAATGGCTTCCTGTCGCGCGTGCAACAGCGCATTGACGACCTGTGCAATCGCGGCTCGCATGTGATCTTTGTGTAGATAGCGCCGACGGGTGTAGCGTAACTGTTCCGCATCGATGTTGGGGTCAACTCCCGCCAGCCGCTTGAGGCCCATATTGGTCCCCATCCCATACATGCAGAGTAGTAAACGCTTTTGCAGTACTTCGGGATCAATGGCTTCACGGCTCCCCGTTGACTGGAGACAGTCCAGACACCCAGTGAGCATCGCTGACTCTTTGAGCATATCAAGCAGACCAATCACGCCCCAGCGGCGCAGGATCTCCGTTTTCAAGCGAGGCAAATGCTTGGGCTCGGCTTGCTTTGGCAGAGGAGAAAGAGTAATCCAGCCTTTCCCACGTTTGGTGCCAATCGCCACATCGTTTGGCTTTTTGGTTATGAAACGTTCAAATGAGGTGAGTGCAGTCGTCAATTGGGTTTTGAGAGAAGCCACAAACTCGTCAGCCGAAAGCGGGAGATTGAGATCCGTATAATAGGCCGCCCGATGTGCGTCAAAGTCACGCGGGAGGTCGTCTTCAGGATTGCGAAATTGGGCGGCTCCCGATACCCAGATTTCCTTGCTCCGTACCCTCTCGCGTAAGGTTTGCAACACGCTCAGTTCATAGGTCAGGCGATTCACACGGGTCTCTCCAGTGCTATCTTTCTCCGTGACAATATTTTCCCAGGTAGCAGGAACCACGCCTTCAAGGGGAGGACTGACCTCGACGGGATACCAAGCCACGCGGCTGCTCACATACTCACGGACGACCGCAAGCGCCTCGACCACTGGCTGATAGGCGGTGTTGTTAGAATGAAAGTCGAGCACTTCCAGGAGGACTGGAAGAATCTGGCGATAATGATTGCGATACGAGGAGCGCATGACCTCTTGCACTTTTTGCCGATAGGCTCCCCCTTGTGCTTTGTACTCGGCCACCAGATCACGTAATGTTTGTTCGTTCACGACCGGGAAAACGACTTCTCGAACAGGCTCGTCAGGATGCTCGAGCGCAGCATCGGCAATTCGATACAGAAGACGTGTTTTTCCGGCAACTCGTTTGAGATCATTGATGTAGGCCGTTTCGACGCGGTGTTCCGCTCGTTTGCCAATGCGATGAACGATCTGGATCAACAGCGTGACCAGGGCATCGGTCACTTCCTGGGTCCGTTGAAAGACCAGGGCCGCCAGCAGGGTCATGCGAATCGCCTGGGGATGCTGACGGATATGGGAAGGAGACTCAGCGGCAATGCGTCGCCGCAAGCGTTCTACTAGCTTTGGCGTATATCCTTGAAACAGGTCCGGTGGGAGACCAATGGCACGCAGCGAGCGCAATTTGGCAATCTCCGAAAGCGCGCTTTCCACTCCGACTGGGCCAGGATCGAGGCGCACCAAGTTCAGTGGTAATTCCTCCTCCTCTTCTCCCTCTGTCACCGGAACAGCCACCAGGAGGGCGTCCAAGCGATCCTGCATCTCAGGGGCGAGCCGTGCTACGATCACCGCATAAATCTGCGTTTCGTAGGAAGCAAATCCGGTTTCCATGAGCGTAGCGATGTCATCTGGAACGTCGATCCCACGCGTTCGACACTCAGCAGAAATCAGCTCGCGGAGACGTTCTGGATGCTGCTCGTGCGAAAGAATGTCCGTGCAAAGCCAGGTGAGCAGTGCTTCTTCATCGGTACGACGGAACTCTCGTACCTTCGTGATCTCGCGGATCTGCGCTCGGTGGGCCTCAATGGTGCGTCCTTCCCACACATACTGAGCAAAGAGAGCAGCATCGACTCCCACCTGGGTGGCGAGATACCGTACCACCTCAGTGGCTGCCTCTTGCCTGGAACGCAAGAAACGGCCTTCGTATTGGAAACATTTAAATAAGACGGCAAACCCCAGACGCGTTGCCCCCGACTTATTTCCGACTGCGTTTAACTCGTCTGGCAGGAGGGTAAAATGTTCGAGTAACTCCTCCGAGGTCCATGTTCGCTTCATCCATCTCCCCTTTTGTTTGCCACTCCAAGTGGAATATTATCGCGTACACGAAGCTTCTTTGTGGCGTCCTTCAGCAGTAAGACATCATATCTGTATCCAGTCGAGTGTAGCAAAGGAATATGCCTGGTGGCAAGAGAAATAGCCGAATAGGCCCTATCTCTCAGATTTTCTCACACGGCTTCTGTGACACATTCGCGAGCCTTGCGTCTTTTGATGGTTCAGATATGAGGAACCATTTGGAAGTGGTATCAGGGTCACTGAATCGACTAATATAGTGACCCTGATACATTTGTTATCAACATTTTATTAGAGGCTGGACGCTTTGTGCATTCAACCTTTGCTCGCTATGGAAGTTGCGAGCGGTCTTCGTTTCCCTGGTTCTTGTTGGAGGACGTAACCTTCAGTAGGGCAATAGTCACTACTAATGTTGCGATCCCAACCACGAGCAGCAAGAAAGTGAGAATGACCATCATCGATGCACCTCTTGTATCTTCTTAAGTGCAGATCGCGCTCTACCGAATACAAAATTTGACATTTCGGCGTATTATGGTTGTAGCAACCCTTACAAACTTGTAAGGGGTTGCCACGTGGCGACCTGCCCGTGAACAACTGCAGAGGCAATCAATGGTGATTTTTTCTTTGAGTTGCTTCAGCTTCCTACGGCCTGCATCTCAAGATCTGTCACCTTGGTTGTCTCATGAGAAGTATAAGGGATGCCGATCGCGAGATCAATTATATTAAACCTCATATTTCTCCTAAAACTTTTGGGAGTTTTGGGAGTAGGATTAAGCAGTAACAGGAGGAATGGAGAGTGAGTATGGAAAAGACTGATCTGAGCGTAGTAGTGACAAAGTACATGAATAAAATTAACGATAAACGCAGGAGTAATAAACTTAATGGTCATGTCATAGCCCAAAGAATTCACAAAGATTCTAAAAGTGTGCATGGTATACTCAATGGGGAAGTCTCCAGCCCTAATAATGAGACGCTCAGATTGCTTGCAAAACTATTTATTGAGGATGGAGGTATTACTACTGTTGATGAAGCGAAGGAAATATGGATAGCAGCTGCACGGGAATCACAATTCGATGAGGCAGGAATTAAGGAAGAATTAAAAAAAGCTGCCCAACAAGGGATGCCTGTTTATAGTGAAGAAAGGCTCCGGCGTGTTCTGACAACCAACGCCAGGGGTGTAAATCTATTAGATGCGATAGAAAGTCTGGGGCTTTCGGACATCGAAGAGCGTACTGATAAACTAAAGCCGCTTCCTCCTGAACAGCTTTATGATCAGGCTGAGCGAGAGATTGCTTTGGCTGGACCAAGCCTCTATCGGACATTTGACACCGATATTAAAGTGGTTGAGAAGTATCTTAGTTCTGGAAGGCAACTGTATACACTAGTACTTCACCCCAACTCTCCAGATGTTGACCGTTTGAGCGATATCGAGAATCATCTGATCCGACCAGACCTTATGAATGTTATCGAGAAGGTAAAGCGACTCCGTCCGCAATACAAAAACTTCCATATTAGATTTATGCCAACACTGCCACCTTTTATAGGGGTAATGGTAGATGGGGATGTAGAGCCGAGGGGAAATCCCATAGAAATAAATGGTCAGATTCGTATTCAAATTCGTGCTGAGTACCAAACGCTGCATGAGGGTGTCGTTGTCCAATTCAGAAAAATGGCTAATTCTGTTACTAGAGCCTTTAACTATTATGCAGCGGATATGCGAAAACAATGGGAAAAAGGGATAGAGTTGGACAAAGTACTGGAAGATCTCAACTTATAGATCTTCCAGGCTTCAGATGCGCACGCAACCTCGCGCTATATATAAAACACAGCACGCAGGGATAATGATTGGATATCCGGGGAGGAACAATACTCCCCGGATATCCAATCATTATCCTATAATTCAAGAGAAATCAGATTATAACGATGAAAGTGTTTTTGATTGCTTTGCATTATATTAATGCAAATGCGATAAAACAAGTGTTAGGAGATATGGTAATGAATGCGGAATGGAGAGAGCATTTATGAAGCAAGCCACAATAGTGATGTTTTATGGACCAAAGCCCTCTTGTCTGGCAACGCTCATTGCTACATGTCAGGAACAGGTTGCTCATATACTTGGCAATTGCTTTCATCCTTATGACATAGGCCAAGTTCATGCTACACTTGTAAGCCTAGAACAAGTGCCAGGCTCCGCTGGCTTCAATCGCTATTTCTATACATACAGAAATCAGATGCGTCCTATGGATGTTTCTGGACTGCTCAACTTTCTGCGAAAGGGAGGTCATTTTCCTTTGCGAGTCCAAATAGGAGGGTTTCAAAAAAAGGATTACCCTTTCACAAGCCAAGGACAAAGGCCGTATGAGCGTTCTTTTTCTATCGTGGGAGTGGAGGCAGCAATCCCTCTCCTCGTAGGATGGCCTGTCCTAGAGAGATCTCCCGCCTCTGAAGTTTCTGCCCGTGATATGGAACAAGAAAGTGAGGATTATCCAACCACCTTAGACAAAATTCGGCGTTCAGTTCAAGCCTTTAATGTGATTCATCGTTATCATCGCACCCCCACCGACATAGACAATGACTTTTATTTCCGAATAGGGCTACTTCACCAACCATTCCCAGGCTATGAGCTTCGTAAGAAGACAGAGGGTATGCTTCGGGAACATCTACGTACAGTGCAGCCAATTATCGTTGACATTACAGCTGCGGATCTTTCCATTATATCCTACCGAGACGAAACCTTGCCTCTCGCTTCAACACAAGCATGGCAAATCCATGATATCAAGGTAACCCCTGATTTCATCTTGAGCCTCTACCAGTAAGGCTTTGCATCCATGCTGCGTTGAGTGTACAACCGACAGATTTCGATATGCTGCCCCAATTCAGCGATGAACAAACTTATAGTGGAATGTGAATATTATCAGTTGCACTAAGCCGATAAGAAGGCTTATCGGCACAGCTTGACCCTCCAGGTGGTATATTATCGGCAGAGTTGTGGGTGCTATCTCTCAAAAAACTGCGCCGATAATATGACTGTGCCGATAACAAGGAGCCATCATGTGGAATGAGATCGCTGCATGGCAAGAGCAACTGAACCTTCGTCCCGATCTGTCTGCCAAAACCATTGCATTATATACCCAGGATGTGCGACGCTTTGCCACCTGGCTGCAGCATGAACACCCCGGCCTCAAAGCAACCGAGGTGACGTCTACCGATGCAAAAACCTATCGCGACCATCTGCTTGCTAAACGCTTTGCCCCCACGACCATCAATCGTGCGCTCATCAGCCTTATGCTCTTCTTCGATACGCTTGATGGCACCAACCCGTTTCGCCATCTCACGATGATTGAGGTGGTGGAACCTGCCCCAGTCGCTTTATCCAAGACCGAGTGGAATGCAGTACGGCGTTGTGCTGAGCAGCTCGTTCGTCGTGATCACGGGCTGGCCCTAGCGCTGGCGACGCTGTTCCGCTATGCGGGTCCACGAGTCTCGGAGGTTGCGGCACTCCAGATCCCCGATGTGCATGTCTCATCCAGGCGTGGCCTGCTCATTATTCGACGGGGCAAAGGACTCAAGTATCGCGAGATCCCGCTCGTCCAGGAAGCGCGCGAACCACTCGATGCCTATTTCAAACACCGCGAATATCTGGCTGAACGCTGGCGAGGACGAGCAGCGATCCAAGGAGAAGCGGTTGCGGCCTGGAGTCGCTGGCCAGATGGGCATCTTTTTCTTGGTCAGCGTGGACCTCTGGCCGAACGCGGCATTCGTGAGATCATTGCGAAGCTTGGTCAGGCTGAAAACTCTCTTCACCTCTCGGCCCTCACGATCTGCGCCATACGTTTGCCAAAGCACTCCTTGATCCCACTGCCTACGGACTGGACCACCCTCCGATGCCGCTTCCAGCCATTCAACGATTGCTTGGCCATGCCGATATTGCAACCACAACCATCTACACGCGAGTTTCTGCTGACGACCTGGCGCGTATGATGGGCACATCTGAAGCGCTCTAAGCGAAAACTGTGCCGCACTTATCTACTTTGCGGCTACGAGGCTTCTTCCTTAACACAGGGCCATGAAGAGAAATGGCCTGTCAGTGTTTTTCTGACGAAAAAGTATCATGTACCAGATAACTGAGGCTGAGTTTGCCCGTTTTCTGCTTCTCTGCGCCTAAAAACTGGATTTCTCTCCTCGCCAGCAGGCTTTGTTGGATATCGAGCATCTCATAAGGCTTCGGGTTCAATGCACCGCAATGACCATCTTCAAGCGGTGTACAAGGGCCTCTCGAGCCACCTTATCAAAAGCTCATGCGTAGTTATATGGTACATGATACTTTTCCGTCCGAATAACACTGACAGGCCAGGTGTGCTTTGCCAAGAGGTATTGCCGGATTGACGCATAGACCCATCAGAGGTAATGGTGTGTGACAAATCTACATCTGAGTACAAAAGGGTGTTCATCGAGTTCTGGCCTGCCCTCAAGCGCATTGTGAGTGCTTTCGCGGCTCAGCAGTGGTGTAGAGACTACCACGTATCAGATTACGATCAATATTCTCTATGTCTCATTCCGCAGTTTCAAGCCCACATTCCACAGAAGGGTTGAAGGAAAAAAGGATTTCCAGTAAGGTAGGAAAAAGCGGAAAGGTCAAAAAATGTCTCAAAAATTGGAGTACCAAACAGAGCGTCTGGATCATTTGGGGATCGTGGCCGGGGTGTGTCAGGAAGCGGGAATAGCCCAGTGGCTTGATAAACAGGCAGGAGAAACCCGTCGAAGCGTGAGTGTAGGGAAGGCCACAGTCGCGATGGTGCTCAATGGGCTTGGGTTCAGCAATCGACAACTGTACCTGGTGCCTCAATATTTGAGAACAAACCAGTGGAGCACTTGCTGGGCGAAGGGATCAGCGCGGACATGCTCAATGACGACTGTTTGGGGCGCACCCTAGATTGGCTCTACGAGCATGATGTGACCACGCTGTTTGCCGGATTGGCCTTGCAAGCCCGTCGCCGCTTCGGCATTGCCGCCCAGCACCTCCACATAGACACGACCTCGTTCTCGGTCAGTGGAGACTACGCGAACCAAGAGGAAGGGGATCCTGTGCCGTTAGCCATCACCTACGGCTATTCACGGGATCATCGCGCCGATCTCAAGCAATGGATGCTCGCGCTCGCCACCACCCATGATGGAGATCTTCTCATCTTTTTGCGACCGCTGGATGGCAATAGCTCCGATAAAGAGCATCTGAGTGGCGCAGTGAAAGAGGTGATGACACAGTTGCGCGAACAGTTGCCAGAAGAGCAAGAACAGCGAATAGCCGTCTTTGACAGTGGCGGATACAGCGAAGCCAATATGAAGAGCTACAACGACGCCAACATCTGGTGGATCAGTCGCGTTCCAGAAACCTCCTCAGCTGCGAAAACCGCACTGGCGGAAGTGTACGAGGGGGTGGCAACCGCTCTCAGATGGGTCTGGGGAATATGTGGTACGCACCATGGAGTTGCCTCAAGGGAAGGAAAGTTGGGTGATCGTGCGAACGCACGCCCAGGTGCAAGCCACACAGGAGCAGATGGAGCAAAAGGTGAAGAAAACCCAGCAGGAGTGGGAAAAACGCCTCTGGCATCTCTCCAAGCAGGCCTTTGCCTGCGAAACGGATGCGCAAAACGCATGGGAAAAGGCTCTCAAAGGAAAACCATCCTGGCTGATTGCTACGTTCACCTTGAAAGAACAGGGACAGTATCAGCAACGAGGCCGTCCCAAACAAGAGGCCACGCCGGATCAAATGGTCTGGTATTTGGTCCCCAACTTGAGGTGGATCAGCAAGAGGTGACGGTTCTGGCCAGAAAGAAAGCGGCCTTCATCGTGGCAACCAACATCCTCGACGCGCAACGCCTTTCTCATGAACAGGTGATCTCGACCTATAAAGAGCAGGGAGGCGTGGAGCGTGGGTTTCGTTTTCTCAAAGATCCCTTTTTTCTGGCTTCCTCTGTGTTTGTCAAGAAGCCAGAGCGGGTGATTGCCTTGAGCTTCGTGATGGTGCTCTGTTTGTTGGTGTATCGGCTGGCCGAGCACCTGCTGCGTCGCCAATTGGTGGCAACGGACCAAACCATTGCCAATCAGGTCAACAAACCGACCAACCGCCCCACGATGCGCTGGATTTCCAATGTTTTGAGGGCATTGATCTCTTGCATATCCGCATTGGTTCACGCTGGCAAACCCAGGTTCTGGGACTGCAAGGTCTTCATCAGCAGGTTCTTCGCCTGCTAGGTTCTGCATATTCACAATTCTATCTTTTCACTCCCTAAACTGCGGAATGTGGGACCTCAACAAGGTTTTTCATGCAATCTAATGACATTCTCAATTTCTTTGGCAAAAATATCTAAATTATTATAATACAAATCTTTAGTTAGATAGCCTGCTTTTAGCGCGCTAAACATTTTGCTAGGCTCGGTTACCAATCCTCGACCCGGAACTTTTTCTCCGCTTAGAAAAAGTAAAGCATATACTGCATCTCTTGCAAGAGATATGCATTCTCGTGCTAATTGAAACTCATTTAGATACACATAACATAAAGTCATGAGGCACAATACGTATATATCCTTATCAACTGCAAAGTCAAGTGTTGCCGTTTTAGTCCAAGCGTAAAATTCGTCAAGGTAAAAGGGGGAATACTTCTTCCATATAGCACGATAAGCAACGTGAGCATCTTGTAAATGGGAAATAATTCTGCCCACTTCTGCCTCTTTGTTATAAGCTTTTTGAGACATTTGCATCGCAAACCTAGCTGATTCTACTGCGTTTCCTCCTAGTATAGACAATGCATCAATAAGCTCTTTACCTTCTATAAAGTCTTTAATTTTGTTAATATTTGATGCTACTTGTATAAGTACGTTGAAATGTATGGGCATCAACCTCACCTCTCAGTTTGTATTCGATCCATCAGACGAAGTGCGTAAATTGCCAGCTAGCTGAGCCTTTATCATGGCCCGTCATATCAAATTTGCTTAATCACTCTTAAAACGCTAAGCATATGAACTTTTCTTATATGGATTTCTTCCAGTATGTGCTGGTTTAGGTGTAGATCCCAATATTAAACGGAGCCGTTTAATATTGGGATCTACACCTAAACCTGTTTTTTACATAGACTGGTACAGGGAAAGCACGGAAAGCGGTGCTTTGACCACCCGAATTTACAACTACGGATGAGAACAATCCGCTTCTAGAGCGGTTTTCTGGGACAGCGAATTACCACTTCTCACTCTTCGCGCCAAGTGCTCACTCTTGGCCCTAAAACCTGCTCGCTCTTCATGCTTTTTACCACTTTTCTGCTCAGACAAAACGGGCAAAGAGAGAAATGACAAGCAAAAACTCGCCGCAGAAAAGTAGTTCAGGCCAAATGAACATCCACTTTGCTCTTGGTAGCAGCTTCGCGCATATCAGGCCAGGTCGACATCGGGGTCAGGGCCCGACGATCGCTGGCACGCCGACCGACGGCACCGGCGCGCTGTTCGCGTCCTCGCTGATCACGTACACTAGATAGGGCCCCGGTGGCGCCACCCCGCCGTCGGGCGGCAGGGTGACCGTGACGTGCGTTTCGGTGCTGCCGGTGATCTTCACCCCGACGTATCGCTGGTCCATGTTGTTGGTGTGCGTGGAGGAGCCGTGCCGTAGCAGCGCTACCTTCGTGATCTTCTTCGCCCCGGTGGGCACCTCGATTGCAAGTGACTGCCCATACAGCAGGGATCTGGTCGGCAGCCGCAACGCCGGCCTCGGACCCCGGAATAGGTACGGCGGGTGATAAATCTCGATCCTGAACTCGTTGTTCGAGCCGCCCGAGATTGACTGGTCCCAGCGCCCGCCGGTGCTGCCGGCGATCATGACGCTGCCGTCGGGCAAAAGCAGCGCGGAGGAGTGATAGAGCCGCGGCACACTGATGCCGGTGCGCTGGCTGAAAACCTCGGTCGCCGGGTCGAACGACTCGATCCACATGATCGCCGGCCCTGCGTTGTCGGCCTTGCCGGCGCCAGCACCCCCGATTATGGCGACTGTGCCATCCGGCAGCAGCACCGCGTCGGCCATCAGCCGTGGATTGGTGAGGAAGGTCTGGTTTCCCGCGCTGTTCCTCGTGAACCGCCACTGCGGCTGGCTGTCCAGCGCGGTGCTGGCATCAAAGTCGAAGATCTCGGCGCTGGTCGATGCCGTCGTTGTCGGTCCGATCGTGCCGTGCGGGCCGCCGCCTCCGCCTACCACTAGGATCTTCGCCTTCGTTGGCGCGTCCGGGTCGAGCGGGAGCACCACGCAGGCGCCCTGCCCCGGATACGTGCGGGAGTTCGGCGACTGGGCGTTGTAGAATGGAGTGAACCCTAGACCACCGATCACCGGCTCGTTCGACCCGTCGAGGGGAAGCAGCCAGGTCGTGTCGTGACAATGCACGAAGAGGTTCCGGCCCGGTAGGATATGCATGAACGGGTAGAGATCGAACTCATAGTTGTAGGGGAGCAGCGTCTTGAAGCTGGACCGCTTCACCAGCGAGTTAGTGGTGCCGTCTACGATCTCGTAGTCGCTGTTGAGCGTCGAGTATGCGTGCGCGGCATATCCGGAGACGATCATCACCCGGCCGTCCGGCAGCGTGGTGCAGGTTGGGTACCAGCGGGCGCCGGGCATGTCCGGCAGCAGTCGGCTCCACATGCCACTGCCGAAGATATGCACGTCGTGGTCCGCGCCACGGCCGATCCCGAAAGCGGACCCGATCCAGCCGCCGACCGTGATCGCCGACGACTGCCCACCCGCCACCACGAGCCGGCTGTCGCCGAGGAAGGCGTGCCCGGCGCAGAACAGATTGCGGCTCATCGGGATTGACTGCACGGTGTTCGTGACGGGATCCCACAGCGCGCTCTTGCCGGTGTTGATGTCGGCGTATGTGGACGGCGACTCGTCGTAGGCGAACAGGAGCACGGATCCGGCCAAGGTCAACGCGGTATGCACGCCAACCACGTCGACCGCAGCGAGACCCTGGCCACCGGTCTGGTCGGCGATGACCTCGTGCGTGCCCAGCGGCGGCTCTATCCAGATCCTGCCGACCGCCGAGGCGTACCGCGGCGCGTACGCGATCACCGTGAGTGCCGCCTCGTGCGGCTTGCCGGGCTGCACCCCCGGGTAGCTCAGCGACACGCTGGTCTGTCCGGCTAGCATCGTGACCCAGCCCGGTGCGCTCGGGTGGCCCGGCACCGTGGTGAGGAAGATCAAGGTGTCGGTTGGCGGCGCGCTGTCCACCACCAGGTTGAGAGTAGCCACGCTGCCTTGCGCGATCGAGAGGTCCGGTGGGTCGAACCGCAGCACCCGCAGTACGGGCACCAGCAGGTCATCGCGGACCACACCGCAGCTGCTGGTTACCACGAGCGAGTACGTCGTGGTGGCGCCGGCTGCCGGGATAGCCTGACTGGCGCGCAGACCGAGACCCTGGGCCAGCAGGGTGCCCCCGGCCAGCAGGCGTACGTCGACGAGGGCGCCTGCCTCCGCGGTCACCTCCCACTCCAACCTGATCGGGTCGTTCGGCCCGGGCAGCGATTGGCTCGTGATCGGCGCACCATTCTGTGCGACCGCCCGAAACATCTTGATCTCTGGGGCTTCGACGATCGTCACCAGTACCCCAGCCCCTATCGGGAGGAAGCACCGGGCGTTAGCCAGCGGGTCGTGCAGGGCGCCGACCAGCATGCTGGTCGCAGCGCCGGCACCCAAGAAAGGACAGTTGCCGAACACGGCACCGAACTCGGTCGCGGCTGTGGTCGCGAGGGTAGACCCGGCGGCGGCATCGAGACGGGCAAAGTACATCGGCCCGCTCCGGGCGGCGGACGGGACCGTCACCGTGACCGCCATCGGCGACCAGGTGATGTTGGTCGCTAGCTGGCCGCACGGCGCGAACGCAACGGTGACGCCGGGCCGCTCCACGAATGACTCACCTGCCTTCGCCGTCAGCGTCAGCTTCGCGCCAGTGCAGACCGGGTCGGGAGAGACCGACCCGATCCGGTCGGTGTTGTCGTCGACCTCGACGTGGCTCGTCCGAGAGGCGCCCGACACCGCCCCGCCGGGCCGGCTGAGTACGTCGAGAAGATCCCCAAGGCAGCCGGCTAGATCGAGTGGCAGGTTGTCGAAGCGGTGAATGTCGCCGAGCCGGTCGAGAAACACGTCGAACCGTTCCCGGCCACCGATGTCGTGCGGAATCCCGCTCAGGACAGTCATCGACGCCGCGAGCAACCGGGCCACGTCGAGTACTCGCTGCTGGACCGTGCTGAGGACGCGATCCCGGTCGGCGTCCAACGCGGTGAACGCGGCGCCGATCGCGACGTCGAGCACCGCGGTAGGGTGGACCCACGCTTCCGCTCCGAGTTCGCCGGGCCCTCCTGGCCCATGTGGGTCACCGAAGCCAGCAGGATCACCGGGAGTCGCGCCGTGAGCGTGCGCATGGACTTGAGCGCTCGCCGTGTGCCGACGCAGCTGCTCCCGCAGCCACTGGCGCCCATCGGCCAAGGCGGCACCGTCACCGAGCAGGGTGTGCCGAGCCAGATCGACGAACGCGTCCAGTTCCCCCGCCTCGCGCAGCGTGCGGCGCAGGAGGTCCACCACGGACCTCGCTGCGGCCGTGTCGTCGTGGGCGTTGTCGAGCAGGTCCTGGATCGCCTCGGAGGCTCGGGCCCGGGCGAACGGTCGCGGCGGCCAGTAGGCACCGTGCTCGGGATGACCGGAGATGTCCTCGCCGCCGACCGCCGACTGAAATTCGTGATCACCATGTATCATCGACAACCTCCCGCCGCTGCTGTGTATAATCGACTTCGCGGAAAACCCATTGAATCAAGCAATTTACCCATTGAGCGGATTGAAATATGCTTGCTGTCTTCATGACCATCGCCTCCTGTTGTACAGCCTAATGCTCCTCGATTCGACTCTTTTCGTCAAATTCGCATTGATGGGCGGCTCACAGCCAAGTAACGAACGCGACTGAAATTCTCGAGGGTAGACATGCTCTCCAAGAGAACGGCATTTATCATTGACATATGAGCCGAAATGTATAATACACAGCGGCTTTAATACTCTTTCTTAGAGAGCAAGCTGTGAGATGATCTTGGACATGACAGCTTTCTCTTGACTGAGCGGTTTTTCGCTATGCAGCAAGAGACGATGTACTTAGCCTACGAGCGGCGCCGGGAACAGCTCTTATGAGCAAGATGATGGGAGCCCATCCTTTTACAGGATCTGTGGCAAACAACTCTTGCTGTATAAGTAGAATGAGACGATACCTCCAGAACACTTCATATAGCTCTGATCTTGTCTAAAGCAAGCAGCCTACATTAAATTTGTAAGAGTCCGAAATAAGTTGACTATTTGCTACTCGAAAACCTGGCCGGATTTTTAAGAACGTTTCTCTATTCACCATAGTGGAAGTGTAGTAGAGTTACCTGAGTTGATCCTGTGAAGAAGCTGAGAGGAAACTGAGAGGAAGGAAGCAGTTTTTTTGTAGGAGATACGGCCTGTCGGTGCGAAACTGACGAAAAGGTACCTGGACTTTTGTCATTTGTCTAATATCATGGTTCTTACGCAACTCTGCTGATGTCAGTTATGATATGCTGAGAGGTTGTACTGTTTTTCAGAAGACGATTCGCCTGTTGCCCTTGATGGTGCTTGTACTTGTCTTTTCGCTCCTGATTTCTCTTGCTCCGATGGAGCACTCGACGTTTCAGCAGATCGAATTCGGCGCGACCATACATACTCCTTT